>Ga0209414_1001778_pt1 | contig 10016 bp, 8 predicted proteins | sample LakVidmifraction_4_FD_181154 | JGI IMG/M metagenome (GOLD analysis project Ga0209414, IMG submission 181154) | Hypersaline microbial communities from Lake Vida, Antarctica - Brine Hole Two &gt;0.2 micron (SPAdes) (version 2) | ecosystem: Environmental > Aquatic > Non-marine Saline and Alkaline >... | reverse complement strand
GCGGTCGATGCCTGCGTCAGCGATCTGGATTGTTCCGCGCTTGGTGGTCAGAGCGGCGTTGTACCAGTCGAGCTTCACGTTGGGGAGGAGTTGCGTCGAAGACTGGACAGGAAACGAAGCTGCGCCAGCGGTCACGCCAGCAGCGGCAAACGCACGCATCCCACGGCCGTTCTGGTAGCAGTCGTTCGAAACTTCGCGCTCGATGTTCATCATCGTGTCGCGGACCAACTTGTCGAGCCATTCGCCATCGGGACGGCCGCCACGGTAGCCGCGCGTTGCGGCCTTCATGGTGGATTCGAGCGACGAGTACATGTTCTTGGAGCTGTACTGCGCGTACACGCCCTTCGACTTGCCGGCCTGTGGCAAAGGCTTGCCGTCAGGACGCGCGCCGTAGGAGGGGTTGATGACCATCGACAAAGGCGTGAAGAAGTTCTCGCCGTCGAAGTTCACGGAAGGGTCTTTTTCGAGGAAGTTGAACAACTTGTTACGGAAGTTCTCCATGTAGATCACGTCATTCGAATACTGACGCTGGAGAAGTCCAAAGGCTTGGACATCGGCTAAGTTGGTTCCTGCCATGCGGGTGCGCTCCTAGTAAAAGGCGTTCGTTTGAATACAGATGCAGATGCAAGACTTGCAGGTGCTTCGGGTACTCAGTCGAACAGCGCACCGCGCATGGCTGTCGTCCGGACGATTTGGAACCCAGGTGGCGAAATCCTGGTTGCTGCCAACGTCAAGCGTAAGGGATTAGCGACGAGGTATCAAGTCTTCCGCCATCGACGAGAGAAGACGTTGGCGCGCCTTGGCCTGAATGCGGCTGGCCTCGCGCGGGTCTTTGACCTTGCCGCTCTGCACAAGGAGCATGTCACGCCGCGCATCCTCGATGCCGTAGTCGTCGAGCTTCCGAAAGCCTTCGCGCGTGTTGTAAGCCTTGGGGAACTTGGACTCGATAACGGAACGCACGAATTTCGTCATCTCGCCGTTGTCGCGCAGGAGCTTCATATACTGGTTCGGCGACTTTTCCTTGATGTCACGGAGCTTCGACCCAGCGCGGCGCTCAAAGTCTTCGTAGTTCTCAGAGGCGACCGCGTCATCCCCATAGAGCTCGTTCAACTGCTCACGAAGCGCGGCGCTCGCGCTGACGTAAAAGGTCTGCTCGGCGAATGCGACAGGGTTGTCGAGCATGGCCGTTTTCTTTTCCATGTCGGAGAACCGCGACTTCATCGACTTGTTTTCCTCCATGAGCTGCTTAATGAGCTGCGCGGATTCGACCGTCAGGCCTATGCCGGGGCTGTCAGGATTCTGGCTGGTGAGCATTTCGTGCATGCGGCGCGCCTTGTCGTACAAGCCAGTCGCTCGGCCGGTATCGTCAGGCTCTGGATCCTCTCCTTTGCCGCCTCCCTCGAGTGTCGAGAAGAACTGCGAGAACTTTTCGAACTGGGGGAGCATGGTGTCGAGCTTTTGGCGGAGCTGTTGGTTTTCTGACTGCTGCTTGGCCAGGAGCCGCTGCGTCTTGCGGACCTCGTTGTATGGGTCTTTGCCTGGCTGGCCTCCGCTTTCGGTACCGGACTCGCCAGGATCGAGGATGGCTTCGCCGCCTCCAAAGCTGTCTTCAGGCGCAAGATTCATCAAAGGAACTCTGGAATAACGGAAACCCATTAGGTAACTCCACCTTGATCTGTGGGGGCTTTAAACAGGCCATCCTCAATGATGGACTGCAAGACTTGTTTCATAATGTGTGGCTTGGACTCGAAGACGTAGCGCACCAAGGCGATGTCTTCTTGGTCCTCGATTGGGTCGCCTTCAGGCTCGGCCGGCTCGTGCTTGGCCTGGATTTCGACCAACTTGGCTTGCAAGGCCTCCTTGCGCGCACGCTCGGAAAGGCTCGCGTTCTCCTTGGACGAGGAGGCCGCTCCAGGCTCCCCCATCAACTGCCGGAACGTCTTGCCTTCGTTCTGCGTTTCGAGCATCGGCGCCGACTGACGCCCCGTGGTGCCAAACAATTTCGTGAACATGCGTTAAGCCTCAGGCGCAGGTGAGTTTTCGACAGGGGTCTCTTGGTCCTGGCCTCCGGCTTGCGACGCCAGCGCTTGCGCCTCGGCTTCTTTAAGCTTTTGCGTCCGGAACATGTCTACAATCTCACGCAGCGGGGCGTTCTTCAAGTCTGCACCTTGCGCGACGCCTGCTGTCTGAGCGAACAGGCGGGGGAAGACGCGCATCATCAAAGGATGCTGCTTGTCTGCCTTCACGGCGGCGCACGTTTTGTGGTTTTCCATGTGCTCAAGCATGGCGGCGAACAGCGCCGGGTTGCGCTGGTAGCGGTCCTGATTCTTGATGAACTCTTTTACGTGCTCCATGTAGTGCTGCATGTCGTCGTCCTGCTCAAGGACCGCAGGCGCCGACCCCATGAGAGACTGCAACTGCGCCGCCCCCATCCGGAGCGCATCGAAGAACCACATGTTTTCTTTCTTGGCACGCTCGCGGTGGATGCTCGACATGTCGCGAAACGTGTCGATTTCCATGGCATCCAGGTAGGCATCGAGCATCGCTGGGTCTTCCATGACGCGCTGCGAAACGGCTGGATTGCTCATAGCCTCGGCGATATCCGCTTGCTTCGAGGCAACGGATTTCGTCCGCATCGAGCCTGCTTTGACGGTAACGTCGACGCCAAAGTCCATGGGGCCGTTGATGAACGCCAGGACGTCGTCGGTCGACACTTGGCCTTCCGTGGAGCGCTGGATTCGGCTGACAACGTTGGGGTCCATGAGGACCGCGTTCTGCTGGATGCACGAGAACGCCTTCATGTAGGTGTTCGCGATGAAGTTCTCCCAATTGTTGGTCGCCTTCGTCATCCGCTTGCGCTCGCGCTCCTCATAGAGCCGCGCCTGATAGCCAGACGTCGCGCCAGGAGACGACTGCCCCCTCAGGCTCTCCATCGCACCAGAAATCTCGTAGAGGTCGTCCTTCTGCTGCTGCCTGTACTGCGTCACAAGCGCCGGCAACGGCTGTCCGTTGCGCAGGTAAGACGCGGCCGAAGATGGGTCGCCGGAGACGTAATGCACTTGGCCTGGTTCGCCTGTGAGCTTGCTCTTGTCCAGCCCCAGCGTTTCGTTCACGAGCAGAATAGACGCGGAATCGCGCTGCACGGCGTGACTCACTAGCGAGTCGGTCAGGTTGATTTCGCGGTTCTTCTGGATGCTGTCTGCCATGGGGCCGGAGCTTTGGCCTACCTGCGCCAGAGGCATCCAGCGCGCTTGGCAGAAGGGGTGCCAGCCGTCGAGCTTATTCGTGCGGTATTGCGGCGTGCTTACGGCGCAAAGATAGCCGTTGGCCATAACAACGCGGCGACCTTCTGCGAGCCATGGCGTGGGGCGGAGCGGATGGCCTTCTGTTGGCCTGTCGTAGTGCTCGACCACGAAGACCTTGTTCTTGAAGAAAGAATAAGGCGAGGCGAAAGACCGCCCCTGCGAGTCCATCGTCGGAGGCGAGGAATAGAGCGTGCGCATAAGGTGACGCGTTGCTGTATTCTGCGCCGGTCCGGAAATCATGCCGCCTTGGATGCGGTCCATGACCTCGGTAATAGCCCCTGGTTGGCTATAGTATTCCTGCATAAAGTCGTCGTAATCCATGACGCGGACCTGCTGAATCCACTTCATTTTCGCGAACGTTTTAGCGGCGAAATCCGGCAAGACCTCGAAAGGGGTCAGCATGTCGATCACGGTGTCGCCAGTGGTGACGGCCTCATAGATGGGGTTGCCGTCTTCGCCGATCATGTCCTCGTAGGCTTCCATCATAACCGGCTCGCCTTCCGCATTGGTCAGCGGCACAGGTACGGAGCGGCGCTCGCCTGTGATGGGGTCGATTTCGATTACGCTGGTCATGCGCGGCTTCTGCGTCACGGACTGCTTGGGGCGGCGGACGCGCGAGCCTGCAACGCTGTTCCAGGAAACCTTAGAATACACCAAGGAATACATGACATACGCCACGCTGGCGAAGTCGAACTCGTCGTGCAATTGCAACCGCTCGTCGTAACACGTCTTCAGCCCCTCAAAGAGCCGCGTCAGGCGCTGCGTCGCTGCGCTGTCGTCGTACTTGGCGTTGAAGTACAGCTCTGGGAGTTGGCTATAGACCATGCTCGCGAGCGACTCGACGGCAACGCGCGAGTAGTTGCTCTGGGAGCGCCGGTCATGGCTGTAGTCCTGCGCAATGTTGTCGCTGTCGACCGCGAAGTCGTAATTCTTGGACCAACGGAGGGATTGGTTGCCTAAGATGAACTGGAACGTCTCGAACCACTTCTGCGCCCATCGCCGGTTGGCAAAGTCTGCGTTGTTCGTCAGCGAATTGATGGACGATTGGAGCTCGCGGAAGTCGTTCGTCTGCCACGGTTGGATGATATTTTGTACGCTCATGCCTCATCCCCTTCGAGATTCTTCGCTTCTTCTGGCCGGAGAGCGAACAAATCCTCAGGCCCCTTTCGCCACAGCTCGGCGGCGAAGTGCGTCAGCGCCTCGTCGAGTTCTGCCTGTTCTTTCGCGTCGCGCTCTTCGATCAGCGTTTTTGCAGGCGTGGCTTCGGCCTCTGGCGCCCCGCCTTCTTTCGCTGTCACCATGCGATCTACGATGCTCATCATTCGGTTCGCAAGCGCGAAGCGTTGATCATTCGTCAGCATTGACTCTCCTTGGAAATGCAAAAGCTCAGAGGTAAGCCTACCCCTGAGCTTGCTTTACTTCAACGGCGCGCGAAGGCTTAGACGCCGAATACTACGGGCGTGGAGTCGTTGAACGGCTGCATGACGATGGAAATCACCTGTGTCAAAGGCGTCGACGCCGTCCCAGTGAAGGACAACACAGGCGCGCTTGGCGTGGTCGAAACCATCGAGTACGAAGCGCCGGCTGCGGCGGTCGTGCGTGCGCTCACGTCAGAGTGAAGGCTAATCACGGCGGTGCATTCGCGGAGGGCTTCGGCGAGGCTAGAAGCGCCGGCAACGGCCGAGGCTTCTGCGATGGTCTTCAGGTTCGCGGTAACGTCCGACGCGAGCGCAGTGAGGGTGAAGGTGGCGACCTGGACGTACTGCGAGGCGAGAGGAGTATGAGCCTTGACGGGGTAGACTTTGATGCCAGAGATTTCGAAAGCCATTTCTAGCTCCTTAAATTAGAGGTTTCTTGAAAGAACGAAGAGAGCGATCGTTGAGTCTGTTGCGGACGCTGTGACGGTGAGGGAGGAGCCGGTCAATGCCGTAACGGCTGCGGTGATGCCAGCCGTGCGAGAGACAACGCCAATGACAGCCAAGAAGGAGTCAGCGCCGATTGCAGCCGGCGTCAGCGTCCCCGCAACGTCGGCGGTCGTGAGCGTCAGCGTAACGCGACGGACAAAGCCGCCGCCAAGAGGAGCGCCGCGACCAAGTCCATCGACGTAAATATCATCTTCAACAGCAAAAACAGCCGGCATTCTAGCGTCCCCTTTGGATGTGTTTGAGGCTTATCAGCCTCTACGATACAAGCGTGCCTAGCGAGAAACAAGCCTACCCTGCTTCGCCTCTTCCTTCTTCTTCGGTGCGTAAGTCATCGATTCCTCGGCGCCGGTCGCGGCGCGCAAAATAGGTGCCTGGACTGTTGACTTAGAGGCAAGGTTAACCGCCCCTTGCGCCATCGACTTGGCGCCTTGCTTTGCCGCTGCGACGACCGATTTCGCTTTGTCGATGCCACCGGACGCAGCGCCGCCAGAGGCCTTCATCAGCCGCCCCGCGGCTAGAATCGACCGGCCGCCAGGAAATACGCCAGCAATCAGCTCCATAGTTTCTTCTGCCATAGGGTTGTTGACCAAGCGGCCAGCCGCAGACTCCTTGCCTCTCGCGGCCGCGCCAGTCCCCTTAGGAATCGTGTTGTGGCGAACGAATTGGAAGGCGTCCATGTTGGCGCGCTGGCCTGGCTCTAGCAGCTTCCGGACGACTGAGGATTGGCCTCGAAGGGTGGACTCGACGTCAATCGCTGCGATGGCCTGCCGTGTTTGCGACGCCGCGGGGTCGCCGGTCAGGCGCTCCAGCGTCTGCAAGCCTTCCATGTATTTCGCCGTCGTTCCTCCGAGCCTGTCCGCAACACCATCCGAAGCCATCCTCCGCATACCCATGTACTCGGTCTGGATATTCAGAGCCTGCTGCAGCCCCTCAACGTTCGACGTCGCGTTGATCTGGTAGCGCGAAGTCGCCTCCTCGATGCTGCGGAGCGCCATGCCGGCCTCCTCTATCATCCCTGCAGAACCGTACTGCGACCTCACGCGGTCTTCGAGCACGCCAATAGCGTCACGCAAGCGCGCCTGAGAAGCGGCGTCGTTCGTGTGCCCCTTCACGGCCGCGACCACGTTAGACACCTCGGATTTCATCTCCGTGTAAGCGGCGCCTTTCAGCGAGCCGGAAATGCCGTTGAGCGCCGAGATTGTTTCCTGCTTGACGGCAGACGATGGGACGACGTCCCCAGGCTTCATGGACGCCTTGAACGACTTGATGAATTCAGATGCGTTCTTCATCGTAGAATCTGCGTTTTGGCTCAAATAAGCCGTCATGGCATCCTGATCGATGCCGGTAACCGTGCCGGTGATGGGGTCGCGAATCACCTTGACATTAGTGTTGCTGGTGAAGTCCGCGATGACGCCGGCTTCGATCTTGTTGCGCGCCGCGTCCGCAGCTTCCTTCGACCCGCCTTCTTTGAAGACCTCGTCAAGCTCCTTGCCGAACCTTGCGCCAAAGACATCGCGGGACGTGTCTTTCATCCGCTCTTCGACAAGGACCTGGTCCTGTGTCCGCCCTAGCTTTTTGGCCATCTCCGAGGCAACGCTCTCCGATTGCTCCTTGCCTGCGCGCGACGCGATTTCGTCCGCCTGCGAGCGAAGCACGGCCTGTTGCGCCATGTCTTCCTCCGACGCAACCACCCCTTTTCGAAGCGAGCCGTCCATCAGCTCTTTTGCCGTTCCAGCCGCCTCTTTGGTTGTCGCCGTCGAAACACCCTTCTGCTTGCCGGCGTTCATCAGCGTTTGCGCCGCTGCCTGCTCCTCGGACATGGAGCCGCCGAAGACGCCAGTGGGGAGGCGCTGCTCCAAGGCGCTCATCTGAAGCTTGGCCGCCTTGCCTTCCGCCCACTGCTTCATAGGATTCGCCACGCCGAGCATTTCGCCTCCGGCCTCCAAGCCTTTCGCGATGACGTTTTTGCCTGCCGCCAGCCCTCGAGTAATAAGCTGTCCGCCTAGCGCGTCCACCGCTCCAAGTACGCCAGCCTTGCCAAACGCCATCGCCTCTTCAGACGCGCCAAGCTCCGCATTGTATTTCGCAGCATCCGCCCCAAATACCTTGTCCGTAACACGCTGAACACCTTCACCGACAGCCCCTCCAGCAGCGCCTGCACCTGCGACGCCAGCCAAAGCGGCGCCGCCTGTTACAATGCTCGCGCCACCCACGGCGCCAATCGCCACGCCAGCGCCAACCATCTGGCCAGCACTACCGACCATCCTCGTCACGTCGTCAATGCCAAGGCCGGTTGTGTAGTTGATAGGGACGATGCTGCCGTCCTTGGTGCCGTAGTAGGAATCGCCATTCTTGACGATGCCTTGGTGCCCCTTGTCGGTCAGGTACTGCATCCGGCCTTCTTCGGACTTGATGCGCTCAAGATTGTAGACGTCGCCTTGGTCGACCTTGGCCTCCTTCGACATCAGACCCAATTCGATGGCCTTGTCGCGGTCGAACTTGAAGTCGACCTTCTCCAGGCCGGACGCGGAAGCTAGCTCGCGCAAGTCAACGGTGCGACGCGTGCGCTTCTCGTCGTTCTGGTAGACGACCTCGTAGGGCGTGGAGCCGATGCCGAAAACGCGCTCGCCTTCTTCAGCGCCGCCTTGCGAAAGGTCCTGGTAGCTCGCGCGCACCGTCTTGCCGTTGCTGATGGCCTCGAACTCCATGGACCGCCCCTCTATTGTGACTTAAATATGCCGTGAATCTGCTTTTGCTTCGCCTGAGGATTAGCATACCCCATGTTGGTAATCCTCTCCTCAGACTGCTTTGGCCTTGGCGTCGAGAGCGTTGGTTGCCCGGTCGCGCGCGAGAAGTCCGACGAATAGTTGCCGTTGTCGTCCGCCGTGAAGAAGCCGTTGCCACGGCTGCCGGGAGGAAACTGCGTGCCGTTGGCGTTCATGATCGGCTGGTCGATCTTTGGCGGCGCGTTCGCCAGGAAGTTGGCCTTCGAAGCCGAGCTATACGCACGCGCTGCGCTGCTTCCTGCCTTGAAGGGGTTCTCGGAAGTAGTTTGTGCTGCTGGCCGGTATTTCTCAGTCCTTTGCGCGTCGCCGCTTTGGAAGTCCTGATACCGGTTGTATTTGTCAAGCGACTCTTGCGTCTGTGTCCAACGAGGAACGTCGGCGGTCTGACCAGGGCCTGTTGCTTTCCGGTCTACGCCGAAAGCCAGGATTGACTGCTCGTTGACTGGCATCTGCGCAAAGTCGTTGTAAGGCTTTTGCTCGCCGCTCATTCGCCAGCGCATGCGCGTTTGCTTCTCGGGGTCGACGAAGCTGAGGTCTTTGCCCTGCTCCGCCCCAATGCTCTTACGCGCCGCCTCTGCGTCGTTCGTGCTCCTGGTCGTAAAAGCGTTGAAATACGCGCGGCTGTTGAACTGCTTTTCAACGCTCGCCCACTCGACCAAATCCAGGACCGCACCAGGATTACCGTGGACGTTCTTCAGAGTTTCTTGCTCTTGCGCTGTCGTTGGCCCGCCGCCAAACATCATTCTTTGCGCAGAAGCGCGCATCGTCATGTGACCAGCTAGCTCTTTGGCATCTCCGCTCTTGGAGAAGCCAAAAGACGAAACTTTGCTGTGCGCTTCGTCTTTCTGCGCCGAAGTCCATCCGCCTTCTGGCATGTCTGCTTGCCCAAACATGATTTCATTTATGCGCCGCTCAGAACGCAGGTTCTGCGAAAAAGCCAAGGATTTTTCTTCAGACTTCTTGAAGACCTCGCCCTGGTCCTTCTTGCGTTCTTCGTCAACTTTGTTCTTTGGCATGTATTGGTCAATGCCGCCTGTTTTCGAGTCCATGGCAAACTGGTTACCCTTGGCCGCCTGCGCTTGCGCAATCTCAATGACGCTTTTGGTGGTGTCTACCTCGGTCTTTTCCGTCTGCGCTTTGGTCAAGCCAGTTGATGCGTGCGTCTGGTCAATGCCGGCTTTCTTGGCCGCGATGTCAAGCTTTGCCGCAGCAGGGGCGTTCTCAGCGGTGACGCCTGCGACAGTGGCTTGGGACTCCAGAGTCTCGACCTTTGCCTTGCCTGCACGCGCGTCCATTTCCTCGGAGCCGAGCGCCTTGTTCTTTTGGATAAAGGCTTGTTTGGCGTCAGGCGTCATCTGGTCCCAGTTGGCAGGCATGCCGCTATCCGGCGCGACGGCTTCTTTCCGCGAGCGCGCCTCGTTGACAGGCTTGCGGTTCTTCTTCTCCCAATCTGTAATCTCTGCGCCTTGCGCTGACTGGCGCATTTCCTCCTCGCGCGTGAGCTTCACTTGCTCTTCACCGCGCTTTACCTGCTCCCATGCGTTGTCGTTGCTCATTTTGCTAATGGCCAGCGATTCGCGCTCCTTCTGCAACGGCTGCAATTCCGCTTGGAATTTCATCGTCTGCTGGGATTCGGCTTGCTGCATGCTCAACCGCGACTGGTCTCTACGCGCTTGGTCTTCGCGCTGGTCGTATTCGGCGTAGTATTTCAAGCCGTCCATGAACATCCGTTGCCCATTTTGCGACGACTGGAAGTTTTGGTTTGCCGCCTGCGAAAGCGCACCGCCAACGAGTTGCGCGCCTTGTATCTGCGCCTGCCCACCTTTTTCCACCTGATCAATGCCTTGGTTCCAGTTGATCGCATTGATCATCGGTATTCTGCCACCCATCCTGGAACCTCCTTACTTGTTTGTTGCCGCAGCTCCGACGCCACCGATAACCGCACCAGCCGCCGCACCCCAAGGTCCGCCTACAGTGCCGCCAGCCATTGCGCCTGCGCC
>Ga0209414_1001777_pt1 | contig 10024 bp, 8 predicted proteins | sample LakVidmifraction_4_FD_181154 | JGI IMG/M metagenome (GOLD analysis project Ga0209414, IMG submission 181154) | Hypersaline microbial communities from Lake Vida, Antarctica - Brine Hole Two &gt;0.2 micron (SPAdes) (version 2) | ecosystem: Environmental > Aquatic > Non-marine Saline and Alkaline >... | reverse complement strand
TACTGGCGGTGGAGGCGGCGCGGGGAGGCGTGGCCGTGCTCGTTGGTATCCTGATTCGCTAGTCGCCGAGCGGCTAGTGCAAGTCGTAGTCAACGAAGGCAGCAACCCTCGCTACCATCAGAACGTCGTAAACAGTGCACGTAAACACTTCCCGACACTGTGGAAACAGATCGATGCTATTGTCGCCGACCACCAAGACTGGATGGTTAGGAACCCGAATTCGTAGAGTGCCGCAACACGGTGCGCTACACTCGGGGCGTGCCCGAGTCGAACGAGATTGAAGTGGTGGTGATGACCCCGCTGATGATTGCGGCCACAGCGTTCCACGAAACGTTCCTCACCCTACAACAGGTAGGATTCAACGAGGATCAATCGTTGAAACTGGTTGCAGTGCTGATCGAACGGTCGGCTACAGAAGCATGAGTGACACACCCATCGCCAAAGCCCACGAACCTGTGGCCGTCGCATTCGACAACCTTTACGAAATCGGTACGTCGGGCGTCAAGCACACGGGTACCGTCATCATCGATGAATTCATCCACGAACTACAAGGCTCGCAGGGCGCCAAAACGTTTAGGGAAATGGTTGACAACGAGGCTGTGCTCGGGGCCGCAGTGTTCGCCATTGAACGGCTCACCATACAAATCGACTGGCGTGTTGAACCCTTCAAAGATGATGACGGGAACTCAACGAAAACCGATGAGGACACCGCGAAGTTCGTGGAGTCCTGCATGTATGATATGTCGGACTCGTGGGAGACGACACTTTCAGGGATTCTGACGTTTATCCCGTACGGGTATGCGTTCTGTGAAATCGTTTACAAGAAACGCGGAGGCCGAGCCACCAACGATCCTACAAAGTATTCGGCGTTCAACGACGGCAAGTTCGGGTGGCGCAAAATTGCGTTGAGGGCACAGGAGACGACGTTCGGGTGGGAACTTGACGAGAAAGGCGGCGTTAAGGGTTTGCAGCAGCAAGACCCGAACGCGCAACCATTGGTTGTCATCCCGATCGAGAAAGCCTTACTGTTCCGTGCGTCGTCGGCGAAGAATAACCCTGAAGGTAAATCGTTGCTCCGTAACGCTTATCGGGCGTGGCGATTCAAGAAGGTGATCGAAGAAATTGAAGCGATCGGCATGGAACGTGACCTCGCAGGAATGCCCATCGCTTACGTGCCGCCCGAACTGTTGTCATCGAACGCGACTCCTGTGCAGAAAGCGACGTTGGAGGCCGTCAAGAAAATGGTGCGCGGCGTCAAACGTAACGAAAACGAAGGCATCGTGTTCCCAATGTCGTATGACGCCAACGGGAAGCCGTTGTACGATTTTAAACTGTTAACCGCAGGCGGGAACCGTCAGTTCGACACCGACAAAATTATTACCCGTTACGAGAAACGGATGGTGATGACACTTCTCGCCGACTGGTTGTTCTTAGGGCATGACGCGACAGGGTCTTTCGCTTTGGGTTCGTCGAAAATCGATTTGTTTATGGCGTCGATCGGACAGATCGCGTTAGGGATCGCCGAAACATTCAACCAGCATGCCATTCCGCGTCTACTCGAATTGAACGGGATGGACGGCGCACGGCCACCTGAGATCACGGTCGGGAAACTTGAACACGTCGATCTTGGTGTCCTCGCCGACTTCATTCAAAAAGCAGCCGCGTCGGGTGCAATGGTAGTCGATGACAGTTTGGACGAATATTTGCGGCTCATCGCGGGGCTCCCTGAGCGCGACCCTAATTCGAAGGTCGGTGTCCCACCAATGCCGAACAATTCGGAGGCTCAGCCATCCAAAGCGGGTGGGGCTCCACAACCCAAGTCGGCTCCTAAACCCGCCGCACAGGGCAACGTGGCGCCTGCTAAATCGCCGAAACTGATGGTGAAGCCCGCCGCAAAGCCTGTCGCCCCGAAATGACGTTCAGGTCGGTTCCCGCCCCGAAACGGCGAACTGGCGGTGAGGTGATCGAGAAAGCGGGATGGCGGTCAGGCGAGTTCAGTTCAGAGTTTGAAGCCATCTTCGCTAAAAACTTGATTGACGCGATCGCGTTGCTGCGGCGCCATACGTCGATCGCTGCAGCGACGGCATCAATTCGTACGTCGATCGATGCCGCAGTCCGTGTAATGGACGAGGCGTTCAGGAACGCTGACATCGGGCCGATTGTTGATCTGTTGACGTCGGAGGTGATTAAAACGGGGGCGAAGGAATGGGCGTCAATGCCCAACCAACGGGCGATCGGGTACCGTTTCGATTCGTCTGATCCGCGTGCCATCGAGTGGGCGCGGATACGTGGCGGGAGGTTGATCACGCAGATCTCCGATGAGATCCGTAACAAAGTGTCGGATGTGACGGCACGATTGTTGAACGGCGAGTTGTCGCGTCGGCAGGCCGCTAACGAGATATCGCGCAGTGTCGGTTTGCATGACCGTTGGCAGAAAGCGGTTGATAACTCGTATAACGAAACGTACAACACGTTGATTGGGAAGGGTGTCGATCCGTTTGACGCCGAAGAAATGGCACAGGATTTGGCAGACAAATATTCGGCGAGGCTTATTAAAGCGCGGGCCAGCAACATTGCCCGCACCGAATTGGCGACAGCCCAAAATCAGGGTCGCTATTTAGGTTGGCAGCAAGCCGCCGAGAACGGTTTGTTCAATCCCGATGAGGTGGTGAAGGAGTGGCGTACCGCACCCGAGTTTGTGTCGTCGAAAACTGAGGTGTGTCCGATTTGTGAACCGTTGGACGGGGTGCAGGCCCCGATTTGGGCAGAGTTCCCCGAGGTTGGGGTAGTGATGCCGCCCGCTCACCCGAATTGTCGTTGTCGGGCTGTGTTGATTGTTACGCCGATCGAGCAGGTTGTGTCCTTTGTCGAGGATGCGCGTGCACGGCTCGGGTACTGAGCGTACGCTATGGGTGTGGCACGCACGTTGATCGCAAAGTCGGGAGATGACCTTTTGTATGCGCTCGGGTCGCGTTTGGTTGATGGTGGTGATCCGATTTGGTTCGGGGTTATTGTGTCGGCTGATGGAACGGAAATTGATGTGTCGAATGTCGATGATTTGATGACGCGTAGTATGGATGTGTGGGTGCCTGTCGAGTAGTGGCTCGCGTGTCGTCAAGTAGTGTGGGTGTGTGCCTTTGGTGATGTTTGCTCCGACTGTCGTCTTGAAGGGCGACTATGTGGGGCACCCGTTTAGGGGTAACCAATGGACAGACGCTTCAGGTGCGAGCCGAGGGCTGTCGAGTGGTGATCGTGCGGACGACGTGAGCGGAGGTGGCCGAGTCGGGGTGGCGTTAACTCCAACCGACGACGTGGCGGTGGCGAAAGCGACAGGCCGTCCTTATGGGCCGTTAAACCATCAGACGTTCCCGCCAGCGACACGTGCCGCGCTCGACGCGTATCTTGAGACGGCGCGACGTTACACGTCGTTGCTCGCCGACGAACGGCAAGGCTGGCAGGAAGCGAACCCGAATGCATCGGCGTCGGCGTTCAATGAACGCGACACCGTTGAGGCTGTGCCCGCGTTGCTGGACGCATCTCTGACGTTTCAGATTCAACAGAACTACGCCCTATACCTTGTTCGGTTAGAGATGGCAAAAGGTCTCGGACTGGATGCCATAACTAGCAGCGAGTTGGCGCTCCACGCTGATGGGAGCGGCCCATACCGTCTTGTCGAATTCAGGTATGACCATACGTCCCGCAACGAGGACGGACGGTTAATGCACGAGGCAGCCGATGTGTACAACCGATTCTTTAACACCTTCGATGAGGCGCTTCACAAAGTCTATTTCACAGAGGAAAGCAATTACACGGAACGACGTGTCGGGAAACCTCGCGGGAATGATCGAAGCCTTTACGGGTCGGCGATTGGCGATCTGCGCAGTAAGGAGTTGAAAGGAACGCTCAACGACACGGAGTCGAAACAACTCGCCGCCTACAATAAAATCATTACCGACGCTGGCGTTCCGATCGTTGACAACAGCATCCACATCGACACACGGTCACTTGTCGCTAAATATGTGCCTGATGATCAGATTGGGGAACGACTCGCGTTGCTGAAACGTGCCGCTGGGGACATCGTTCAAAAGACGGCTGGCTATCACGAGATGCGTACCGACCGTTTCGGGGACGCGCAGGCATTGGACGCGCAAGAGGACTTTGTTAAGGACGCTGCCGTGTCGATCACGATGCCCGCTGCAAAAGTCGCTGCGTTGTTGCGCGACGGACGGTTCAAAACACAGTTCGAGTCGAAACGGTCGGGCGGGCTGTCTAATTTGCAGGTTCGTTCACAGTGGGAAGCCGCAGCGATGGGTATTCACCCTGACGTCGATCCTTCGATGCGTCCTGTATACGGGATGGTTGAGGTTGGTGGCGTGCAACTTCCGCGTGAACGCGGCAACACACAGTATGGGGATGTGTTGATGGTGTTGAAGCCTGCAGTGCGGGAACGGACATCGTTCACGGATGGTGATTCGTTGGGGCAGAACATTAATTCTGTGCCGTTGACGAGTCCGAGGTCGGCTCGCACTTTGAGGGTTAAGGGTGGGCGCCAATATTTTGAGGCACAGATCCGTGGCGGGGTTCAAGTGTCTGACATCGACTATGTGGTTATCTCTGGCCCTGTCAAAACGCCGATGCTAAATGCGTTGAAGAAGGCAGGTATTCGTGTTGAACGCCGTGACGCGATCGCTGTTGACAGGGAGCAAGACTTCGGGAAAGCGGCGTGGGTGTTTATCCCGACGGTGCTGATCAAGGGCGACTTTGTGGGCCATCCATTTCGTGGTAACCAGTGGGTAGATGCTTCGGGTTCAGGTCGTGGCGCAGGGTCGGCGGTGGCCAGCAAACCAAGAATCAAACGCATTGTCGGCAAACCGATGTCGAACGCGACCAGCCGCGAACTATTGGCCACATCACGCAGTTCATGGTCGAACAAGGATTGGGCCACTACCTCGGGTTACATAATAGATCCGAAAGTCTATGTTGGGGTCAACTCGTCTCTGCGCGGCACAGACACATCGCCCGAGTCGAAAGCGAACGCCGACGCAATGGTTAGCGCGTTCACACGCAACGCAGTCGCCCTTCCTGATGACACGGTGCTGTATCGCGGGATGCGCCTGCTCACGAAATTGTCGTTGAAAGTTGGGGAAACGTTCACGGCGAAAGGTTTTCAGTCCACATCGACTGAACGGGATATTGCGGAAGGGTTCGCTTCTAGACAGCAATACTCTGAACCACGTGCCGAATACGGGCGTCCTCTGCCTGCCCGTATGGGGGTGCTGCTCAAGATGAATGTGGCGAAAGGTACACGCGTGCTGCCGTTGACTGAGGACGAATACGAACTGGTGCTGCCCCCGAACACGACGTTCGTTGTGACACACGTCGGTAAAGATGGGGCGATACCTGTGTACACCGTGCAGGTTGGTGGGGGTTGATGATGTTGGCGATGCGACTGGTTGGCGATTTTGAGGAGTTGGTGCAGGGAAAGGATGTGGAAGTCGTCGACGAGTTCGACGACCTGTTGAAGGGTGACTTCGTGGGGCATCCGTTTCGCGGTAACCAATACGCAGACTCGAGCGGAGCAAGCCGAGGCGGCGCCAGTCAAGCGGTGCGTGGTGTCACAGGTTCCTTGCCGTCGAATGGCGCCGATTTCAATCCGTACAGTGCCGAATCTTATGACTACTCGGAAATGGATCGTCGTAACGAACGGATAGAGCGTTCCGCGAATATGTCTATTGCGATGGACGATGTGCGGCATGCCGATCTTGGAATGATGCACGACATGCGCGGCGGCGTAATAATCGAATCAACACTTCCCGATGGCAGAAAACTGTTTCACAACGCCATACGGCTAACAGGGCAGGTGACGTCATATTCGAACGAGTTCGCCCGCAACCATCACACACCCGAGGCTGCAGAGAAAATGCGAGCCAAGTTTGTCGCCAAGTTTGAGGAAATGTTGGCGGCACCCGATCTGGTGATCACGGCGGTAGACGGCGACATTTGGGAATACAAGTACACGGTCGCTAGTGGCATCTATAAAGGTCGGACGGTCACTACGCGAAGCAGGTTCAAAGCCAAATCGGGGATGGGCGATCCGTTTACTGTTGTCAGTGACGCGCCACCTGTGCCGATGCCACCGTTTCCTGTCGTCAAATTTAATCCGACGGTCATGTTTAAGGGTGATTTCGTCGGGCATCCGTTTCGCGGGAACCAGTACGCGGACGCGAGTGGGGCCAGTAGGGGAGCCCCGAGTGGTGATCAGGTGGCCGTCGCTTCGCCGTCTATGAATTCATCTACCCACTATTTGGGGTCGGCGTTCCGTGCAGGCTTCAACGACGTCGACTTCCAGTTCGACGTTGACGAGAGCGGGATGGTGATGTTCCTTCACGAGCAGCAGGGCCATCTCCGTTACGCACGGGATGTGCAGATGGGGATGGCCGATTACCTGTCCGAATTGTATTTCGAGGACATAAACAAGTATCTCCGACTGGAGGCATCCGACAAGGGGAGTGGGGAAACATACGTTCAAGGACTACAGGACGCTAACCCGTCGGAAGCCCGCATAAAATACAGCGTCGAAAGCATGGACAAGGCGTTGCAGGGTGCATCGTTCGATCGGGATGTCGTCGTGTTCCGTGGCGTCGAGGACGACTTGGTGTCACGTGTTGACGGGAATTTGGCTACCGTACAGGTTGGCGATGTCGTGGCCGACGCGGGGTTTCAGTCCACGTCGTTGAACCCAATGATCGCGTCGTCGTTTTCGGAGAAGTCGTCTATGGGTGGCGGGAAACGGGACGAAACCGTTGTGGCGGTCATTCTGAAATTGACTATCCCGAAAGGCCGTCCAGCGTTGGCCGTTGAGTCCGCAGTAGGAATGTATAAAGACATTGCCAAGAAGAACGGTATTTACGATACTGATCAAGCCGATGAACTCGGCGTCGCTGGCTACACGCTGGGGGTGGAGATCGTGGTGCCACGCGGAGCAGCGTTCACGGTGACTGGAAGATCGGTGGTCGATGGGACGATCGTGATTGAAGGCAAATACGATGCCTGACGTTGACGTGCGTCGATATCGGGTTGCGGATGCTGATCTGACCGTGTATCGGTACGACGGTGTCGAGAAGGGTGACTTCGTCGGCCATCCGTTCCGAGGTAATCAATGGGTGGACGCAAACGGTGCGGGTCGTGGTGATAGTGGATCGACACCCGATCAAGATAAGCATGCATGGGAGATGCGTCAAAGCGGTAAGTCGTGGGAAACGATCGCTAAGGAACTCGGTTATGCGAACGGCGGCTCGGTGCGTCGTCTGGCGATGCGGCACGAGGCGTCGTTGAAAGGGACGGTTACGCCACCGAAGCCCGAAGTGGTGATACCTGTCGTTGTGACGCCGCCCGTAAAATTGTCGTCGTCGAAAGCGATCGCTGCCGCTCAACAGATTTTGGCTGACACGTTCAATGGTGATCTGGTTGGCGCTATGACCGCTGCGATCGGCACTAGTTCGACATATGCGGGCGGCGGGCAGTCGAATGATACGGAGATGGCTATCGCGGGCAAAGTTGTGGCGGCAGGCGAACTGTTGCAGTCGGCGATGCAGAGGGAAATAGATCGGCTGACAGGCAGTGGTACTGCTGATCTTGGTGTGGCGCGGGCACGGTACGCCGAATTGAACGAGAAATTTGACGCCGACAGGCAGGCTTTGCATGTTGCTTCACGCAAATTACAAAGCGGTGGCGCCTACAGGCGTGACGCATCCCAAAAGGCGTGGGAACGCATTATGGAACTTGACCCTCTCGGGAAACCGACAGCCGTCACTGATGTTGATGTTGGTTTCCCGATGCGATATAAACAGGAAGTAGACGGTCAGGTCGTAACGTTCGCGGTTTTTGATTTCGTCAACAAGATAAAAGATGCTGTCAGGACAGGCGTGCTGTCGCCGTCGGATGTCAAAGGGTTGACCGACGAACAAGTGTCGGCGTACAGGCGTGCGGACGGGACACGCAGAGTCGACGAACACGAACCAGAAGGATGGTTTCATGGGCGGGCAGTGCAGTACACGACACCTGCGGTTCTTGAGCGAGTGTATTTGGAATCTGTTCGGGAACTTGTATCAAGCCGCAAGTTCGAGAACCAGTTGACAAAGTTCGCCGAAGCAGCGAAAGTCGTCGACGCAAACGCAGGGCTGGAAGCGGAACGTCGTGCCGTCGGGCGACAGATGCGTGACGGCGAAATGCTTCTAACGCCGTCTGTCCGTCAACAAGCGGCACGAACAGTGCTGGAGGCTGCGGGTGTCAAGTTTGCTGCGGGTGGTGAAGTCAAAATTGTGGAAGGCCCGAAAGGGTACGAAGAGGTGCTCGCCGAACAGGTACGGCTCCATCCGAGCGTGTTTCTTGCGGGGACTGAAAGTTTAGGTGAGCCATCGCGGACTTCGTACGCTGGCACGCAGACGCCTCCATCGTTGTCGATCATGATGAACATCAAAAACGGTCGTGCTCACGCCCGTAACATGGGTGGCGGGAAAGTGCAGTTGACGGTCACTAGAGGCGGCATGAAAAGCGAGTCGGCATGGAAATCGACGCTGCTGCACGAGTTGACGCACGGCGTCGAATACACGAACCCTGTCGTACGGTCGTTGGAGTCCGCCTATTATCATTCGCGGCGGGGCAATGAACTGACTCAGCGGCTATCCAAGTTGACAGGGTACCGTGGCTACAAGAAGCATGAGGTAGCAGTCAAGGACGCGTGGGAGAACAAGTATGCAGGCAAATCGTATGGTGGGAACCGTGGTTCGGTGTACGAAATCTTTACGACAGGGATGGAAGCATTGATGTATGGCCACACAGCGGACAAATCGCATGTGGCTTTCACGCTCGGGTTGTTAGCGGCTTCGACACAGTTGAAGGCAGGGTCATGAAAATTGATGCTTACGCGGGGGAATATTCGGAAGCGCACGCCGAATGGGTTGACGGTGTATGGGTTTTGCGCCCTGAAGCGTTCGCCGATTTCGCTGTCGATATTCCTGTCCCCAAATCGTTGACTGTGCTAGGCACCGAAGTCGTGTCACCCGATCTTTATTCGGATGACGTACGGGAACGGTTTTATGCGGCGCACTGGTTGTGTGAGAAATATCTGAAAATGGGTGTCGGCGACGGTGCTGATATTGATTGGGATATTGAAGGCGACCCTGAACCCGTCGATGACGGTCTAGGCGATGATGTAGTGTACTAGGCATGGATGTTGGGGTCGGCGATCTTTTAACTCGGGAACACGAATCAGGGCGCATCGAAACGGTGCTCGTTGAGGCCGTTGAACCTGTTGTGATGGCCCGTGTTGTCGTCTTGGATGGCGAGCGGGTGCTGAAAACGGCGAAGGTGTACGAGTTGCCGTCTGAGCCTTTAGCGAGTGGCGGTGTGGTCATGAGCATTAACGGGAAAGTTGATCCTGTGCAGATCGCGGAGGCTGTTAAAGCGCACCTCGATCATGATCGTGCACGGATCGCTAAACAGTTAGCGCCACCGTCCGCTACGCAAATGTTGAAGGCGTCTGCCGCGCAACGGTTCACGTTGGCCCCGTGGTATATCCCCGACAAGTATGACTCCCAAAACGAGTGGACGGATGCCGTCGAATTGCAGAAAGGGTTGTGGGATTATGTGAAGTCTGGTGATCGCAAAATCCGTTTGCAGCACACGCAAGACGCGAATGTCGAGCATGCTGGCGAATGGGTGGAAGCGATCACGCTCCCGTACGAGTGGACGGTACCGATGTACAAATCGAATGGCGCTGTTGGTGAGGTCACATATCCTGCGGGGACTGTGCTGCTGGGTGTGGTGTGGGAGCCGTGGGCGTGGGAAATGGTTGAGAAGGGCGAGATCACAGGGTTCTCGATTGGTGGGGCTGCTGAACGGATCGAAATGGAAATGCCGTCGGTCGCTAAAACTGCGGTTGTTGAGCCTGCGGTCGATGTGGCGACGCCCGTGGCTGATGCGGCAACCGTTCAAAACTTTGTGTCATCGATTGCGATGGCGG
>Ga0209414_1001776_pt1 | contig 10026 bp, 9 predicted proteins | sample LakVidmifraction_4_FD_181154 | JGI IMG/M metagenome (GOLD analysis project Ga0209414, IMG submission 181154) | Hypersaline microbial communities from Lake Vida, Antarctica - Brine Hole Two &gt;0.2 micron (SPAdes) (version 2) | ecosystem: Environmental > Aquatic > Non-marine Saline and Alkaline >... | reverse complement strand
AGCTGTTGCAACAAGCTGAATTTTTTGTGGATTCCGTTTCGGGTTACCGTTCCGATTTTGCGCTATTTCCTGAATTTTTTAACGCGCCATTGATGGCAGAAAATAATCATTTAACAGAGTCTGAAGCAATTCGGGAACTTGCCAAACATACTTCAGCCATAGTTGATAAATTTTCAAAATTTGCCATTTCTTACAATATCAATATTATATCGGGAAGTATGCCTGAAATTGTTAACAACAAACTTTACAATGTGGGCTATTTGTGTAAACGAGACGGAACTGTTGAACGCTACGAAAAAATTCATATCACTCCGAATGAAGCAAATGTATGGGGGATGCAGGGCGGAAGTGAAATTAAAACCTTTGATACCGATTGCGGTAAAATTGGCATTTTAATATGTTATGATGTTGAATTTCCAGAGCTTGGCCGATTATTGGCAGATGACGGAATGGATATCTTGTTTGTTCCTTTTTTGACAGATACACAAAATGGCTATTCCAGAGTTCGAAATTGCGCACAAGCCAGAGCCATAGAAAATGAATGTTATGTTGCCATTGCGGGAAGCGTTGGGAATTTGCCAAAAGTTCACAATATGGACATTCAATATGCCCAATCTATGGTGTTTACGCCTTGTGATTTCGCATTTCCTACCAACGGAATTAAAGCAGAAGCAACTGCCAATTCTGAAATGATTTTAATAGCCGATGTAGATATAGATTCCCTGAGGGAATTAAATCAACTTGGTACTGTTAGAAATTTGAAAGACAGGCGCAAAGATCTCTACGAATTAAAAAAACGCTAACGATAGCTGGTGAATTTATTTTGTGAAAAGAAAGCATTTAAAATTAAAATCGTTAATTTTAAATGCTTTCTTTTTTGTTGGAAAATTATAAGAATTTTATCCTGAGAAAAGCAGGTGTTAAACCTTTCAAAAATACCAGTAGTATGGCCAGGTTGTTAAAAGCAAAAAAAGAACATATAGGATTATCGCCTCATGAAATTCATTTTAGAGGAGAGAAAAAAATTGATGATGTTTTGTTAAGGGTTATGGATTATGATTCCGAGAACCTCGATGAATTTCAGGCAAAAGATATAAATGAAGTTATAAAATTTAACCAAACAGCAACCACCACCTGGCTAAATATTGACGGCTTGCATGATGAAAAAATGATGAGCGAAATTGCAAATCAGTTTGAACTGGATTCCTTTATTCTTGCTGACATCATGAACACTCATGCCAGGCCAAAAATACAGGAATATGATAATTGCATTTATATTTCTTTGAAAATGATTCAGTATGATGAGTCACAAAATTATATTTCTACAGAAAACATTGTAATTCTTATTAAGGAAAATATTTTACTGTCATTTCAGGAAAAAAAAGGCGATGTTTTTGACCCCTTGAGAGAAAGAGTGCGAAAAAGCAAAAAACGACTTAGAAATTCCGGAACAGACTATCTGGCATTTGCCATAATGGATATTATTTTTGATAATTATAACTACATCATAAGTCAAATTGGTGAAAAAATTGAATCTTTGGAAGAGGATTTGTTAAATAACGCAAAGGAATCTATTTTAGAAGAAATAAATAATTTTAAAAAAGAAATCATTTATTTGCACAAATCCATTAAACCGTGCCGTGAAATAGTCATGGAATTGTTAAAAATGGATTCGGAATTGTTGGAGGATAATGTGTATGTTCATTTTGAAGATCTAAAAAATAACCTTAACCAGGCGATTGAATCATTGGAAAGTTATCGGGAAATTCTTTCCGATCAACTTATGATTTATCATACCACCATTAGCAGCAAATTAAATGACATCATTAAATTTTTAACAGTTTTCTCCGTAATTTTTATTCCGCTAACTTTTATTGCCGGTGTTTATGGAACCAATTTCGTAAATCTTCCCGAGCTTCAGTATAAATACAGCTACTTTATTATGTTGGGGGTTATGTTGGCATTGGCCGTCTCCATGATTTTTTATTTCAAAAAGAAAAAGTGGTTTTGATATACTATTGGAAAGTTAAAAGGTGAAAATTTGGGCGTTCCCGCCGAAAAGGCGGTCAGGCTTTCCGCTGCAATCTTTTTTTCGGTGAAAAACCTCAAAAAAGTATTTCCGCTTCAATCCTTAACGCATCTCAAAATACAACAATATAATCGCATAATTCATTTAAAAAATTACTGATATCATTAAAATTTAGTCAAGTTTCTTTAAATGATACTTCTTAAAATCCAGTATCTTTGCGCACTTAAAAACATCGCATTCAAATTAAAAGGAATACCTCAAATACCAATGAAAACGAATAAGCAAAAAGCAATCAACACCATTTACATTAGCATAATTGGAAATGCTTTACTTGCGGTTGCTAAAGGAATTACGGGTATTTTTGGAAATTCTTATGCCTTAATTGCCGATGCCATTGAATCTACCACTGATGTTTTCTCTTCTGTTTTGGTTTTATTCGGACTTAAATACGCAACAAAACCCGCCGATGACAATCATCCTTATGGCCACGGAAGGGCAGAGCCTTTAATTACATTTGCCGTAGTGGGATTTCTCGTTTTTTCAGCTACCATAATTGCTTATGAAAGTATTCAAAATCTACAAATTCCACAAACCGCCCCTAAAAAATATACTTTGGTGGTATTAGCTATAGTTGTAGTGATAAAAGAGTTGTTTTATAGGGTAGTTTCCAAAAAAAGTAACGAAACAAAAAGTTCTTCCCTAAAAGCAGATGCTTGGCATCACAGAAGTGATGCAATAACCTCATTAATGGCATTTATTGGAATATCTATCGCCATTTTTATGGGTGAAGGTTATGAAAAGGCCGATGATTGGGCAGCGTTATTTGCTTCCGGATTTATTATTTACAATGCGTATTTAATTTTTAGACCAGCACTCGGAGAAATCATGGACGAGCATTTATACGATGATTTTGTTGCAGAAATAAGAACAATTTCTATGGGTGTTGAGGGGGTTGTTGATACTGAAAAATGTCTTGTGAGAAAAACAGGAATTTCATTTCATGTAGATCTTCATTTAATTGTAAATGGCAGTATAAGTGTTTCTGAAGGCCATGAAATTGCGCACCGATTAAAAGATGAATTACAGCATAAATTACCCGAAATAAGTGATGTGTTAATTCATATTGAACCGGATACGGTTAAAGTTAAAATTGATTATTAAAATCCAATAATTGCTGTAATGATGAAAATTATAACGACAAACAGTCTCGAATATCATCAAATAAAAGTGGTTTACAACCTTTGGAATGCTGAATATCCTAAAAATTTATTCCACAATAAGGTAAGTGATTTTGAAAATTATTTAGAAAATCTTACAAACCAACAGCATTTGTTGATTAAAGACGAAAATGGAAATATAAAAGGATGGTATTTTGATTTTTTAAGAGCTGATGAAAAGTGGTTTGCGATGATTTTAGCTTCTGAAATTCACGGAAAAGGTTTCGGAACCCGACTATTAAATGAAGCGAAAAAGAGAGCGTCAGAACTAAATGGCTGGGTAATTGACAAACCCAATTATTTAAAACAAAATGGCGATTTCTATAAATCTCCCATTCCGTTTTACCTAAAAAACAAATTTCATGTTTTACCTGAAGTCCGATTGGAACTTGAGAATTTGTCAGCCGTAAAAATAACCTGGAAAAAATAACAGGCTATAACAATAAAATATGCAAAAACTTCATGCACTCCTATTGATTATTTTCTTAAATTCCAATTCTTGTAAAATGAAAATAAACGAAGAAACCATTGAAAAATGGAAAGCTGATGGAAATACCATTGAAAATAAAGGTGTTTTTCATACCGTAAGGAAGAGGCAAACTGATGTAATCTGGAAATTTGTTTGGGATTAATTAAATTCCATACCTCTAAATACCTTTTCTCCTTAAAACAATTGTTATTTTTGCATTCTTAATATAATTTTCTGGCTATTAATGCATTTTAAAAAACATAAAATTTTATTTTTTTCCCTGTTGGTTTTATTTTTAACAAATTACAGCTGGTCACAAACAGATATTGCCCCAAACATTTCAGCAACCGGAGATCAGATATATTGTCCATTAAGCCAAATAAAAGTCGTCACTTCTTTTAATATTACAGATCCCGATGATACTGCTGTTGATGCTTTTTACATTCAAATTTCTGAAGGATATGAAAATGGACAGGACAAACTAACTCTTGCCGGAACACATCCAAATATCATAACATTCTGGAGTGCTTCTGAAGGAAAATTAACCCTGGAGAGTTCTGTCTCAGGACCAGCAAAATATTCTGATATAATTGCAGCTGTCAAGGATGTTGTTTTTGAAAGCAGTTCTTCGTTTGTATCGGGGGAAAAATTATTTTCTTTTACTATTGGAGATGCTAATTACCTGCCTTCAACAGGCCATTATTACGAATATATTTCAAATATTGGAATTACTTGGCAAAATGCAAATGCAGCTGCTGCTTTACCTCCATATTATGGATTACAAGGCTATTTAGCAACAATTGGTTCTCCTGAAGAAGCACAACTTTCTGGCGAACAGGCTGGAGGAGCTGGGTGGATTGGTGGCAGCGATGCCGAAACTGAAGGCGTTTGGAAATGGGTTACAGGACCAGAGACTGGAATAGTATTTTGGAATGGCTTGTATAATGGGTCTAGTCCTTCTGGTGTTTACTCTAACTGGAATAAAAATCCGCAGGAACCAAACAACCAAGGAAACGAAGATTACGCGCATGTTACGGCCCCAGGAGTTGGTACCCCTGGTTCTTGGAACGATTTAAGCAATACGGGTGCAACATCGGGTGATTATCAGCCAAAAGGTTATATTGTTGAATATGGAGGTATGCCTGGAGATCCCATATTAATTCCTCCGTATAGTCCAAAGATTTCAATTCCTGAAATAATTGCTACAACCAATGATTCAAGATGCGGAAACGGTTCAGTAAATTTATCCGCAACGGCCAATTTAGCAACAGTATTCTGGTTTGATTCACCAACAGCCACAACACCTATTCATTCAGGCACAAACTATTCACCAGTGCTTTCCCAAACTAAAACCTACTATGTTTTGGCGGCCGAAAGTGGTTGCGTAGAAGGAAAAAGAACTGCGGTAACCGCAACTATAAATCCAATTCCAATTATTCAATCTTCCATTGAATTTAAAAACTGCGATGAAGACGGCATTGCCGATGGTTTTACTAATTTTAATTTAAGTGAAGCAAATTCAATAATTACAAACAATGATTCCAGCTTAAGTGTAATGTATTATTTAACATCTGCGGAAGCCAATACAGGTATAAGTTCAAATTCTTTAAATCCATCACCGTTTAACAATACAACCGCTAATACTGTTTACGCAAGAGTAGAAAATGATTTTGGGTGTTTTAGCATATCCACCGTAGCTTTAAAAGTTTCAACAACCTTATTGCCTCCCAATTTTAACTTTGAGCTTATCGCTTGTGACAATGATGGAAATGAGGATGGTTTTCACTCATTTGATCTTAGCGAAGCATCTACAGTTTTTATTAACCAGCTTCCTGCAGGACAGCCTCTGAGCGTACATTATTTTAGAAATTTGAATGATGCGCAATTGGAACTAAATGAAATTCAGGGAGCTAATTTTATAAATGAAACTTTCGATTCACAAGTATTGTATGTGAGGGTTGAAAATGAAAATAACGGAAACTGTTATGGCATTGGTCCATTTTTAACAATTACCGTTCAACCGATTCCGCAATTTGAAGTTTCACCTACCGCTGTTGTGTGTTTAAATTTGTCACCTATAACTTTAGAAGTTTATAATTCGGCTGATACTTATTCTTACGAATGGGCAGACTCTAATGGTACAATAATCAGCACAAGTTCTTTTGCTGAAGTTTCTTCAGGAGGTAATTATACTGTAATTGCCACTTCCGGTTTAGGTTGTGAATCTTTTCCGAAAACGGTAAATGTTCTTGAATCTGTTGTTGCAGACATTGAACTAAATGATGTCACAATTATTGACGATTCAGAAAATAACTCAGTTACCATAAATAGCCAAAATAACAATTTAGGAATTGGAGATTATGAGTTTGCATTAGATGACCAATTTGGTCCTTTTCGGGATGAACCTTATTTTGAACATTTATCTCCAGGAGTGCATTCCTTATATGTGAACGACAAAAACAATTGCGGAGTTGCTAAACTTGATATTACAATTTTAGGTTTTCCCAATTTTTTTACACCGAATAATGATGGCTATAACGACACCTGGAAAATTCTTGGAAACGACACAAATAACATACAAATATCCGCTATTTATATCTACGACCGTTTTGGGAAATTGATTGCTGATGTTGATTTAACCGGCAATGGCTGGGACGGTTTTTTCAATGGCGAAAGTCTACCAGCATCCGATTACTGGTATTTTGTAAAGTTTACGGATCAATATGGTGATTATAGAGAAAAACATGGGAATTTTAGCTTGGTCAGATGATATTTTGAATTTTTTAACTATCGATTTTCAAACTTTAAACCGAAACCCTCGTTAGGGATTGAGCCCTTCGGCTACGCTCAGGGTAAACTAATTGTTTGCTTAAATAGCGTAAAAAAACGCCCTAAACAAAATTATGATAATTTTCTTAAAACAATTCCTGAATAACCTTTGCCACGCCGTCATTTTTATTGGTATCGGTAATTTTATCCGCAATTTGCAGCACTTCATCTATGGCATTTGCCACCGCAACGCCTAAGCCAACCGCTTTAAGCATTTCAATATCGTTATAATTGTCCCCGAAAGCGACAATTTCTTTCATTGAAGCAGTTGGATAGCAGTTTTTTAACAAAACGTCAATAGCGGTTTTTTTGGAAACAGACCGGTGAGAAATTTCTATATAAGTTGGCTTTGAGCGATACAATACAATTTCTTTGGAAAATGAATTTTCCAATGCTTTGTATAAGGCATTAATTTCCGTTTCCTCGCCCATACACATTATTTTATGGGCGCCCTTTCCTTCTTCTTTCCATTGCGTTAAAACGGCCTTATTCGATTTTATAACAGGCATAGCCTTTGTGTTGTTTGCTTCCTTATTTGCCCAAGAATCCATAGCCGGAACGTGCCATTCATCTTGATAATACAAACTTAAATGAATCGTGGTTTTTAAACACAGATTAATAACGGCTTCCAATACAACATTGTCAATAAATGCCGAATGCAAAACCTTGTTGTTGTGTAACACCAATCCGCCATTATAGGCAATTAATGGAGCGCCCGTATTTCCAATTTGGCTTTGCAAATGTCGCATTGCTTTTGGCATTCTGGAAGAAATAAGCACAAAAGGAATGGGTGAAATTCGTTGAATTTCTTGAATGGTTAATTCCGACAATTCCCTGTTTTTGTCCAAAAGCGTTCCGTCAATATCGGAACAAATAAGTTTATAAATCATGTTGCGTTTGTTGTTCGGCACAAAAGTAAGAAATTCATGTCGGGGAATTTTATGCTCTTTGCAAAACGTAAATAAGCATCCCTAACTATTTTTGATTTCAAAATATAAAAGATTAAAACAGACCCAATCCAATTCTTTTGATAATTTTGCCACACAATTTATGACCATGCAATTCACAGGAAAACGTTATTTAGATTATAGCTCATTTATTAAATCGACCTTTGGAGAAAGGGTTCAAAAAATATCATTGGATATCGGTTTTTCCTGTCCGAACCGAGATGGCTCAAAAGGTTATGGAGGTTGTACTTATTGCAACAATGATTCTTTTAATCCGTCCTATTGCGAACCCGAAAAAAGCATTACACAACAATTAGAAAAAGGGATTGCGTTTTTTAATAAAAAATACAAATCACAGAAGTACTTAGCTTATTTTCAAGCATATACAAACACATATTCAGATGTTGAATCGCTTAAAAAAATGTATGATGAAGCCTTGAGTTTTCCTAACGTTATTGGATTGGTTATTGGCACTCGGCCCGATTGCATTTCAGAAGAACTTATTGATTACCTGTCCTTCTTATCAAAAAATTACTTTATTTCGTTAGAGTTTGGCGTTGAAAGCACCTTAAATAAAACCTTGCTCAAGGTAAACCGGTGCCACACTTTTGAAGAAACTAAAATGGCTTTTGAGCGTTGCGCAGATAAAGGCATCCATTTGGGGGCGCATTTAATCATCGGTTTGCCGGGAGAAACTAAAAATGAGTTGCTGAATCATGCATCAGAAATCTCCAAACTTCCTATTCAGGCATTAAAAATGCACCATTTACAAATTGTCAAAAACTCCATTATGGCGGTGCAATACAAAAGAAATCCGGAAGATTTCAATTTGTTCACTTCTGAAAGCTATGTCGATTTTATAAGCGAATTTTTGGGCCATTTATGTCCGGATATCAGCATTGAAAGATTTGCAAGTGAAGCACCATACGATTTATTGATTGCGCCAAAATGGGATGGTCTAAAAAACTTCGAGATTGTGGCTAAAATCGATAAAAAACTGGTTGAAAAAAATACGTGGCAGGGTAAATTTTACAGAAAAGCCTAATTTACAGCAAAATAAATTGTAAGTTTAGACAATGTTATTATTCCTTACTAAACACATCTCTGAAATGCCTTGGATTTTAATTCCGGGATTGTAGTTACACTCTTATATTTCTTCAAAATAAAGCAAAACGCTTTCAATTTCAATTATTTTCAATTTTAAATTTATATGTATTATGAGCAATATTATAGTTTTAGGTGCCGGTATGGTTGGTTCCACAATGGCCATTGACATGGCAAAAATTCACTCAATTTCTATCACCGATTTTAATAAAAGCGCATTAGACAAGGCTGTAAAAAAATGTGACAAGCTTAATCCAATTGTGTTGGATGTCACCAATAAACCGACACTTCAAAAAACAATAGATCCATTTGATTTGGTGATTTGTGCTGTTCCTGGCTTTTTGGGTTTTGAAACGCTAAAAGCCATTATTGAAGCCGGAAAAAACGTGATAGATATTTCGTTTTTCCCAGAAAACGCTTTAGAATTAAACGAACTCGCCAAACAAAAAAACATCACCGCTATTGTTGATTGTGGGGTAGCTCCCGGAATGGGAAATATTATCTTGGGTTATTACAATGAAAAATTAAACATTACAGATTTCGAATGTTTGGTTGGCGGTTTGCCAAAAGTAAAAAAATGGCCATTTAATTATAAAGCTCCTTTTTCACCAGTTGATGTTATTGAAGAATATACGCGTCCGGCTCGTTATGTAGAAAACGGAAATGTTGTTGTAAAAGATGCCCTATCGGATGTTGAATTCGTTGATTTTGAAGGAGTTGGAACCTTGGAGTCGTTTAATTCCGACGGATTGCGGTCTATCCTTTATACCATGACTCATATTCCAAATATGAAAGAAAAAACGTTACGTTATCCCGGTCATATTGAATATATCAATGTGTTGAAAAAAAGTGGATTTTTCAATGAAGAAAAAATAAATATTAACGGAATTGATGTTTCTCCTCTTGAGTTTTCTTCAAAAATATTATTTAACGAATGGAAATTAGGAGATACCGAAGAAGAAATTACCGTGATGCGAATTACGCTGAAAGGCACAAATAAAATAGGTGAATGCAAGACCATTGTCTATAATTTACATGACGAATTTTGCTCAAAAACAACCGCTTCTTCAATGGCAAGGACTACGGGATATACGGCCACGGCAGCTGCCAATCTGTTTTTAGATGGTTTATTTAAGGAGAAAGGTGTTTTTCCTCCTGAATTGGTTGGTAAACATGAAAAATGCTTTAATTATTTCCTTAATTATTTAAAAGAAAGAAATATAATTTATACCAAAGTAGAACTTTAATTAGAATCCAAATTTTTTATAAATTATAGTTGAAAAAAAAATCGTCTAAGAATTAATTCTTAGACAGTTTTTTTAAGGAGTTTTTAAAATCTATTATTTTGAATAATCTTTATTTAATATCTCTAAAATATCTGTGGTTACATTCATTTTTTCGTCTCCGTACATTACGGTTCCTTTTCCTGAT
>Ga0209414_1001775_pt1 | contig 10026 bp, 13 predicted proteins | sample LakVidmifraction_4_FD_181154 | JGI IMG/M metagenome (GOLD analysis project Ga0209414, IMG submission 181154) | Hypersaline microbial communities from Lake Vida, Antarctica - Brine Hole Two &gt;0.2 micron (SPAdes) (version 2) | ecosystem: Environmental > Aquatic > Non-marine Saline and Alkaline >... | reverse complement strand
TGAAGTGTTCACAATGCGGAAGCATGCACAGACTCCATAAGGAGTGGTTCGGCTACATATGCGAAATGTGCCAAGATGAAAAAGACCTAGTCAAATATGGTTTGATTTCTAAACCCAAGTAGTGTATTATTGAGTTGTAACCGAGAGAGAGGATACAAAAATGACAACAGCGACAATCGAGAAAGTAGTTCCAAAGGTCGGAGATATTCTTTATTCTTCATGGGGCTACGATCAAACAAACATTGAGTTTTTCAAGGTAGTTAAGACCAGCGAATTCTCTGTGTGGATTCAAAAGCAAGGTCAGAAAATAGTTGAAATTACTGGATGGGCGCATGAGAATGTCGTTCCAAACGGTTCATCTGATTACGAAACCCGAGATTGGGATAATGAAGATTCGAGTCAATACATCACTAGGAGTTATTCAGTAAAGCGTCACAAGATTCTTTACGGTTACGGCGAGGGCTATGGCGTAAGTCTTAACAGTTACGCAAGTGCTTTTCTCTGGGACGGAAGTCCAAAGGGACAGAGCCACACTTGCTAAGGGCTTTGGGTTTGAAATTGCCTGAACCCTTGAGTTTAAGAAATTCCCCCCCACCCCCCATTAAAAAAAATAATGGTAGGTGGAAGTGAAAAGGTTGGCGTTGCCGTCACCCTGTCGCTTGAAGTTTCTTCCCCACGGTTTCCCGTGGCGGAAATATAACATATCAAAGGAGGAAGAGCATGCTTGCTAAGTTGATAGCGCGTGTTGGAGGTAAGATCACAAAACGAGGGCAGTCCGTCTCAGATAACTTAGATGGCATAAGTTTTGCGCTCCTTATATTGGCTATATTCGGTGTTGTGGGGTCAATAGAGACGGGCAGGTGGTTCGGGTGATACTTCCATCATGGTTCAAATCAAAAGACCGTTACAGGGTATCTCAAGCCTGTTTATCACGCATACGAGCCAGCGAGCGCGAGCGAATACTGTCAGAAGAATCTGACAAGCGACATGCCCGCCGAAAGGCTCGTATAGATTTGATTATTAAACCCCAGTAGTGTATACTGGTATTGTAAGAGAGGGGATAGACATGGCGAGAAAACCATTCACGCAGACTTGCTACGAATGTGGCAAGAAGATTCCTTATGGTAAACAACAGATAGTAAATGTCGAAGGTTACTTTTACATTTACTGTGAAAACGAAACTACTGGAGAGGTTAAGGTGGCGGCATGACAACATCAAACATTCAACAAGCAAGCCTGAGAGAGATTGCGTTTGCAATCGAAAAGGATTGGGTCAAAGTTAGTCCACATGCTCAGCCTTACTTGGATGCGCTGAAGCAGTTGGATTCGATCAACGATAGTTATTATGCCGATACAGCAAAATCTGTAGTTCTTTATTTCTTGGCTAATGCTTCCTCCTACAGGGGAGAGTCTGCAAAAGCGCACAAAACATATCTGAAGAGTTTAGTTAAATAAATAAATAAAATTCACCCGCTGGGAAAAGTAGACATTCTCGGCGGGTGAGTCTTATGTCATAAACACAAAACTGGGTTATGGGGTATTCTTCCCATTAAGGCGCTTCACCTTTCGAGCGCCTGAGTTCGGTGGGGTTGATGCGAAGCCACGCGTCCATCCTCTCTCTAGCGTGACATTGCTCCCCCACCGAGCGACCCCCCTTGACATACATTCACCTGTACCTGCTACATTTTATTCAGGTTCGCAAAACACCTAACACTTCAAAAGTGAAGCCAGTCCGATACTGGCAACAATGAAGCGCTATATCCAATAGCGAATAAATGTTCACTCCGAATCAATGGAGGAATATGCGATTCTATGAAACTATCCTCAAACCAGTTCCAGTCTTTTTTCTCGCCGCTGGACTTATCGTACTTAATCCACTTCATATCCCGCCCGATGTAAAAGCGAGTGCGTATGAAATTTCAGAAGCCGAAGTTGTCAAGGAGATAAAACCTAAAACAATTGAACGCGACCCTGAAGTTGCCAAGGTACATGCAAAAAACACTATGGGAGATTTCGGATGGAAGTCCGAATATCAATGGCAATGCCTTGAATCAATGTGGACGAAAGAAAGCAACTGGCGTCCAAATGCTTACAACAAAACCCCCGTTTATCAGAATGGCAAAAAACTTCATGCTGGTGGGATTCCACAGATTCTTGGGCTTGACCCCGAGATAACGGTAGAGCGTCAAATCGAACGAGGATTTATTTATATCGAAAGTAGATATTCTGACCCTTGTACGGCGTGGCGGTTTTGGCAACGAAACTCTTATTATTAAACTACCCCTATGAATGATGGAATGAAGAAGCCTTCGGTAATAGACAACGCGCTCGCCGAAATCGGGCGCGTTGCCTTCCTGGAGCCAGCAATCTGTACGGGCTGGGTTTTAGTATCTGAATGGATGGGTTCTACCGACGATGATTACTGGACACTTACCCTTACTGACGATCAGAACCCCGATTGGCGACAAAAGGGATTGATGCACCACGCTTTAGAAACTTGGGAGGATGATGAAGTTGGATTCTCAGAACCAGTTAAATACGACGAAGAGTGAACGCGAGCGCCTAGATTTGTTGGCAAAACTCTTGGAAGAAAGATTTGGCGACACGAAATCAAATGTTGCCGAATTCACCCTTTCTCAAAAATAAGTGAGACAATTTCTACATGAGTTTAATTGATTTTGTTAATGAAGCCCCTTGTCGCAATTCTGACCCTTGGCTCTTTGACCAATATCAAATAGACTTAGCGCTCCCAGCATTAAACATTTGTAAAACTTGTATATTTTGGGAAAACTGTAACTCTCTAGTTGAGCCTTCTAGTAATTTTTATGATGGAGTGTGCGCGGGTACGGTATGGCGCAATGGAAAAATTTTGGCTAAGTTAATTCCTGAGTCGCCAAATAGTTTAATTGTCGGAGAGGAAATACTAAAGGATGTTGATGCCATGGAATTTTGTGGGAGCGAGTTGCTCGGGGATAGAAACTGAATATTTCTTTCCTGAAGTTAAATCATTTTCAGAAGAAAACTTAATAGCAAAAAAGATTTGTCAGTCGTGTGTGGTAAAAAAGGATTGCTTGGAATACGCGCTTCACTATTCTGTATCAGGAATATGGGGTGGCACTTCAAACCGAGAAAGAATTGGAATAAGAAGAAAACTAAACATAATAGCAAAACCACTACTAAGAGATAGGGCACTATAATGACAACGCTAACAATCACAGGAAATCTAGTTGCTGACCCCGAAATCAGGATTATTAACAGCGGAAAGTCAGTTGCATCTTTTACGGTTGTCTCTTCTAAATCCAAAAAACTTCCTGATGGGACTTGGGAAAATACCGACACTACTTTCTGGAGTGTGAAGTGTTGGGATAAATTGGCAGAAAATGTGGCTGAAAACCTACGCAAAGGGGTATCGGTGATCGTGGTCGGGACGGCAGTTCAAGAGAACTGGGACGATAAGGCAACGGGTGATAAGCGCTCCAAGATTGCTGTAACGGCTTGGAATGTTGGAGTTGATATGAAGCGCCATTCCTACACCGTCTCGGTCATAGAACGCCAAGGCGCCTTAGATTTGCACAATAGCCCGATAGACCCGTGGAGTGTTCCACTTTCCGAGTCGGCTCCTTTCTAAACCTAAGTGTAGTATCATGGGGTTAATAATCCAATGATAGGGGTTTAGAAATGGCGTGGAACGAAATACTGGTAAGCGTAATTGATGGAAGTAAAACTGTTGTCTCGGCTCAGGGGCGCCCTTTTGTTTCTTTAGAAATTGCTTCAAAGGAATATGTCGAGGTGCATTTAACCACCGAGGTTGATGAGTTGCCCTTCAAAGTTATCTTTAAGCGTTTCGACCAAATCGGCGGTATTTTAGAAGAACGCGAATATGGTCAGACTGGCACTTTAGATTTGGCTCGCAAGTTAGTAATTGAAGTTGCCAATCTTCGGCTAAATTCATTTCAGATCGTGCTAGACGGAGAAAAAGCCGAAATTGAACTAACGCTATAATCTATGTGTGTATGACGACTTTGCATCCCGCGATGGCGCTATTTCTGTATTAGGTACTTTTGCTATTCAAACCCATGAATTATTCTTGGAGTTTAAGAAGGCAGGATTTACTGACGAACAGGCGATAGCAATTGTTGTCGGATTAGCCCAAAGAGAGTAGGCAAGTGGTAAATGGTACAAAAAAGACCTGACCTACAAGAAATTGGTGCAACGGGTTTACGCCGTTCAGGGGGAACAATATTTGAAGAGTTCCTAGTCAATTTACGCGGTATCCGCGGATTCAAAATATATCGTGAGATGGCAGATAACGACCCAACTATCGGGTCAATGTTGTATGCGATTGAAAAAGTTATTACTCGTCTTGAGTGGCGCGTAGACCCATTCTCGGATGATTCAGTAGATGGCGAAGTAAAACCTGAAGATAAAGAAAATGCGGCTTTCATAGAATCTTGTTTGCACGATATGTCAGATTCGTGGGATTCGGCACTTTCACAAATTCTTTCAATGCTGGTTTTTGGATTCTCATATCACGAAATTGTTTACAAAGTTCGTGGGGGAGATGTTAAAGACCCTACCAAAAAATCAAAGCACACCGATGGCAAAATAGGCTGGAGAAAACTTCCTATCCGCGCCCAAGAGACTTTGTTTCGTTGGGAAATGGACGAAGATGGTGGAATTCAAGCCATGGTTCAAGTAGACCCATCTACAGGTGGCACTCATGTAATTCCAATCGAGAAGGCTTTACTGTTTCGTACCAGTTCACAAAAGAACAACCCCGAAGGTCGCTCACTACTTCGTAACGCCTATCGCCCTTGGTATTTCAAGCGCCGTATTGAAGAAATTGAAGCAATTGGTATAGAGCGCGACTTGGCTGGATTGCCAGTTGCCTACCTACCGCCTGAATATCTTTCATCCTCCGCCACTCCAGAACAAGCATCAGTTTTAACCTCAATCCAAAATATCGTAACTTCGATTAAGCGGAATGAGCAAGAGGGAATTGTTATGCCCTCTATGTATGATGACAACGGTCATAAAATGTTTGACCTTCAGTTGCTTTCATCAGGTGGCTCGCGCCAGTTCGATACAGACAAAGTAATTCAGCGCTATGACCAAAGAATGTCTATGTCGGTGCTTTCAGACTTTATTCTTCTTGGTTCAGACCGAGTTGGCTCTTATGCACTAGGTACCTCGAAGATGGATTTATGGTCAATGTCAGTTGATGCTATTGCTAAAAACATTGCTGAGGTTATGAATCAGTATGCAATTCCTAGACTATTAAAACTAAACGGTATGGATGTCTCACGCGCTCCATACTTAAACTACGGTGAAGTAAGCCATGTTGATCTAGCCGAGATTTCAGACTTTGTTACTAAATTGGCTCAGGCTGGCGTTCTCATGCCTGACCCTAAGTTGGAAGATTATCTACGCGAATTGGCTGGATTACCACCTGCCGAACACGATGGAGAAAACTTTGGTATGCCACCTATGCCTGACGGTACGAATCCCCCTGATGTTCCTAGTATGGAACCAGAAGTAAGCGACCTTGATGATTTACCAACAGCGCAAGGAACGGAACCGCTAGACGGCGATGTGGAGTAATCAATGCCACTTTTCTTTGGTCGTGACCCTAATCGAAGTATTCCACTAACAATAGAAGAGCAAGCGCTCGCTAGAGTTCTCTATGATGCGATTCGTCGCGCCACCAATACAATAAAGGTAGAAGAATTAGCAAAGATCATTGGTCGCTTAGACCCAGATTCACTTAACAGGCTACTAAACGCCATAACAGTCGGTAAAGACCGCAAGCGAATAGAAGATGCCTTAATGAACTCAATTGATATTGGTGGCAATGAAGCCGTCAGACAGATGCAAAGTATTTCTCCGAGATTATCGCTTCCAGCCTTTTTGCCCAACCCTGTAAAAATACTTAACAAGGTACCTATGGCAGGAATGGACTTTACGAAGATTCCAACATGGGCTTCACCTAATCCATTAGCGGGTGAGTTCACTTTCTCATTTAATAAAACAAACCCAAACTCGCTTGCCTTTGCTGCCTCTCGCGCTGGGCAGTTGATTACAAGCATTGATGAATTAACCCGTCTAGCAGTTCGCAAAATTATTACTGACGCTTTCAATGAGCAGATTGATTATCTCCAAACAGCACGAAGAATTAAAAACATTGTTGGATTACACCCAAGGTGGGCTGAAGCGGTTACAAAATTTGAGCGGGCAGAAATCGCTCGGTTAATCAAGGCTGGTCTAAAAGAGACTACCGCTCGCGCACGGGCGCAAGCCTCGGCTTCCAAGTATGCCGATAGATTACAGGGCGCTCGCGCCAAAATGATTGCTCGTACAGAAATTCAGATTGCACAAAACCAAGGTCGCTATGAGGGTTGGAAGCAAGCAAGCGCTGAAGGTCTAGTAGACCCCGCTTCACAAAAGATGTGGATTACGGCAAAAGATGAGCGCACTTGCAATATTTGCGCCCCGCTAGACGGCGAAACCGTTCGTTGGAACGGAGTTTTTTCGGTAGGCATAGAAGCGCCGATAGTTCACCCAAATTGCAGGTGTGCCATGGTTATCTTGCCACCCGAGAGGAAATAATGGCTTTCGCAGTCAAATTTGAGCCAGGACTTAAACCAGTTTTCAAACACGGCTCGGGCGACCAAAAACCTCACGGCAGTTGGGCAAATGGAACCGCTAACAACAACGACATGGGCGGTACAGGGGTTGATATTACTGAGAGTTTGAAAACCATTTTTGGTTCTACTGATGGTGTTGTTGTATCGAACCCAAAAACTCATGCTTCTATTAAAGCATTGCAGGAGAAGTTAGCCTCCGAGGGTAAAGCCTATGGCGATATACAACTTGAAATGATTGCCGAACTACAGGGTTTCAATGGCAGACCCAAAGCAGTTGAGACGATAGAGGAATTGAAAAAAGTTGCCGAAGGTGGGGGACAAATAGTTTTTCGAGGTGTGAGTGATTATTCTGAGAATGTTGCTCGCGCAGAAAGCATGATTCAACGCAATGATTCTTTTGATAAGGGAGATGTAACTCTTAAAGCAACCGATATTGCACAAGATTTCGTTACGGGTTCCTATCGTGCTGGATGGGGCTATTTTGGTAATGGTATTTATACAACCAATGATGCTCAATTAGCGGCTCATTATGCCCAACAAAGAGATATCGATAACGGAAATATGGGTAATGGCGTAATAATCGCTATGGCTATTCCTAAATCTGCGCGGATGCCGTCAAAAGAAGTCGTTAAAATGGCGATGAAGGAAAGTGTAACTTTTACTGGGAGCAGAGATGTTGGTAGAAATTTAGCGGCAAAAGGTTATCAGGCTTATGATTCGGGATTCGTGCAATCTGACAAAATGGGCAATATCATCGTGCTTGACCGTTCTATGGTTACTGCACTTTCAAAACCTCTCGTAAATTGGCTTGAGGTTTCTGACTCTTTGAAAAAGGGTTCAGATAGGCAAGCAATGGTAATTACTCCTGCCCAATCCCACGCTTTTGCTCGTATTGTGAGGACATTTAATAGCGCCCAAAGAGATGCTTATTACGATGCAATTCTTTCGCGGGTTCAAGCCGAGGATTATCTCGCTGAATATATCCACCTAGTTCAAAAGCACGGAACAGGCGACCAGAAACCTCACGGGTCATGGGCTGATCAAGGCTTGTCTTTTGCTGGTCTAAAAGCACAAAAGTTTATTGATGGCGGTGGCACTTTGAGCGAAACTTTAAGTTCAAAAGATTCTAAAGTTTTAGAAGCAAAAACAATGGTTGAACAAATGAGCGCAAAATTAGGTTTTGATTTTGCTATAGACTATGGCGTACTACAAACCATGGAAGCAATAAGAGGAATCCAAATAGGTATACCCCTCGAACCTGATAATGTAATAATTGCATATGATAAAAATGGAGCAATAGCGGGGGCAATATCTTTTAACCGCATAGACTTCAAGGGCAGAACTCCCCTATTATTCATAAATCATTTAGGTTCAACTGGAATAATAGATGGAACTGGTTCTTCTTTAACTAGAAGAGTTATTAAATTAGCCGCGAGTGAAAAAAGAGAAATGCAACTTTTTGCTTTAGATTCCAATGCAACAAAGTTTTGGGAAAAAATGGGTTTTGACGATGAAATGTATTCAGGAATGTCTATGGGTATGACATTGGAAAATGTGCAGAGCGAGGCTTCAAAATGATTGATTATTTTGACGGTATTCGCTGGGTTGAAGAATTGGCAAAAGTTCAAAAGCACGGAACCCACGACCAAAAGACCCACGGCTCTTGGGCTGATGGTGGGGAAGGAATAGAAGTTTTCATTGGCGATGAGGCTAGGAAAATTCTTGTTACTCAAATTCCGCAAGGGGACAGCCCCGCACACAACGAAATAAAGGCGGCAATCGAAACAACTTATTCCCAAGAAGAATGGGATATGCGGGATAAGTCATGGTTTATGTCAAATCCTGCTGAAACAATAATTTCACGGGGCGAGGATAAGAAAATTAACGGAGCGCTTACCTATCTTGTTAAAGAAGATGTGCGTCCAAACCGAATAGACATTGTGCATACTGGTTCTCTTAAATCGGGTGTTGGCGGTGACATGGTTTCAAAGTTTATGAAACGCGCTGAGTCCCTAAATGCAACTATTTTTCTAACCCCGTTGGAAGGTTCAGAAGGGTTTTGGAAAAAAATGGGATTCGTAGAATCTAACTTTGGCGGAATTTATACCAAAAAGTCAGGAACATACGCCGTTGAAAAACACGAATCCCACGATCAGTCCACCCACGGGTCTTGGGCAAACGGTGGCGGTTCTACCGATAGCGGTTCAGACAATTCTTATCAAGGCGGGCATCAACCCGACCTTGAAGGCGCTCCACTTCACGACCTAACGGCAGAGGGTTATTACCCAAAAAATGTTTATGAACCTGATGGGGCGCACATTTACGGTACGGGCAACAAGGCTATGGATGCAAAGATGTATTCTCTTGTTCAACAGTTCCGAGGTAAGCCCGACGCACAGATTCAGATTTACCGCGCCGTACCCAAAAAAGCAAGTGGACAAATTAATAGTGGCGATTGGGTCACGCCAATGAAAGATTATGCAATTCAACATGGCGTAAGTAACCTAAATGACGATTACGAGATTCTCACTAGAACAGTTTCAGCCAAAGACATTACCACTAGCGGAGATTCATGGATGGAGTGGGGCTATTCAGCGCCAGTTCAAAAGCACGGTGAAGGCGATCAGAAACCTCATGGCAGTTGGGCTGACGGGTCGGGCGGTGGAAACGGTTTAGACCATCGAGCAGTTTACGACCTTCAGCAAATGTCAGACCCGCTTAAAAGTAAAGTTTATGATGCTGAAGAAAAATATAGCCCCACCGTTCAACGCAAACTTACTAAACCTTTTCCCCCAAAGAACCGAGATGAATACGCAACAAAAGAAGAATACGATAAAGAATATAAAGAATATTCTAAAAATTGGAACAAGTGGTCAAGAGAAACCTCGCGTAATATTCAATCCAGTACAGGAGAAAAACATTTGGACGGTACTGTAAAAGGAATACAAAATTACATCAATGAAGTTACCAATACCGATTGGTTCAAAAAAACTTTTGGTAACGGGGGTGTGATTAAGACTCCCAAAGTAAGCCTTACGGATTCTTCCATCGCTGGCTCTTACCAAATTGGTTTCAAAAGAGGAGTTCCTTTTAGCGGTATGTACATTAACAGGGGTTTTTCACTAAATGAACCAGTTATCTTGCATGAACTTGCCCATTATGCAACAACCATCAGTACAACCAAGCCCTTCAGCGCCCATGGAATAGAGTTTGCCACCAACCATTTATATTTGACCAATAAAGCGGTAGGCTCAGCCTTTGCAGACGGGCTGAAGGCGGCATACAAAGCGGAAGGGGTTCCTCTTGGAAACTAAAGACTTCGAGTACACAATTACCGACCCAATAAATCCAGAATTTATTCCTGAACCCTATCAAGAAGATG
>Ga0209414_1001774_pt1 | contig 10030 bp, 14 predicted proteins | sample LakVidmifraction_4_FD_181154 | JGI IMG/M metagenome (GOLD analysis project Ga0209414, IMG submission 181154) | Hypersaline microbial communities from Lake Vida, Antarctica - Brine Hole Two &gt;0.2 micron (SPAdes) (version 2) | ecosystem: Environmental > Aquatic > Non-marine Saline and Alkaline >... | reverse complement strand
CAACGCGCCACCTCTTGCCCCGGCCCTGAGCGGGGCCTTTGGCGTAGTACCGCCTCACGCCGAGGCGGCCACAGGAGCAGACCACATGCAGACCCTCAGCCAAGCAGTCCACGCCGTCGCACACACCCCGCGCTCGGAGATCTCGCTCGCAGTCGGCGAGTACCGCTACGCCGTCCGCTGCTCGACGCCTATCGAGCAGGCGCGCGCGGCAGTGATCGCCGCGCTGCCGTGCCGGTCGGGGAGGGACTACTCGCTGGCCGACCTCCTGGATGCCGTCACCGGTGTCGTGATCGACGCCGCTGCGCCCGCGCCGATGCCGGGCAAGATCAATCTCCCCGGCAAGATCAAGGTCGCGCGAGGCATGGCATGCGACGTCGCGGACGACACATGACCACGACGCCCACTGCGACGACGACGATCGACAACGACGCGGCGATCGCCCTCGGGTGCCAGGTGCACCTGCGTCGCGACCATGGGGACTGGGCGCAGGTCCGCTATCTCGACGACGGTAGCCGTCGCTCGATCCTGCGTCCGCGCACCGTCCAAGTGATGCGCTACCTCGACGCCATCGAGAGCGGCGCCGCCGACGCATGGATCGATCGCGACGTGAGCCATGAGGGCACGATGCCGTCGCTCCTGGCGCGCCTCATCTGGTGATCCCCCCCCTACGCCAGACCACGACGACGACCAAAGGGCCCCGCGAGGGGCCCTTCGCTTTTCTGCGCCGCGAGACCTAGCCATCCAGCGGCGACGATGGCCGCATGCTTTTTGGATCTGCCTCGTCCGAGCTCGTCGATGCGATCAAGGCCGGCCGTGGCGTGCACGACAGCGCCACGTTCGTGGCGCTGAAAAACGCGGCGAAGGCGTGGAAGCCGAGCGGATACGACGACCATCAGGTGATGCTGCGCCACTACTACGAGGGGCGAATCGAGGAGCATCTCCGCGCCTTCGCTCAGCAGCGATTCCCGAATACCGCGCATCGAATGCCGATCACGCCATTCAATTGGGCGCGCGTCTTCGCCGAGAACGGCGCGGCGGTCTACGACTACGCGCCGCAGCGATACGTCGAGCGCGACGGCGTGCGCATCGAGACGTCGAACCCAACCGACGACAATGACTCGGTCGACGTCGACGCCGACGATCGTCAGCGTGCGATCGACTTCGCTTCGATGGTTCGAGAAGCACACCTCGAGGTCGTCATGGCCGAGGCCGAGCGGCGCCTCGTCCTCGCGCGCACGATGTTTCTTCGCGTGCACAGCGACAGCACGACAGCGAAAGCGACGGGCAGTCCACCTCGCACCGTCGTGACTCCGTTCTGGCCGTCTGATGTCCTCGTCATCCCGCACCCTCGCTGCCCGACGAGCCTCGCTACGTGCGTCGCACTCCTCGTGCGCGTCTCGGGTGACGACGGTGTGCAGGGCACGTCGACGACGTGGGAGGTATGGACCCGCTCGTGGGCCGACGACGAGGACGGCGAGGTCGAGAGCTTCGGCAAGTGGCGCGCGGAGATCGTAGACGAGCGCGCGACCGTCAACGGCAAGGGCGAGGTGACCTCCGTCGATGCGTCGACGCGCGTGCTGAAGTGGCGCAGTCCCGACAGCACGATCGCATCCGAGGAGTACCCGCTCCCGACGCTGCCGTTCATCGCGTGGCACGGTGGCGTCGCGGATGGCTGTCCGTTCCTCGACGTCGATCGCAACCTCGTCGGCCTATTCGACACAATCAACGCGACGCTGATGTCCGAGATGTTCGCCGTCGACATGAACTCTGCGACGCCGATGATTCGATTCTCTGACGACGTCGCGCCTCGCACACTCGCGCTCGGTCCCGGCATGATGCCGACGCTGCCGCGCCTCGACACCGTGACCGCCGTGCCGCTGGGCGCGGATTTCCAAGGCATCCGCAATGCTGCGCGAGGGCTGCAAGCGAACCTTGCGATCACGCACCGTCAGCGGAGCGAGGGCTACGACGTCGATGCGGCATCAGTCGCTATCAGTGGCGTGGCGCTCAAGATCAAAAACGAGCCGCAAACCAAGGCGCGCCTCGAGGCCATCGCCCGAGCTCGTGAGGTCGAGTCGAGGTTGCTCGCGGTCATGATCGAAGTGCACGACTTTTTTCGCGGCACATCGATCGCATCGCCTGGCGTCGCTGGCGTGATGGACCCGCGGGACCTGCCCGAGTACGAGGACGCGACGGAGCGTCAGAAGCGCGCGATCGACGCCGAGGCCGCTGGGCTCATCGATCGCATCGAGGCGCGCGTCGCATCGGGTTGGTCACGCACGCAAGAGGAAGCCATCGCTGCGCTGGCGAAGATCGAAGCGAAGGCGAGCATGCGTCCCAATGGCCTACGCGCCGCGCTCGATGACGTCGACGAGGACCCCGTAATGGTGCCGCCTGGCACCATTGCCCCCGACGTCGCGGCGGTGGCGGACACGGCGCTGAACGGAGCGCAGGTGAAGTCCCTGATGGAGATCGTGCAGGCCGTGTCGCCGGGCCCATTGCCGAAGGCGTCAGGTGAGGCGATCATTGCCGCGGCGTTCCCGGCCATCAAGGCCGACGCCGTCAAGGCCATCATGGGCCCCCTCGACGAGGGCAGCGCCGAGCCCGCACCACAGCCGTTCGGTGTGCGAGGTGGTTGACATTCGCCTTCACGACGATCGCACGCGCTACGCCGTGTGCGTCGCGACGTGCACCTACTGCGGCCACACGTGGCGCCCGTGCATCGCGTGCGCCGACGACAGCGATGCCTTCGCCGTCGAGGGCATCGAGTGCCCCGCGTGTGAGGGAACGATGGGGCGGGTCCGCGTGTGCGTCGGCATCGAGACGGGCGAGGACGCGGCCCGCGCGCGCGCTGAGGCTATTGTCGCCGAGGAGTACTGAAATGAAAGCGCCTGGCCCGATCACGCTCGAGTTTTGCGAGGCCGGCAGCGGGCCGTTTCGACGCATGGTCCGGCTCGCGGAATATATACGTCACGCCAGCGCTGTCGCCTCATCGGTTCGATTTCAGCGGAAGACGATCTTCTGCCCGTGCCACGATCGCCGACACAAGGGGCGCTGACCGATGTCACCTCCCGGTGCAGACGACGGCGGCGCAGGCCCGATCGCATCCGCGGCGCGCGGACGCCTCGACGCTATTCGCCGTGCACTCGTCGCCGAGATGACGCGGTTGCTCGCGCGCCTCGACACCACGGGCGGCGGACTCGTCAGCACCAAGGACGCTCTCGACAACGCACGCCGCATCCGCACTCAGGTGCTGGCGCTACTCCGCGAGGACGGACTCCCCGTCGTTATCGACGTCGCCGAGGAGGCCGTGGCTGACGCCGTCGAGGCAGCCATCGGCGCGGCGCGCAAGACACCGCCCGCGGGGCTCGGTCCCGTCAAGGTCACCTTCGACGCCGAGGCCAAGGACTCGATCGCCCGCAGCGTCAACGGCGTGCTCGACGAGGTGGCCGTCGTGTTTCGCGACGCGGCCGGCAGCGTGCGCAAGGCGATGGACATCGGCGTGAACACTGGCGTCCCGCTCGATGAGCTCGTCCGCGACGTCTCGGCCAAGCTCGACACCACTTTCTCTCGCGCGAAGTCTGCGGTCGAGATGGCCGTCCGTGGCGCGGCACGACTCACCACCGTGCAGCAAGCCGAGCGCGGCGGCGACGCCACCGACGTTGCGATGGCCTACCTCTACGACGGTCCGACCGACAGCAAGACGAGGCCGTTCTGTCGACTCCACGTCGGCAAAGTCTACAGTCTCGCCGCGCTCAATCGGCTCGACAACGGCACGTCGTTCCCCGTCGTGCCATTCGCGGGCGGGCCGGGGTGCAGACATCGCCTCTCGCCGTTGTCCCTCGAGGACGCGAAGGCAGAAGGATACAAGGTGATCACATGAAGTTTTCGAGGACCGATAAGGTGCGCGCGGTGTTCGACCGCACCGGCGCATGGATGCTGACGAGCATCGTTGCTGCGCGCACGGGTCAGAGCGCGCGCCGTTTTGGCGACGTGCTCGCCGTGCTCCGTGACGAGGGCTACCTCGAGAGCAGGCGTGACCCCGCGGGCTCGCACGAGATCGAGTGGCGACGGGTTGCGTGAGGGCCCTCGACGTCGCATGATCTTGCGATGAACCGCATCGACAACTGGACGAGGATGGCCGCGCCCGCGCCGTGCGCTGCGTGCGGCCTCGACACGTGGGCAATGCGGGAGACGCGCGCGGTGCATTTCCATTGCTCGACGTTGGACGTTTGGAGTTACGACCGCGCGCTTCGTGCGGACCGCATGACAGACTTTTGCAGCGTCCTTGTCGACAGTGCGCGCGCAGCGGCGATGCGGGAATGGGGCGAACATCGCGACGAGGCGAACGCGTGGGAGCATGTCCGGATCTACACGACGCTTCCATGCCCTCCTGATTTGACGACGTTCTCCGACGTCATGAACCACCGTGGGCTGGCGATCGGCCACACGCGCCGCGAGGTGTACGAGGCGATCATGCGGATCACGGTAGGCGTGATGCTGTGGCGACGCGGAGAGAATGACCTGCGCGAGGTCGTCACGAGGCACGGCGGCTACACCGACATCGACGGCGGGATCGTATGGCCGCGCGAGGACATCGCCCTCCTACCCAACCAGCACGAGATGCTGAGAGGCCACGCTCCCGGGTCACCGGGGGCCATCGTGGAGGAGAACAACCGCGTCCTCGGCGATGCGATGCACTACGAGTACGCGCACGTCGAGCCGCTGTGGATGCGCCGCACCGACGCCGAGGCGCTTGGTCTAGTCGATCGCGTCGCATCGGGCAGGGCACTGTGGAATGGCCGATGGGTGGTGCCTGGCGAGCCCCTCGATAGGCCCGACGACGAGGTCACCGAATGAAGATCCTTGTCACAGGCGGACGCGACTACAAGGACCGTGATCGGCTGTTCGCCGCGCTCTATGCGGTGCATTTCGCGAACAACGCGCAACGGCTGCGAGACGGCGACGGCGGCGAGCGTGCCACGGTCATCGTGCACGGCGCGTGTCGCAGCGGTGCCGACCGGTTCGCCGGCGAATGGGCGCGAGAGGTCGGCGTCGAGCAGCGGGCCTACCCTGTTGATCACGCCATCGACGGCCCGTGGCCAGCCGCGGGGCCACGTCGCAACCTGCGCATGCTCCGCGCGGAACTCGACGGCCTCACACGCGTGCTCGCCTTCCCCGGTGGACGCGGCACGGCGAGCATGTGCACCATCGCGCGCCGCAACGGTGTCGATGTCGTCGAGGTCACCGGGTGAGTTCTGGCGTCACCGTCACCAAGCGCGGCCGCGCCGAGATCGCACCGCTGAGTGCGATCCTCGACCTCGTCGCCGCGCAGGCCGTCGGCATGGTGCAGCGCCGCAGCGCGAAGGGCGTCGACATGCACGGCTCGACCATGCAGCCCTACTCGCCGCTGTACGCGATGCAACTCCGCTCAGTCGGCGAGAACGCCAACGTCGACCTCACACGCTCGGGCGCCTACCTCGCAGGCATCTCTGAGCGCTCGCGTGTGGTGAGCGCCGACGGTGGCAGCGTGGTCATCGGGCCGGGCACAGGCACCTCGCCCACGATGCCGCTCCCCCCGCCCTACGTCTTCAGCGAGAGCAAGACACCCGAGCAGCGCGCCGACGCATTCGCCGACTGGAAGGCGGCGCCGAAGAAGGCGGGCCGCTCGCCGTCGCACAACCAACTCGCCCGCTATCTCTCGGTCAAGCGCCCACACCTCGGGCTCACCGCTGACGAGATGAAGCGCATCGCTGCGGCGGTGCGCGCGATCCTCGTGAGACAGGCGCGCTGACGGCTCGCCACGAGACCTAGAGATCTGTCGGCCACAGTGATCATCGTGGTGAGGGCAGTGCCCTCCCCGAGGAGCACGAGTGACCGAGCCCGTCATCACCCCGCCCGCGGCAGCGCCGTTGGCCATCACCACGCAGGCCGATGTGCCTGCAGTGTCGGCGCCAGCGGCTGCCGACGAGATCGCCGTTCTCAAGGCCGAGGTGGCACGCCTCGGAAAGAGTCTCGGTGAGGTCAGCCAAGAGGCAGCGCAGCGACGCGTCGCACTCAAGGCGAGCGAGGACAGAGCAGCGCAAGAGGCAGCAGCAGCACTCGAGGCCAAGCGGGCCGCGGGTGAACTGGGGCCTGTGCTCGAAGCACGCGAGAAAGACCTGCAGGTGGCACGAGCCGAGCTCGACCGCCTGAAGCCCCTCGCGGAGCGATACGAGACGAGCGCTGCAAGAAAGAAGACGGTCATCGAGGCAGCCATCGCAGAAGCGGGGTTGCCGACGACCGTCAAACGCGGACTCGAGATCGCGCTGCGTGCGGGCGAGATCGACGATGCCGCTGACCTGCTCGCTGATCACCGCGCGTCCGTGGCGCCCGGTGCACCGAAGCAGCCCGCTCCCCCCGCACCCGCACAGGGTGCAGCACCGTCGTCACCCGCGGTTCCTCTCGATCTGAAGAACCCGAGTGTCACGGACCTCCAAAAGCTCAAGGCCACGAATCCCGCCGAATACGCGCGAATCATCCACGGCCAACGACCCTCGATCCTTCAGTCCGTCTCTGCACGGCTGACGGGGGTCAGAAAGTAATCTGTCATGGCGAACGAAACCACCAGTACCTCCTACTCGGACAACTCCCTCGCCTACGGGCTTGGCGAGCGCGTCCTCTCTGCATCCCTCCCAAAGATCGTCCTCACCGGCCTGGTGAACGAGATCGACATCAGCGGCGAGCCGACCGACACGGCGCGCGTCAATCGCAACACCGACCTCGGCGTGGCAGGCGCCGGCACCGAGGGCACCGAGTTCACCACGAACGAGGAGTTCGCACTCGCGACCCCCGTCGACTTCGTGGTCGCCGAGGCCGCGGCAATCCAGCGCGGACTCGTGACGAACTTCGCGCTCGAGACGCGCTTCCCCGGCGTCAGCGACGTGTGGCGCGCGCTGCAGGAGTCCGGCCTCGACCAGAAGCTCGCGATCCTCGGCGTCGAGGCCGACCGCGCGTCGTTCCCTTGCATCGAGAAGCGCGAGGACGACCTCTGCAATCTCCTCGGCGGATTCACGGGCACCGCGGGCACCACGACCGTCGACATCACTGTCGCGAACCTGATCGCCGCGCAGTACACGCTCAAGACGCAGGAGCCTGACCACGAGGATTGGGTCTACGTCCTCACGCCCAACCAGGTGCAGGAGGTCGCGCTCGAGTTCGGCGACACCGGCGGCGGCAAGGGCGGATCGATCTGGGTGAACGCGGGCGATCTCTCGTTCTTCAATCACCGTCCCGACATGCCGCGCAACGGGTTCCGCGGCTCGTTCATGGGCATCCCCGTCTACGAGTACGCGCACTCGCTGCGCACGCTCGCGAACGCGAACGCGGACGTCTGCGGCGCGCTCATGTGCCGTGGCATCGGCGACCCGCGCAAGGGTGGTCAGGTCGGCGGCCTCGGCCTCACGACGCGCGGGTTTCTCAAATACCACCTCGAGTACAGCGCCGGTCACCGAGGCGTGATCATCGTCGTCACGAGCGACCATAAGGCGCTCGAGCTCCGCGACGAGAACGGCGTCTCGCTCATCACCGACGCCCCGTAGTTGGTGAGCGCACGCGACGGACCCCCTCCGTCGCGTGCGCTCTTTCTTGTTCGCTCCATCTCTCCCTACAGGACGCAGCCATATGGCCCAGAGCCCGTTTCAAACCAAGTACGAGACCTCGCGCGCATACAAGAACGTCAAGCGCTTCGAACTGCGCTGTCTGAAAGACGGCAACTCGCGCACCATGCTCGACGACGGTCCTTTCGATCACCCCTCGAAGACCGCGCAGAGCGGTCGCGCCAACTGCCTGCTGCAGATGGCGAAGCGCATGCCCGACCCGCTCATCAGCGGTGACGAGGTCCCCGTGCTCGTGTGGGACGGCGATGGCCCCGCGCCCAAGGTCTACGACACGCGCATCAACGCGTTCGTTTCGCCGCAGCGCATGAGCGATCATCTCCGCAAGGTGATGGAGTACTGCACTGGCAAGCGGAACGAACTCGAGGACCGCGCCAAGGCCACGCGTACGGACCAGAAGCGCGCTGGCGAGGAGCAACTCGCCGCCGCTGCGACCGCAACGCTCGTCGCGCTCGGCGCGCAGATCAGCAAGCCCGTCACGTCCTCGGTCGCTGCGCCCGTCGCTGCGCCCGTCGCTGTGAGGAAGCCGTGAGCGGCGACTACGAGAAGCGCAAGAACGCGCAGGAGTGGATCGCCGAGAAGATCACGAAGCACAACGGCAAGTCCTCAGAAGAGGCGCACCGCGAGTCCGCGAAGATCGCGCGTGAGCAAGACGCGAAGAACGCCAACAAACCCACCAAAAAGAAAGGCGGCTGAACATGCCCGCGAACCAGTCTGGATTCACCTACCACCTCGACGCCGTCACCGCGACGGCCGCCGAGGTCAACGCCGTCTGCGACAAGAACGTGCAGGCCCTCATCGGGGCAGGCGCCATCACCGCTGACGGCACCGTCAACCGCGTGACGCTCGCAGGTGGCGCCTACGCCGCCACGCTTGCGGTGCCTGGCGCGGGCGCGGTCGGGAGCTTCCTGTGCATCGAGTATCGCGGCGGCGATACCGACGCCGTGACGCTCGCGCTGACGAACGTCATCGGCGGCACCGCTGCGACCTCGGCGTTGTTCAACGCCGACCGCGAGACGCTGTTCCTGTACGGCCTCGCCGACAAGTGGCTCGTGCTCAAAGAGGTTGGCGTCACGTTGAGCTGATCGCTGACCTTGACGCAGCGTCGACTTGACGCTGCGTCCATCCTCTCGAGGAGACTGTCGATGCCGCGTCACGTCCTTGCATTCGCGGCCCTCGCGCTCACCGTCCTCGTCGCCGTCTCGGCCGCTGCGCAGACGCCTCCTCGCACGACGATCGACGGCTCCGCTGACATGCGTGAGCAATCGGCTGCGCCGTCAACGCGCGCGAACTACGGGCGCTTGTTCACGAAGATCGCCGACGGTGGCCTCTACTACCTGAGCGACAGCGGCGCGGAGACGAACCTGCTCACGGGCGGCGCGTCCGCCGCAGCAATCCTCGCAGCCCTTCTCACCGTCGACGGCGCCGCGTCACTCCTCGATGCGGACCTTCTCGACGGGTTGAGTAGCCTTGACTACGCGCGCGCGACCACGACGATGAGTGGGGCGAGCGTCACATGCGCGGCCGGTGTTGGTATCTCGTCGCTCGTGCTCAACCTCGCGTGCCCCTCGGCGGGAGGCATCGTTATCGCGCCGATCGTGAACAGCGACGCTGACGGTTGCAACATCACAGTGTCAGAGGCCTCGGCAGCTTTGGGGTGCACCGCTCACGTCATGCTGTCCTCGTCGGCTGGCGGTGTCGTCACTATGAGCGAGACGGCGAACGTGCTCGACCTCGACCCGGCGACGTGGTCGCCCTCCGTCGGCGCAACCATGGTGCTCATCTATCAAGACCTCGCCGATGACCGATGGGGAGAGGTTATCCGAAGCAACCTGCTCAACGAAGTAAGCGTAAGCATCTCAAGCAACCTCTCAGTCGGAAACGACATAACAGCAAGCAACAACGTAAACGCGTTGAATGATGCCACGGTAGGCAACCTGTTGACCGCGTACCGACTCAACCTTTCCTCCCCGATGATCGAGATTGAGGGAGACAATGAGTTGGACGGGCTGCAGACCACCCTCGTGATCACCGCGCCAACGGCCGATCGCACGATCACATTCAAAAACGAGAGCGGCACCGTCGCGTTTCTCAGCGACATCGTGAATATGAGCGCGGCGGACATCCTCGCGTCTCTTATTACCGTCGATGGAGCAGCGTCAGGGCTCGACGCCGACCTCCTAGATGGCATCTCGAGCGCAGGCTTCGCCGTCGTCGCAGGTGGCAACACGTTCGCCGCGAGCAACACGTACGCGGCCAACGACATCACCGACGCCGACGTCGTCGACACGATCACGGCGTCGTCGTACCTGCCTCTCGCGGGTGGCACGATGACGGGTGCGATTACGTCGAACAGCCGCATCGTTACGTCCGTC
>Ga0209414_1001773_pt1 | contig 10034 bp, 7 predicted proteins | sample LakVidmifraction_4_FD_181154 | JGI IMG/M metagenome (GOLD analysis project Ga0209414, IMG submission 181154) | Hypersaline microbial communities from Lake Vida, Antarctica - Brine Hole Two &gt;0.2 micron (SPAdes) (version 2) | ecosystem: Environmental > Aquatic > Non-marine Saline and Alkaline >... | reverse complement strand
CCATCGGCGGTGAAAAAGGTTGGTATTACGCCAATTTTTTGTGGGCGATGCGAGGATTTATGGATAAACTTTCCGGCGGAATCGGGTTAAGAAGAGGACGAAAAAGCCATACCAAACTTTCCGCAGGAGATTCTCTGGATTTCTGGCGGGTTTTATATGCCGATAAAAAGGAAAAAAGATTGCTGCTTTATGCTGAAATGAAACTTCCCGGTGAAGCTTGGCTTGAATTTAAAATAGAAAACAACAAATTGTATCAAACTGCTACATTTAGGCCGCTCGGACTTTGGGGGAGAATTTATTGGTACACGGTTTTGCCATTTCACGGACTTATATTTAAAGGAATGATCAATAAATTAACAGAATAAGAATGGGATTTTACCAACTGAAACAAACACAAAGAATAAAAGGAACTATAGATGAAGTTTGGGATTTCATTGCATCGCCTGAAAATTTGAAGAAAATTACCCCCGATTACATGGGTTTTGACATCACTTCAGGCGATTTGCCAGAAAAAATGTATCCCGGAATGATTATTTGTTATAAGGTGAGTCCGTTTTTGGGAATCAAAATGAATTGGCTTACAGAAATAACGCAGGTTGACGAAAAGAAATTTTTTATTGATGAACAACGCGTTGGCCCTTATAAAATATGGCATCACCAACATAGGATTGAAGCAATAGAAGGCGGCGTTTTAATGACAGATATCGTTACCTATCAGCCACCCATGGGTTTTTTGGGCTCTATAGCCAATACGCTGATAATCAAAAACAAATTGAATGAAATATTTACCTACAGAACAAATGTGCTCAACCAAATTTTTGGAGAACTGAAATAATAATTTTTTACTATAGCTTTTTTAAACCTATTTATTACTTCTTGGCAAAGCCTCTTCAGGAAATGGAAAAATAATAGTTGAATTCTTTTCAGCAGCAATATTTGCTAAAGTTTGATACAATCTTAATTTTATTGCAGACGGAGATTGATCTATCAATTTTCCTGCCTCTAATAACTTACCGGCTGCTTGTTCTTCTGCCAGTGCCAAAATAATTCTGGCTCTTCTGGATCGTTCTGCTTCTGCTTGATTGGCCATCATTCGCCTCATATTTTCAGGCAATTGAATGTCTTTAATTTTAACATCACTAATCATAATACCCCATTCTTTGGTTTCCTGTTCAACAATCGCTTTTATATTCTTTCCCATTTCTTCTCTTTTAGATAAAATGGTGTCCAGTTCCACTTTTCCACAAACATCTCTCAAAGCAGCTTGTGACAGTTGTGCGATGGCGAAATTGTATTCTTCAACCTGTAAAACGGCCTTTTCCGGGTCATCAATTTTGAAAAACACAACACCATCAATACTACAAGGCACGTTGTCTGCGGTCATAACTTCCTGAGAAACTATATTAAAGGTAATAACGCGAATATCAACAGTTTGAATTGTTTCAACAATTGGAATAATCCATCTGAATCCAGGCTCCAAAATTTCAACATATTTACCAAATCTAAATTTTAAAGCTCTTTTATATTCAAAAATAATTCGTATTCCGCTAAATAAAAACAATACAATAATAACTGTGAAAAATACTGATGGGTACATAATTTATGGTTTAAAATTAATAAATTGAGGTTTTTAGTGCTCCTAATAAACGATCTAAAGGTTGAAATTTATAGAGGGGATATCAATTATTTAGACTTAAAAATTTTAGCAATAAAAAAGAAATATTTTATGCTATTGAGGATCCTTTTAAAATTACGAAATTTTATGGGAATGGCAATAGAAAAAATTACCTTATAAACAATTATTAAATTTTTACTGATGCATTTTTATGGCCGCTTCGGCACAACGTTCGCCGTCCATTGCAGCAGAAACAATTCCGCCGGCATAGCCTCCACCCTCTCCGCAAGGGAAAAGTCCGGCAATTTCAGGATGCTCTAAGTTTTCTTTTCGAGGGATATTCACAGGTGAAGAAGTTCGTGATTCTACGCCTACCACATTTGCTTCTTCGGTATAAAACCCTTTCATTTTTTTTCCGAATTCAATAAAACCCTTCCTCAATCGGCCTCCAATTATTTTTGGCAACAAGGAGTGTAAAGGCGCTGATTTTAACCCGGGCTGATAAGAGGTTTCATTCAAACTGTTCGACAATCGACCTTCCACAAAATCTGTAAGCCGCTGTGCAGGTGCAGTCTGACTTCTTCCACCAGCCAAAAAAGCCAGTTTTTCCATATCTTTTTGAAATTCCAATCCTTTTAAAACACCAAACTGCTCGTATTTGTGTAAATCCTTTTCTGCATTTATTTCCACTACAATTCCTGAATTTGCAAACTTGCTGTTTCGTTTTGAAGGTGACATTCCGTTTACCACGACTTCTCCCGGAGCAGTTGCGGCAGGCACAATGAATCCGCCAGGGCACATGCAAAATGAATACACACCTCTGTCATTTACCTGATGAACCAAACTGTAAGCAGCCGGCGGCAACAATTCATTGCGTTCATCTTCACAATGATATTGAACAGAATCGATAATTTGCTGAGGATGTTCAACGCGAACGCCCATGGCGAAAGATTTGGCTTTTAAGAAAATATTTTTTCTGTGCAATAAATAATAAATATCACGCGCTGAATGTCCCGTTGCTAAAATCAATGCTTCAACAGGCATTTCAGTATCATTTTGTAATTTAATGGCTTTCAATTTATGATCTTTAATAACAAAATCCACCACCCTGCTTTCAAAGTGAATTTCACCTCCGTATTTTAAAACAGTTTCTCTAATATTTTCGACAATTTTAGGCAATTTATTGGTTCCAATATGCGGATGAGAATCAATTAGAATTTGCTCAGTTGCACCGTGAAATACAAAATTTTCAAAAATTCGTCGAACATCTCCTCGTTTTAAACTACGTGTGTACAATTTTCCGTCGGAATACGTTCCTGCTCCGCCTTCACCAAAACAATAATTCGAATCTTCATCAACAAGATGAAATTGATTGATAGCGCGCAAATCTCTTCTTCTCTCCCGCACTTTTTTACCTCTTTCCAACACCACAGGTTTGTAACCCAATTCAATACAACGCAATGCAGCAAACATACCTGCTGGCCCAAAACCAATAATATGTATTTTTTTAGCAGAATGCACCTCTTTATATTCAAATGAATATTCAGAAGATTCAGGCAATTGTTCGTGAATATATACTGCGACTTTATAATTAAAAACAATTTCAGACTTTCGGGCATCAATAGATTTTCTCAATACTTTTACAGCATTGATGTCTTTTTGGTCAATACCTAACAAGCGCGCCGACTTTTTCTCTAAAATTCCTTCAAGCTTCTCTTCATGAAGAGGAATCCGAAGTTGTATGTTTTTAATCATAAATGCAAAAATACTTAAATTTCAAGAAAGAAGCTATTGTTGTAAAATTGGTTTTTTACGGATATTTCTAAATATTTTAATCATAATTATTTGTTATTTCCCCCGCGGCAAGCTGGCTCCTTTACTAAAAATGGCTACTAGACATTTTCTTTACGCTCGGCCCTTTAAAGAGTTTCATCATTGTTTGTACGATTTTGTTGCATCAATTATTTTTTAAGTTTTTTAATAACAACATAAATTAGGGACAAAACCGCAATAAAAACAGCAGAAGTTTTCATTTCGTTTGTGGTTAGGTTAGAAAGAAAATACAAAATAATTAAAACCGACAGTATTGGAACGGTATAGCCTCCGGGAATTCTAAACGTTTCAGGTTTTGAACCAGAGCCTTCTTTTCTTCTTAGCTTGATAACTGCAAGTGCTACGCCTAAATAAATAATCAATATGGCAGCACTCGAAATAATTGCCAATTGCTTAAATCCGCCAATAGAGGCAAATAAAAATCCCGCAGCAGCGTAAACGATAATAGCTACATATGGCGTAACATATTTTTTATGTACAGAAGAAAGTATCTCAATGGGAATCACTTTATCTTTTGCGGCACTATACAATATTCTGGGGATACCTAGTATTTCGCTGCTTAACGTGCCAAACATAGAAACCCCAGCACCAATGGTAATTAAAGTCAAGCCAATTGGTCCGAAAATAAAGTTTGCCAATTCGCCCAAAGGATTTTCTTGAAATGTAGCTAAAGAACTTCCTAAAACTCCTTGAGCAACTGTTTGGATTAATATATAAAAGATTAAAATCCCAAAAACACTTATAAAAATAGCGCGAGGAATTGTTTTATGTGGATTTTTCACTTCTCCACTAATAGATAAACCGGATTCCGCTCCTTGAAAGGCAAAAAAAAGGATAAGAGAAATTTCTCCTAAATCCTTTAAAGAGGGTACAGATTCCCAATACAGATTCGAGATTTCGATATCTTTAAAACCAATGAATACTATGGCAAATAATGGTATTATTTTCATAAAAGTAATACTTGTCACAAACCAAACGCCTTCTTTAGCTCCTTTAATATTGATAAAGGCCAATCCCGAAAAAATCATCAGAAAAAAGAGTATTTTAATTGTCGTACTTTGAAAAAATGGAAAAAAAGATCCTATAATATCTGCCAGCGCATTCGCAATTGCGGCGTCGCTTGCTATCGCAGAAATTAAAAATAAAATAGCAGAAATAAATCCTGCATATTTTCCAAAAGTTTGTTCAATATAAGCATAAGCACCACCCGGATGGGTAATTTTACTACCCACTTCCGCAAAGCAAAGCATCACTAAAACAATTAAAGTACCACAAAACAAATAAGCAAAAATACTTGCAGAACCAAGGCTCGCGGCTACAATAGCAGGAATTACAAATATACCAGCACCTACCACTGTATTTATAATGTTGGCAGACAATCCCCAAAGACCAATAGTTCTTTTTAAGGCTTCTTTATGTTGTTGCATATTTTTATATACTGGTTATTTTTCTATTTATAACCTAATGTTATTATCATTTTTATTTTAAGTGAAATTAAAACTGAAAATAAATAAACTGTTCTCCACTCCCTTGGGCTATTGCTATCAAGAAAAACATAAATGCCCACACAATTCCTAAAACCCAAGGAGAAGTTTTTAAGGAAACTTCTTTCAGTGAGGTATTTCTCATGAACCAATGGCACAAAAACAGGATACCGATAACAGTTGATACTTTAATGATATCAAAAGAGCCTAGAATTTTCTCGCCATCGGTCTGCATATAGAACATGGATTTTATCATGCTCCATGCAGAGCTGAACTCTGCTGCCCTAAAAAACACCCAAGTGATGTTTACGCAGGTAAAGGTAATGAAGGCTAAGAATATGCCGTTCCAAGCTGTGATTTTAAATGGTAGGTATCGTCTTTGCAAACGTTCCAAAATTAAATAGGTGCCATGCAAACCACCCCAAACCATAAAGGTCCAAGCGGCACCATGCCAAAGACCTCCCAGTAACATGGTGAGCATTAATGCCACATACAGCCTTGTAATGCCATGGCGATTACCTCCTAACGGAATGTACAGATAATCTTTTAACCAGCTTGAGAGTGTTATGTGCCACCGCTTCCACAAATCTGAAAATCCTAAGGATGCATAAGGATACCTAAAGTTGTCTGGCAAAACAATACCCAACATTAGTGCTATACCAATTGCAGCGGTTGAATAGCCCGCAAAATCAAAAAATATCTGTCCGGAAAAGGCCAATGTTCCTACCCAGGCATCAACACCATGCAATAATTTATCAGAACCAAACACATCATCGGCAACATTGGATAATAGTGTATCTGCCATCACCACTTTTTGAAACAGTCCAATGGTCAATAAAAACAATCCCCAAACAAATTGGCTTACAGTCGCTTTTTTTGGTTCATAGAATTGTGTAATAAGTTCTTTTGCCCTTACAATAGGTCCTGCCACCAATTGTGGGAAGAAAGTAACATACAATGCAAAATCCAAGAACGTTTTGGCACGTTCTGTTTTTTTGTGGTACATGTCAATGGTATAGGACATGGTTTGGAAGGTATAGAATGAAATTCCCATGGGTAATATAATATCCATAGGCACTGGTTTATATTCCATACCTATGGCATTCATGAAATTGGCAAAATTTTCCAAAAGGAAATCGCCATATTTAAAAAATGCCAAAAAGCCAAGGTTCACAAACATACTCAGGAGCAACCAGAGTTTTCTCTTTTTCTGGTTTTCCTCTATAGCCAACTTTTTTCCGGCAGTCCAATCGATCATGGTGGAAATCCAGAGTAAAATAATCAAAGGTGGATTCCACATCCCATAAAAAATATAACTGGCTAAAAGCAGCATTCTTTTTTTATTGGTCCAGCTAAATATTTTGGAGTAGTATAAGGCCAATACGATAACCAAAAACACTACGAAACTTAATGAATTGAATAACATGATTAATAGGTTTTTTGGTTATTAATTGCTTTATCATTAATCATAATTTTAGCTAACTCGGTAGTAAAATATTCGGCATCCTCTTTGCTTAAATGTGACCATTCCGGGCAGTCAAGGTTTTTAAATTGTTCATAATCTTCAAAGTGGTAACTTTTCACATTGAGTTTCGCTACCAATTCATCCCAATATTCAACTCTTGGAACTCCCATTTTTTCACCCATTCTAAAGCCTCCTGTTGAGGGTGCTCTCAATAAGATTAGATTTCCACCACGTTCAATAAATGTATTGGCATCTTTTAAAAAAAATGCCATTGTAGCTGCTTTATCTGGTGGAGGTGATGTTTTACCAAAATATCCCCAAACTTTTTTTATGGTGTTGGCAAATGCTGTGTCATTAACAGTTCTTTCGGTCATGGCCACATTTCTATCCAGTTCAATATTATCAAACCGATAAAAAGGAGGCTGGCCTTCAGGTATTCTATCTCCGATTTTGATATTTCGCAACAGTGTTTTTAAATCGAAATTATTTGTCCATTCCTCTTCAGTTGTGGACATCAATACCAGATTTTGCTGTAATGGTATGGAAAGGATATGATTTGAGCGTTGTGCATAAGTTCTTTTAAAATAATGATCGATGCGCGTTTGTGCTCTTTTCCATGGATCGGCCAAAGGAAATGTGGTGGAAAAAAATAATGGAGGCGTAACACCTACCACAACTGTGCCTGCAAAATTTGTATTTTCAACAATGTCGTGTAAAAGAGGTAAAGGCGAAGCACCTGCTATTGCCAACTGAATTGGGCGTATGCCTGTTTCCTGCTCCCATTCATTAAGTTGAATATCAAATAACACTCTCGAAGAGCCAATAAATACAACATCATCTTTTGATGCGTTATCTACTTTGGCGCGTTGTACTGCCCAAAGGTCTTTATTGTCGTCTAAATTTGGGGAATAGCCTTGAGAGCGCCAATATATTTCCCAAGCACCAAGGCTAATTAAGCTTAATGTAAAAGCTATAATTAATGATTGTTTTAATTGCATGTTGATTGGTTATTAAATTAAATTAATATTCTATTGTTTCAAATTTTTCTATTGAGACTAAATGTTTATGGATATTAATTCTTCTATAGAAAAAAAATGCTATAATTGGAATGATTCCTATGATGACTATGATGGTAACCCAAGACAGAGATTCTTTGAGGAAACCTAAATACCATGAGCCAAAGGAAACCCCTAAATTATTTAAAGTCATATAAAGCGTAAATTGCGAGGCAGATATTTTTTCCCAAGAAAGTTTCATTCCTATAGCCATAATTGCTATGGTTAGAAGTGTAGATATTAAATAATATAAGATTACAAAACCGTAAATTACTGCTACATTACCCCAAAAACTAGAAATCATCGCAAAACTTCCTAAAAGTATAATGGTAATTAAAAGTAAAATGCTTGTCATTTTTTTTGTTCCTAAAAAGTCTATTATTACTCCTCCAACGAACATACCAAAAAAACCTCCAATTAAGGAAGCAGCAGATAAGACCTGAGAATAGGATGTATTAGTCCAATCTAATTGTTGAACAGTAAAAATAGGGAGAAAAGTATCAACTAAGCCAGAGAGGAGGCCAGTGAAGAATATGCCAAAACATAATAACATACTTGATGGTAGCATAATTGCTTTGAAAAGATTTCGTAAAAGATCGCCCCAATCTTTTGATTGTGCATTCATTGAATTTTCAGAAGGATTTCCTTTAGTCCATGGCATCAGTTTCTCACCCGGGCGTTCTCTAAAATATATGGGAACAATTATTAAAATAATTACTATTAATGCCATTGATGATATAGCATTATTGAACCCTACAATATTTATTAGAGATGTGCCAATAAGCAATGACAATGACTGACCAATTATTCTTGATCCCCACATGATTCCATTAGCTCTTGCCTGTTGGTTTAATGGAATAATATCTACCGCCATGCCATCTATCGCTATATCCTGTATTGCTCCAAAAAAATTAACTATAAAACCTACAACCATAAGGGTGTATAAGTTGTCTAAAGGATGAGGTATAAATCCAAAAGCAAAAAAGCTAACCATTAATCCCAACTGACCAAAAATTATCCAGGGACGTTTTCTTCCCATTGAAATCAATGTGTATCGATCCATTAGGGGTGCAATAATGATTTTGAAAGTCCATGGGATTATAATAACTGCCATATAACTGGCAATTTCTAGAGGTGATTTGTTATTCATGGCTAACCAAGCTGGAATAGCAAAAAACATAATTCCGATTGGAATGCCTTCAGAGACGTATAAGGCAGAAAAAACCAAGTATCTTAAAATCGTACTTTCAGATAAAAATCTTTTGCTTTTTAATTCAACTATTTCATCATTTATTGATTTTTCTTGCATGTTGGTTGGTTATTGGGTTTTAATAGGCTTAAAACATGCCGTTATTCACATCTTTTATAAATTTAATAAGTCCATTTTTATTGCTTTTTTTCATTACATCCCACTATAAGAATTACTAAAAAAAATAGATAATAAATATTGTTGTTTAGAAGTGTCTTTATTATTTGCATTTTATTATTTATTAAGCGTTACATTTTGCATAATTAAATTTTCTTGAGCAATGATAAATCCATCGATGCGTTTTTTATGTTGCATAAAATTTATAAATTGTATAAAAATAAGCATCACTAAAGGCAGAATTGCAATCCACAAAAAAAGTTGTTCCCAACTCATGTTTTCTTTTAAGGGTCCTACTAGACCTGCTCCCCAGGCTCTTCCCATATTGGAAAGCGCCATAAATAAAGTGAATTGTGTTGCCGCTACTGTACTCCAGCATAATTGCATACAAATAGCAAATATGGCAATGTAAAGAAATGTGGCAACAGCAGAATACACTACAATAAAAATATAGATGAGTGTATTATTACTCCATAACATTGGCAATAATGCAAAACTTGTTAACATGACTATAAAAAAAATAAGATAAACAGATGACATTCTTCTTTTACCAAAAAAATCAACCAAAGCTCCGCCTACAAACAGCCCCAGAGAACCTCCTATAATAGTGCTTATGGAAAGAACTTCTGAATAAGAGGTATTTGTCCATCCTAATTCCTGAATTGTAAAAATCGGCAACATTGTATCTATTAAACCATAAGCAATACCAATGATAAAAATAGAAATCCCCATAATTATACTTGAAGGAAGTTTAACAACTTTTAAAAGACTTTTTAAGATCTGGCTCCAGCTATGCAATTGTGAGGTTTTGGATGCAGGTGATACCTCGCCTTGTGTCCAAGGCATTATTTTTTCGCCGGGTCGTTCTCTAAAGCATATCGGAACAAGCATAATCAATCCCACTGCAATGGACAAAGAAGCTACTGCTGTTGAAAATCCTACAATATTTATTAAGGTGGTGCCAATAATTAATGACAATGCAGTACCTATGGTTTTTGAACCCCACATAATACCATTGGCCCTGGCTTGTTCTTCAGACGGCACAACATCTATAGCCATCCCATCAGTTGCAACATCCTGAAATGCGCCAAAAAAGCTGATAAAAAATCCGGAAATCATTAATCCCGTTAAATTATTTAGTGGGTCATGAACGAAGGCAATGCTTAAAAAACTTATGATTAAGCCCAACTGCCCAAAAATTACCCATGGTCTTTTG
>Ga0209414_1001772_pt1 | contig 10042 bp, 6 predicted proteins | sample LakVidmifraction_4_FD_181154 | JGI IMG/M metagenome (GOLD analysis project Ga0209414, IMG submission 181154) | Hypersaline microbial communities from Lake Vida, Antarctica - Brine Hole Two &gt;0.2 micron (SPAdes) (version 2) | ecosystem: Environmental > Aquatic > Non-marine Saline and Alkaline >... | reverse complement strand
CTATCGGAAACCTCTGTTGAAGAAGATATTACTCAATTTTCTTTTATTCTTTCCGAAAATTTTAAAATTGAAGGTTTTAGTGCTTCCGCTGAAAAAATCCTTCTATTTGGGAAAAAAGAGATCTTAGGTAAAAAATTTGAAAATCTCTTGATAGGGAAATCGAAAAAGAAGTGGCTAGAATTTACCAGTTCTATTCGGTATAAAGATATTAGCCAAGAAATTATAAAACTGGAATTAAAATGTAAGAATTCTTTAATTGTACCTGTAACATGTTCTTTATCTAATTTTAAAGTCCGAGAATCTATAAAAAAATTCTGTTTAAGTGGCTTTACACAATTTTCGAATACTTCTGCGATTGAGCAAATACATAAAAATGAATTAAAATCTAAACGGGAAAAAACTTTTAGGAATGTGCTAAAGACAGAAGCTGATATCCGCAAAATAAAAAATGCACATCAATATGTGCTTGAAAACCTAGATCAAGATTTATTCTCCCTTAAATATTTAGCACTTCACGTTGGGACCAATGAGTTTAAACTCAAATATGGATTTAAGTCTCTTTACCACATTACAATCTTCCGGTTCCAAGCCGAGAAAAGACTTCAAAAAGCCGCATTGCTAATCAAAAACACCGAAATTTCCTTAAAAGAAATTTCTACAATCACAGGATTTAAAAGCTATCCACATTTTTCCAAAAGTTTTAAAAAAAGATTCGGAATTACTCCTAGCCTTCTAAAAAGGCATCATCGACAAAACTGATTTATCTAAAAATCAGAATTTAGGTAAAAATGAAGTAATCCCTTTCATACAAACAACTTTCCCTTAAAAGTAAATTATAAGCTTGATCTTCGATTTACAATAGATCTAAAGATGGCTTTCTCTTCACAAATAAAGATAAAAAGTAACGCGGTGGAAATAATCTGCTACCTATTCATTTTACTTTTTGTTTACGCCGCAGCTGGTAAATTATTGGATTTTGAAGAATTTAGAGTACAAATAGGGCAAACCCCCATGTTGAGCGCTTTTGCAAATAATATTGCTGGAGCGGTACCGGCTATTGAAATCCTAGTTTCTCTAATGCTTTTTATTCCGAAGCTCAGGCTCAAAGGCCTTTTTGCTGCCTTTAGTTTAATGATAATGTTTACTACATATATCATAATTATTCTCAACTTCACCTCCTATATTCCATGTTCTTGTGGAGGGGTACTGGAAGAATTAGGATGGACAGAACACCTGATCTTTAACCTGATCTTTATCCTTCTGGCCCTCACTGCTATCATTCTGATAAATAATTCCAATAACTATATAAAGAGTGAGGGATCCTTTTCCTCCTCTTTTAAAACCAGTCAAGCATGAAAACCAAAAACCTCATTATTGCCCTCTTGGTTTGTACTATTTTTAGTATTTCGCTGGTCACGGTGCTATTCGCCCTATCTGAAGATAGTATACAGCGAAACAATAGTTTCTTGAGACGTTATCCTCACCATCCGGCTACAAAACAGCAGGTTTTGGATATTAAATATAATTCCTATTACATAGCGGGGGTAACAAAAGATAGAATATACCTTGGCAACTCAACAGCTCCACTCCATTTGCTAAGTTTAAACAAAGAACTAAAGGACACTATCCATATTCAGTTAAATATTAAAGACCATGAACAATATGCGTTTGGATCCGTCAAAATTGATATACGTCCCCCATACTTTTACCTGAGTGATGGTACAGTTCCGATAATTTACAGGGGAAAGTTGGGAGAATGGAATGCAGAACCATTAATGCAGGGGAGCGCTTTCTTCTCACAAATTAAAACAATAGCCGAAAAAGATTTTATAATAAGGGCTCGAAGCAGTGCATCCAATGAAAACGTACTCGGAAAGATCTCAATTCAGGATAGTACGCGGGTAAAGCTTTTCCCCTCCCTCCTGGAAAAGCAAATTGATGGGGTTTTTGATACTGATGGAATGCTGCTCTATAATGAAGAACTACGAAAGTCTATTTATGTTTACTTCTACCGAAACGAAATCATAGTTGCCGATACCAGCCTTAATCTGGTGAATCGCCAAAGGACTATAGATACGGTAAGCATGGCGCAATTGGAAATTGCTAAGGTCAAGTCAAAAAATAAACACACATTAAGGCCAAAAGCCTTACTGGTAAATAAAAGGGCGAGTACTTCAGGTAATTATTTATTCATCCATTCTGACAGGCTTGGAAAATATGAAGCTGAAGAAATGCTGGGACAAGCTTCCATAATTGATGTATATGATTTGACAAAAAATACTTACAAGCTAAGCTTTTATTTATACAACCAACAAGGTGAAAAAATGAGGGAATTTCAATTGTTCGATCATTTCTTAATAGCCTTGATGGGAAATTATATTGTAACCTATAAATTAAAACCTGATTATTTTAAATTGGAAAAAGAAATTAAAAAAATATCGGCCGATATCAGGAGTAAGACTGAAAACCTGTAATAGAGTAAGTCATTAATTACTAACATTTAAATTTAAAAATCATGAAAAATTTTAAAAGTAAACTAATGATGCCTTTAATGGTAATGGCTTTTGCTATTGCCGGAGCTTTTGTAACAAATGCCTCGGCATCTGAAGATGTTTTTGCACCTGAAACAGGGTATATCCAAAACAACATTCCCTGTGATACACCAGTACAATGTGATAACACTCCATCTGCTCAAATTTGCACGGCAGAAATAAATGGAGAAGAAATCCAGGCATTTGGAAAAATTAGTCCTACCAGTACTACCTGTTCCAAAGTGTTGTATCGATTAATGTAAAGTTTGTTTAAAAATTAAGAGGGGAATTCTCCCCTCTTAATTAATTTATCCATTCAGGTTTTTCTTCGTTTTTTAAGTAATAATTAAACCAGGATTTTATACGGTTGGTGATATCTTCAATGTTATTATGATCAAAAAGGAGATGCCCTTCTTCTGGATACAAAACAAAGATATTATCTCTTCCAAGTCTCCTTAATGCCAAATGCAACTCTAGGCTTTGCCTCCAGTCTACTGTAATATCTTTTTTTCCTGTCCATAATAACAATGGTGTTCTAATACTTTCGGCATTATGTATTACAGAATTACTTAAATATTCTTTTTTATATTCAAAAGGAGATCCATTAAAACGTTGTTGGTGCCACTCGAAACGGTAGTACTGCGAGGTGTTTCCGCTCATTTCATCAAGGGAAAGATACCAACTAAATAAGTCAGTAAAGGCACTACCTGCCATTGCGGCGGCAAACATATTGGTTTGGGTAAGAATGAAAGATGTTTCATAACCCCCAAAAGAATGGCCCAATAAACCCAGTTTACTTTCATCAATACTTTCAGTTTCCAAAGCGGCTTTTACTGCAGATATTGCGGCTTCGGTTGCACTTAAACCAGGATTTCCAATCTCATAAGCTATATCAGGAGAAAGAACAAAATATCCATCATTGGTATAATGCATAGGATTGAATCCTGCATTATCATTGTCTGGTTTAACATATTTATGTAGATCCTGTGATTTTAATTCATAAACATTAACTAAAAGGGGGTATTTTTTATTTTTATCAAAATTAGATGGATAAAATAACGCACCTTGTAATTCTTTGTCCATTATTCCCTTATAACTTAATAGTTTAGGTTCCTCCCAATTTAATTTTATATAATCAGAATTGGTTTGATGAATTAGGTTAAACTTGCCATCCTTTCCCGCCACCAATTGGGGAGGTAAATTGAACCTTTCCTTGAAATAGTAGAAAACCCTCGCTTCTTTTGCTCCGGAAAATTTAGTAATATTTGCATCCTCAAACACTACCTCCTCAAGACCGTTTAATTTCCCATAAGTATAAAATCCACTCTTTTTAGTATTTTCTTCGTACGCTTTTATAATCAAAATCTTATTAAGATCATAAGCACGATTTTCAAATCCAAAAAAATTCTGATTCCACTTATCAGGGTAAGCTTTATCATATATTCGGAATTGAATACCTTTTTCCCGCCCGTTGGTTATTCTCTTCTTTTTATTTTTTTCTGGATCTATCAGCCAAATATCATATTCATCATAAATAATTATTTCCTCATCATTAATTGTCCATCCGGGATTGCCATAAGGAGGTACGATTCCTGGCCTGTCAAAATGAAATTTAAAAAAAGGAAGATCAATATCAGAGGTAACATTTATAATTATCTTTTTTTCAATATTGTAGACCCACCAGTCATTATCTTTAAAATATGATATGTATTTACCCCCCGGTGACACTAAGGTGACATTCCAATTATAAATTTGTTTTTTTTTTAACACCTTGCTTTCCCCAGTTTCAAAATTTGTCAGATTAATATCCATAAAATCGCCTTTGTGCTTAAAATTAGGCCTGTAATCAAAAGGATTATAGGTTAAAGCATAATTTGAATTAGGCACTACAACTGTTTGGGGCTGAAGATTACTCCCTATTTGAGCGAAGGAACCGGTTTCCGGCCACCAAACCGCCAATTTTGGACTTTTCCTGACATCTATTGATTTGTTCGTTTGAGAAAAGAGGTCCTTATCTGCGGTTCTCCAGATTTGCACCGAGTTTTTAGCGCTGTCTTCTTCATTTTCTTGGTCTTTAACCGACTCAATTTCAAAAAAAATTTGTTTTTCATCCTCAGAAATAAAAAATTTATTTAATGGGTGATCCCAAATTCTATTTTCAGGAGCAGGACTTTTCACATTCTCATAATTAAAATAATATAATTTCCCCTTTGATTTTCCACCTTTAAAAAAATAAATCTTATCCACCATTTTGTCAGAATCTCTACCGAAAAATGCCAATGAATCTTCTCTACTCCAAATTAATCTTGAAAAAATTTGATTGAAATTTTCAAAAACAGGAATTTGATCAAGCTGACGATCTAATTTAATAATTCCTACTTTGCCCCCCTCTGCTGCTATATAAGCAAGGATGCTTCTTTTAGGGTTGAATAAATAGGACGATACTCCCGAAATTATTGATTTTTTTTCTCGTTTGAGGTCCTTTATAACAAGCTCATAGGTTGAAAGTTTTCCTTTAGGCGCTTTTTGCATTATTATATACTCTGCATTTTTCGAAAAATGGTAATCAGTTACATTAGAAAAATGTTCATTTTGAAAATTTCCCAAATCTATTAATTCCAAACCACCATTCTTAACGTAGGAAAAAAAATTACTATCCGGAGAAAAACCGTGGTTTTTTCCCGAATCAAACTTCATGATTTTATTACCGAAAACCTCCTGTAATACCAATGTGTCTTCCCCATGGTCAAAAGACATTGAGTAAGAAATCCAGTTACCATCATTAGAAATTTTTGTTTGGGTAATTTTATAATGAGCCTTGGTAAAGTCTTCATAAGTATATTTATCGATTTGTGCATTATTTTGCCAAATGAAAAACAAAAAGAATTATAAACCTAGGTGTATAATTCTTTTCAAATTCATCAGTAGCCTGGGTTTTGTGGTAACAAGTTGGGATTTACAACTAATTCCGATTCTGGGATAGGAAGTAAAACATCAGTATCATCCCATCCCGGTTTATAATTTAAAGTTTCGTCTGCCAGTTCCACACGCTTTAAATCAAACCATCGATGTCCTAATTCCGTAAAAAATTCGTGGCGCCTTTCAGTAATAATAGCCTGTGAAATCTCTGTAGGATTTTCAGATTCAATTTCAGACAGACCGGCTCTCTTTCTTATAATGTTTAGATCTTCTAATGCCTGGTCGATATTACCCACTCTTAAATTGGCCTCTGCCCTTATGAGGTGCATTTCGGCTAATCTTATCATAATTGAAAACTCCTCGGAACTTACGGTATTTGAATTTAATTTGTACTTATTGGGGTGATACCAGAAGCTTATACTATCTCCTACTTGCCTTACCCAATTTTCCAAGCGTAAATCATCTTCAGAAAAGGATTCAATTAACGTATTGGTTAAAGCTACACTTGGTGGTGGACCACTATTAAATATAAAGGTTTGTCCTTCCAGGGTATTTGCCCCAGGTGTTCCTACGTCCAATTGCCAAATTGTTGATGGACTGTCTCTTAGAAAGACCGTATTGACATCTTCGCTCAATTGATATAGCTGAACCTGTTCAATAACTGCACTTGAATTTTCGAATGCCAGCTCCCATTGCTGGTTATAAAGGGCTACCCTTGACAGAAAAGCCTTACCAACAAATTTATTTGGTATAATTCTTAACGTTGTTGAATATTCTTCAGGTAAAAGTTCAATAGCTGTTTTTACATCGGTTATTATTTTGGCATAGACCATATTTGTTTCTACCCTTTGAACATTTTGATTAATCCTATAATCTGTAGATTCTATATACGGAATATCACCAAATAAGTTGAGTAGATGAAAATGAATAAAACCTCTTAGAAACAGGGCTTGCCCAATTAACCAGTCTTGATCTTCCGATGAGATGGAATCATTTTCAGAAATGCCTTCAATTATTGCATTGCAGGCAAAAATCAAATTATAGGAACTATTCCAAAATGTAGAAATAATATTATCTGAGGGTAGGATGGTGTTGTTGTAAAACCCTTCCACATCTGTTCGACCGGGATTGAAATTCTGCAATTCATCTGCTGCATTTCCCAACAAAACTGATACCCCGGTGATATTGCCCGAAAAAATTGAATTATCACGTAATTGTGTATAGACATCTGCCAACGCAGCTTCAGCCGTATTAACATCTTCAAAAACCTTCTCCCCTGTAATTTGTGAATTCGGAAGTTCTATTTCCACAAAGTCCTCACAGGATATTGATAGGAGAGAAATCATTAATGCTATTCCTAAAGAAAAGCGAAGGAATATAGTTTTAATAAACAGTAGTATTTTATTGGTATATGGTTTCATGAGATATAGGTTTTAAAAGGATATTTGAAGTCCTGTAGTTAGAATTTTTAATGGAGGAAGCCTACTGGTTCCACCGTTTTCTGGATCTGCCCCTTGGTAGTTTGTAAATGTCAATAAGTTTTGACCTCTTAAATAAATGCTGCCTGAAACTGACTCACCTAAAAAAGAAGGAATCTTATAGGTCAAAGAGATATTCTTTAAACGAATAAAGGAGGCATCGCTTAAACTCCCATTACTATTTCTAAAAAGGTTATAAGCATTTACAGCATCCCTATTGGTGCCATTGCTATAGCGTTGCAAGCTGGCGTTGTCCCCCGTTTGCTGCCACCTGTCCAAAACCGCAACAGGTTGATTGTTACGAGTCCCAGGGCGAGGACCAGAGAAAATATAATTAAGACCCTTTTGCCGGACAAATTGAAATAAAAAATCCAATTCGAAATTCTTATAACTAAGATTATTGGCGATACCTCCAAAAAACTCAGGGCTTGTCCTCACAAAGGACTGTAAATCTCCGGGAGCTGATATAACACCATCATCATTTACATCTTCAAACTGATACACCCCTGTTTGAGGATCAATACCTGTATAATTGTACACCTTTCTAATATCCAGGGGTTCACCTATAATATATTGGTTTACGAATGTAGACCCCTCTATACCTGGAAATGAAACCAGCTTATTATTTGGGATTGTAAAATTTAAATTGGTATTCCAATAAAAAGTGGAATTTTGAAAATTTACGGTTCTTAAACTTATTTCCAACCCCGTGTTCTCGACTGTAGCATCCAAATTTGACTGGACTGAGGAAAAACCTGTAGTACCAGGCAATGGAATACCCACCAATTGATTGGATGATCTATTTTGAAAGTAGCTGGTACTCAAAAATATTTTGTCTTTGACAAACCCTAACTCTAAGCCAGCTTCAAACTTGAGGTTTTTTTCCCATCCAAAATCGGGGTTGAACAAGCGATTTGGCCTTAAACCGGTTAAACCGCTATACAACTGACTCCCGCTGGAATAGGTATTCAAAAATTGGTAATCCCCAATTTGATCACTCCCCGTTAAGCCATAGCTGGTTCTAATTTTTCCAAGGCTTAAAAATGGAAGGGTTTCCTGTATAAACTTTTCTTCTGAAAAGATCCAAGCCGCTCCGATCGCACCAAAATTCGCAAACTTGTTTTCTGGTCCAAACCGACTGGAACCATCCCTCCGGCCAGTTAAATTCACAATATATTTTTGATGGTGGTTATAATTTATCCTCCCAAAAACTGCCTGATACGCATACTCAATTTTATTGTTGGAAAGAATACTGATCCTTGAGGCAGCCGATAAATTCGTGATCAGGTTATTAGATGAAAACCCATTGGCAAACTGCACCAATTGTTCCAGATTTTGCTTTTGAAATGTAGCACCAATTAAAAAATTAAAACTGTTATTTCTGTTTAAAGCAGGCTTCCAGCTTATCTGGGGTTCTGCTATCCACGAATTATTACTGCTAATATTGTGGAAGAGCGAAGAGTAATCACTTCCTAACCCAAAGGCCGGATTGAAAACAGTAGACGGTGCAGTACGAGTTTCTTTTACTCCAACTCGAGTAAAACCGAAATTTGATTTTATTTCAAGGTTTGAAAATACTTTGTAAGACAATACAGTATTGGCCAGCAGGCTGTTTGAATTAGAAACAAAACTTTCTTCCAACAACCTCAAAGGATTGTTCCAGGTAGAATTTTCCCAGTTCAAACTTCCATCTTCACTATACAATTCGGGTGCATTTGGAGGTAACAATTGAGATTCTCTGGTAAGATCATTTGCTATTTGATCATTTTCATCACTGGAATAAATTGTAGAAAAACTTATACTGAACTTATCATCTGTTGATCTATGGTTAATATTACTATTTAGAGCACCTCTAGTATATCCGTAATTACCAGGGAATACGGTGCTTTCTTTATGATAGGTCCCACTTATCAAAAACTGCGTTTGCTCATTCCCGCCGGATAATGAAGCCTGAACATCACTGGTTTCGGCAGTGCCACCTATAAGCACTTCCTGCCAGTCGGTATTTCGGTTTGCATCCCAGGTTCCATTGATATCATATGCATTCGCAGGAAGTTCGTCAAACCCATCATTGGCAAAAGCTTCCCTTCGCATTTCAAGGTATTGTTCTGTATTCATCAAATCCATGGTTCGGGTTACTTTACCAAAACCAATATTGGCATTTATATCCAGGCTAACTTTACCTTTCTTACCTCTTTTTGTAGTAATTAAAACAACCCCATTAGCCCCTCTGCTACCGTAAATTGCAGTGGCGTCTGCATCTTTTAGCACCTCAATACTTGCTATGTCCAAAGGGTTGATATTATTTAAAGGACTGGAACCCAAGCCTGGCAGGATAAGACCGGAAACTTGGTTACTTCCCAAAGTTTGGGAACTATATGGAACTCCATCTACAATATAAAGAGGATCATTCCCATCTGCTCGTAAACTGTTCCTCCCTCTTATTTGAATATCAAAACCTCCGCCAGGCACTCCGGTAGTTTGGGTAATGTGCACCCCGGACATCCTGCCTTGCATCGCAGCAAGGGGATTGATAACCGGTTGGCGTTCTATTTCTTCTGCAGAAACCCTCGAAATATTTCCTGTACGTTCCCGCTCGGTGGTGTTGTAGTAACCGGCATTTATAACAACTTCTTGCAAAGCATTTACATCTTCTTCCATCTCGACCCATACATCCCCACGGCCGTTTACAGGTTCCTCAAGGGTTTTAAAACCTATAAAGGAGAATACCAATATTTCCTCTGGCCCTATTGTTAAAGAATACCGTCCGTTTATATCCGTGGTAGTACCCTGGTTTTTTCCTTTTACAACAACGGTTACCCCGGGCAGAGGGGTGCCAGCCGGGTCGCTCACTATTCCACTTACCTCTTGTTGGTAAGGTAGAGTTAACGCTCTTGCAGAGTTTTTTGCATTTGCAGGCTCTGCTGACAGGTATAGTATAATGGTAACAATTATAACCGCTATCCATTTAAGGCGCGTGTACTTATTTTTCATAATTTTGTAATAGTTAAATGAAACTTGGTTTTTATTTAATTAGGCCTCCTATCTCCCCGTCAAAGTTGATTAGGAGGCCTTTTTTTACTCGATTTTTTTAATGCGGTTTATCTCATAGGC
>Ga0209414_1001771_pt1 | contig 10047 bp, 5 predicted proteins | sample LakVidmifraction_4_FD_181154 | JGI IMG/M metagenome (GOLD analysis project Ga0209414, IMG submission 181154) | Hypersaline microbial communities from Lake Vida, Antarctica - Brine Hole Two &gt;0.2 micron (SPAdes) (version 2) | ecosystem: Environmental > Aquatic > Non-marine Saline and Alkaline >... | reverse complement strand
GAGAGGATCTATGTGGCTTGTCTGTTATCTCTGCTTACGGGTATGCGTAGCGGGGAGCTTAGGGCCTTGCAGTTCACTGCAGTAGGGGATGACCTCATTACCGTTGACCAGGCCTATGCTGACAAGGCAGGGATCAAAGTACCCAAGGGTAAGAAGACACGATATGTCCCCTGCCCTGCATTCTTGTGTGAGCTTCTGAAGAAATTATCCATCTCCAATCCGAAACCCAATGAGTATCATCTGGTATTCTGGAGTAAACGTGGAGGAAGCTTTGTCTCAAGTCACTATTTTAGTGAGAGGTTCCAGCAGGAGTTGGCGCGATCGGGGGTATTGAATATGGAAGAGATTAAGGAACGCAATATCACCTTCCATTCCTTGAGGCATATGGCCAATACGCTCTTGCGTGGTTCAGTAGACGAGCATGTGCTGCGCATGACCATCGGACACAGCAGCGAACAGCTCTCAGATCTCTATACCCACTTGAGCCAGCGTGGCCTGAAGAGTGTGGAGCTAGCACAGCAGAACAATATACTCCCCCTGTTGGGCGAAGATACACCCTAATGTTCTTCTGTTCTCAGATAGCGGGCTGTTATGCTCTTCTTATTGTCCACTATATCGGGCAAGGGACCAGCATACAGCAGCTCCCCACCCTTATCTCCCCCACCAGGGCCCAGGTCGACTATCCAGTCAGCCTGAGCGATCAATTGGATGTTGTGCTCCACGACAACCAAGGTCGCTCCTCTATGCACAAACTCCTGCAAGAGCTTGATGAAATGCTCCACATCCTTTGGGTGCAGCCCAATGGTGGGCTCATCCATCAGAAAGAGAGTTTTGGATGTTTCTTTGGGCATATTGGTCAAAGCCTTAGCAAGCTTGATCCTTTGTGCTTCTCCACCGGAGAGAGTCGGAAGCGTCTGTCCAAGCTCCATATACCCAAGCCCAACATCCGCCAGGATGGTGAGCTTGTATTCGATCGCAAAAATACCCACAAACAGCAAGGCTGCCTCGTCTACAGTCAGTTGCAGGATGTCATGGATTGAGTGACCCTTATACAGCACTGATAGAACTTCGTCATTGAACTGTCTGCCCTTGCATGATGGACAGGGTACTTGTCTGTCTTCGAAGAAGATCAGATTGCTGGTTATGGTCCCCAAACCCTTACACTGTTCACACCTTCCCCCGGGTGTATTAAAGGAGAAGCTTTTGGCTGTGAGTTCCGAATTACCTTTATTTGCCTCCTTGGCGAATATCTCCCTAATGGGAGTATAGAAATCCATAAAGGTTGCCACATTCGAACGCTTCATAGCCCAAGGCAGGGGTTGGTCGATAAGCATTACCTCATCAAAATGCTTGGAGAGGCTTGGGTCTTTGGCCAATAGGTCGAATACCAGCGTAGTCTTACCCGATCCTGATAAGCCGGTTACCACAGTAAAGCACCCTAGGGGGAACGTTACATCAACATGCTTGAGGTTGTGTAAGGAGGCATCTTGTATGTGAAGGAAGCCATGCTCTGGTTTCCTAGGGATCCTTTCGACCTTGTTCTGTTCTTTCAGATAAGAACTGATGATGGAATAAGGACTTTTCATCACTTCCTGTACAGTGCCAATGGTCAGGAGAAGTCCTCCATTCCTACCAGCACCCGGACCAAGCTCTACAATGGTATCGGCTTCCTTGATGATTGTAGTGTCGTGTTCAATAACCAATACTGAGTTTCCCTTGTCGCGCAGCATCTCCAGTTTTTCAATAAGCTCTTGCGTATCACTTGGATGCAATCCTACCGTAGGTTCATCAAGGATATAGATGATGGAGGTAAGCTCCGAATCCAAGGTAGAGGCCAATCGTAATCTCTGGGTCTCACCTGCACTGAGTGTCAGTACCTGTCTGTCGAGGCTCAGGTACCCGAGTCCTACTTGCAGGAGATTTTTGATCTTGGAAGAGATATCCAGCAGGTACGATTCTATGATCAGGGTCTGCTGTTGTCCAATATGTTTTGCTAATTTCTCCAGCCACTGTAACAGTGCTTGCAGACTTAAGAGGGAAAGTTCGGGAAGCCGCTTTCCCATGACTGTAGCCTCACGTGAAAGAGTGTTCAGTCGTTCCCCATGGCAAACAGTACAGGTCTTTTGTACAAGATAGGCCTCTGTTTCCTTGGTTGGGCGCTTATGTTCAGAAAGCCTTCTGAGCAACATGAAGGTGACACCTTCGAACTTTCCTTCTGTAGGTGTTTTGGATTTAGCTTTTGCTGAAGTTGCTTTGAAAAGCTGAAGACCTTTGAATTGAACGCTATCATGGCCATAGAGCAGCAGGGCTCGCTGTGCATCAGAAAACTCAGCAAGTGGTAGGCCTGTTGCTGTTGGGAGCTCGTAATAGAGGAGAGCTGCTTGGAACTTTTCTATCTCATACTCTTTATAGCGATGCTTCCAGACGTTGACGGCCCCCTCTTCCAAGGAGAGCTTCTCATCAAGCAGGGCTGCAAGAGCTACTTCCCACACAACACCCAGGCCTTGGCAATGTGGGCAAGCGCCCTCTTGTGTATTGAAGGAGAAGTAGGAAACAGTAAGCTTGGGGACTTTTTGTTTGCAAACCGGACAGGTACTGAAAACAGAAAGACTATCGTTTTGTTTGACCATCTCATCGGCTGAAGTATATTGGGAGAAAAAACTAGTACAGAGCTCACACCTTCGCATGGCGAGCTTCTCGAACACCATGCGTAGTGCGGTGTAAATATCAGTGACAGTACCGACAGTAGAGCGTGAGTTGCGGTTCTTATATGTTTGGGAGATGTGTATTGCAGGAGAGAGGTGTTTGACAGATTCAACTTTGGGCTTCTCTATGCCCAGAAATCCCATGGTCTGTAGATACTGCCTTTGTGCTTCCTGGAAAATGACATCAAAGAGCAGAGTGGTTTTTCCTGATCCCGAGACTCCGGTAAAGACGACCAGTTGATTGCGTGGGATTGCGAGTGACAGATGCTTGAGGTTTTTTTCGTAGGCGCCTTGGATGATAATGTGTTCTTTCATATCTCTATTCTAGGAAGAGTGTCGATGGGTAGCAAGGGTGGGCAAGCACCTTTCCCAAAGTTTAGAAATAAGTAGCAAAATACAAATTATCAATATCTCTACTATTAGCTATAAAGAATAAATTCCACATGGACAACTATCACTTTTAGTATATTCAAAAATCTTCTAAGAGAGCTGAAATCTATTCCAACCATTAATAGAGTGCATGAAATGCAATTTCTAGCGGGTCAGCTAGTTTCATTGAAAAGTATGGCATGGTACAGTTGGGTACAAATTTCTATCGTGATGATAAGGAGAAGAGATGAAACTTGCAGTTCTCAGTGATGTGCATGGAAATTTTAGAGCGCTGGAAGCAGTGCTCTTGGATGCTAAAGCCCTCGGTGTAGACCATATACTTTTTCTTGGCGACCTCGTTTTTATGGGGCTCGATCCCCAGCCATGTTTCGACCTCCTGATGGCAAACAAGCCACTGGTTACCATCAAAGGGAATACTGATTCTCACATCGAGGGTATCAAGGCAACAAACCCTACATCTGATGAGGATAAGCTATGGCGAAAGTTTATTCGCTATACAGATATCCGTCTGAAAGCGGAATCAAAGGCTCTCATGAAGGCATGGCCAATCGTGCAAAGAGGTGAGATTGGCAATGACCCTTTTATCTTTTGTCATGGAAGCCCCTACTCCTACAATGAACCCATTACAGAAGCTATCGACCCCACTTCAGAACTCTATACGAAGCTGATGGCAGAAGATGCATCGGTTATCCTCTGTGGACATACCCATATACCTGCTGATTTCATGCTCGGTGATAAGCGCATTATCAACCCAGGTGCTGTGGGCTACTCATTTGATGGAGACACTCGCGCCTCCTATGCCTTTTTGGATATTCACAGCAACAAGATACAAGCGATTATCAGGCGTATTGAGTATGACCGAGAGATATATATGCATGAATTAAGGCATGCCTCTCATAGCTTCAAGTTTTTCTCAAGTGTTCTGTATGCCTTGGAGCATGCCAAGCCCGACCCCAAGTACTAGACTACCACTATTGTCTTGATAAGGTAGGAAGTGTAAAGCAGGTATACAAATACCAGGAAGGAGCCTTCAAAGCGGTTTATCCTTCCCTTCCTTCCCCTAAATCCATATCCAATGATGAACAAGGAAATGGTTAGGATCGCCATGAGCGTCATATCCCTGTATACGGTGGAGCTTGCCACAGCAACAGGATGGATCACCCCTGCGATACCTACAACAGCCAGGGTGTTGAATAGGTTGGACCCTATGATGTTGCCTAAGGCAATGTCATGCTCACCTTTTCTGGCAGCAATGACCGAAGAGGCCAGTTCCGGAAGCGATGTTCCGATTGCAACTACGGTAAGCCCTATGATAGTATCGCTGACACCAAAAAATAGGGCGATCTCAACAGCTCCATATACCAGGACTCTTGAACTGACTATGAGTACAGCCAACCCGGAAACAAGCAACCAAATCGATTTCTTAAGGGTGATAGCAGTAGAAACCAAATCCTCCTCTGTCTGCTTAGCCAAGGTATCGGTATTCTTTCTCATGCCCTGCACTACAGACCAGGTCATGAGAAAGGCAAAAAGTACCAAGAGATATACAGCATTCCAGAAGGATAGGTAGAGGTCCATCATCAGGAGGATGGAGATACCGGTAACAAAGGTAAGGATGGGCAGTTCCTTGCGTAGGATGGCAGAATGGACCCTGACAGGCCCTATAAGGGCAGTAATTCCTAGGATGAGGGCAATGTTGGCGATGTTTGATCCATAGGCATTTCCCAAGGCAATTCCTGGGTTCCCTTGCAAGGAAGCAAAGGTAGAGACTACCATCTCAGGGGCTGAGGTGCCAAAGCCGACTATGACCATTCCTATGAGAAGAGGTGGCATGCCAAAGAACTTGGCTGCCAGGGATGCACCATCGACAAAACGATCAGAACTCCACAACAGGAGGAGCAGACCAACAACTAACAAAATACTGGGTATGAGCATAAGAATCCTTTATGAAGTAAAAAGAAGAACTCAACCACTACAGGAGGAGCGTCATTGCACCATATTCTAACACAAAGGGAAGAGGAGCCTCAACCGAGGAGGAGAGGTTATCGGAAGAAAAGAATGGTAGGCAATCAGCTATTTGGTAGCGTACTGACCCCAGAAACTTCTTTTAAGTCCATGATTTTGCACGAGTGTTTCTTTGTATGCCGAATGATCAGGAAAAGTTTTCCAATCTTGTATCAAGGGGGCATACATATCCAATTTCTTTAGATACCTGACTCCATATGGATAACTCTTGGTGTAGCCTTTTCCCAAAATGGAATCCAACAGACTCCGATAAACCAAAGAGGCCGCTAGGAAGCTTTTCTGCATTTCAAAAGTTTTTCCGATAGGTAGTAAGGTCTCGTACCTACTGCCATCAAGCTGATCCCCACTTGCAAACAGATAGGTTTCAGCCACATCATACTTTTTACAATCAAGTAGGAATGATAGGTTGCTTTGTTGCAGTGAAGTTTCATTGAACATGTACTCTATCTCTTCCGTAATGACAGCCTCCCTGTTCTCCTCTCCAATGGCATCAAGAAGTTCTTGGAGGTAATCCATGCAAGGCAGAGTTCTCAGTCTCTTTCTGAGTAGTGCGGACAAGCTTTCAATGTCACCCTGTCTCGTATAAATCTCAGTAAGCGTTTTAGTATATTCTGGTCTTAGACGAGATCTCCCTTCTGGTACTTTCTGAATCCACGCATAAGAAGTCTCTACCTCATCACACTCAAGGTAGACTTGAGCAATTTCTATGATGGTAGGCGGACTCTCTCCATGAATGGCAAGCCTAGTATTTTCAAACAGTTTGGCATCTTTGATCTGCTTTGCAAAAGACCCAATTATATAGAGGTAGGAGTTTTTAGTGTAATCCTTTTGCGCTTCAGCAGCCAAGATTTGTAGCTCGTCAATCATTTTTCGAATCATCGGTTCGTCAAGGAAGAGCCCTACACTATCCATTAAGGATGAACGAACTCCATAGTCATCATTCTGACAAAGCTTCATCAGAATTGAAGTTATCTTCTCTTTGTCGGCACAAGAAGAAGCATATTTGACAAAGAGTTCTTTGGCTTCAATCACATACACATCACCTGTGCTGCCATTCGAGTCATCACAACGACCGTAAACAGAATCGTCTGCTTCAAAAAAGGCTGCTACCAACTCAACACCGGTACAGGGATCAGGAGAACCAGCTTCCAGATCCTCAAGGAGCAAGGAGAGTTCTTCTGCAAATGCTGAAGATTGATCCCATCCTATGAATTTATTTGATCTTTTCAGGCTGGAGAGTTTCTTCTTGTACTGTGAAATATTCTCTTTTGGTGTAGCGATCATCCGGTTGATAATGTCATCAATCAGATCATTGTGCTTTGCTATATCCAACAAAGCATCAGCCAAAGAATCAGAACCGAGTTGTATAAGTTTTTGTTTGCGATCATCAGGCATGGTAGTATTCTCCTATAGGCTATGATTAGCTAGACTCTTAATATCTTTGTATTAGGGGCAGGATTATGCAAAGTATTATGCATTACCCAACAAATCCTTCCATCCCTCATACAGCATGACCATTGCCATGGTATCCAGTTCACAATACTTGAGCAGGGCTTTCCTAATCTCTTCTCGTTCGTAGTCGCTCATCTCTTCAAACTGCATGCGCCCATACGCTGTAAGGGCGGCTCCGCCATCACGAAGCTCGTCATCTGAGCTGAGTAGGCGCATATCCTTGTCTGAGATATCGCTAAACATCTTGGGCAACGTCTTATAGGGATCGATAACCTTCCCGTCCTTGATGGTAAGCCACTGCCAATCCTTGAAGTTGAGACTGGGAATACCTCCCTTGGCCCCATAGATAGGTTTGGAGTATTTGGCTTTGAGAAAATCTGAGCTGTTCAGAATGGCCGGCAGGACCTGCTTTATGGAGTTGGATCCATTGGTCGCAGGATCATAGTAGTAGCGCTTTACCATCTCCCACATGTCGACCATGGTACGCTTTCCATCCCATTGCTCATCTGAATGCTTTACTGAAGTTGTAATTGATTTGATGAAAGAACACAGCTCTGCATAGTCTGCCACAGTATCCTTATCACTCTGCAGCTGGCGGTAGATCATATTGAGGTAGGTATTCTCGTGGTTGGAGTAGCGGAAGATAGAGCCGTTGTCCCTCTCAAGCTGAGCTTTCAGCTCACGAACGAACTCGTAGTTGGGGAATACCCCTGGGGTGGCATTAAGGAACTGCCCCACGTGGGCAATTGTTCCATCACGCTGTACACTATGATGGGAGAATTGGAAGGCTATGCCTTCATAGGGACGCCTACCCCTGTTAAAGGGTATGGCGGCCATGGAGGTCTCAAAGTCAATGAAGTGCAGGGGAAACGTCCAGCTGTTGATCTCACGCCTGAGATTAGTCTTGTCTAGCCAGATGCTCCTATCATGAGTCTTGCTCTTATGAACCTGCATCCACTGCCTCTGGCTTGCTGAAATGCCGGGCCTGTCGTCTTCCTTGGGATCGATCTCAAACTCAGAAACATCGGAAAGTTTAATCTTGTTTGCCTGGATGAGCTTGTCCTTGTTCCTGAAGTTCCAGATATCCAGCACGGTAAGGGATGCAAAGTCCTCTTCACCCCACCCTAGTCTTTCTTTCCAGCACTCCTTTTTACCACTGACAAGACCCTGCTTAGCATCCTCCTCCGTTGTGGTGAATTCGCACGTTGCACAAACAGATGAGATAGGTGAGACAATCTTGGAGTCTGCTGCGTAATGGTCAGCAAAAAAAGTGACCCTATCAACAAATCGCAAGCCTAGGCCCTGCTCCCCATCAAGCCCTTCATAGATCTTGGAGCACAGGTCATCGACATTGACCTTGATGAGAATTGGGGAAGAAAGGTCCTCAGGTTTGAGCGAAGCGGAAACCTCTATCGATTTTCTCCCATTTTTGTCTGTCACCAGGCGGAACTTCTGATTCAAGCCGTCAGTGGGACAGAAAGAAGAGGTGTCTGCCATCATAAGGTGGGCAGAGACCGTAAACAGGGGAAAGGCTTCTTTGATGACGTACTTCTGAAAGGCCACATCGTAGAGGTAGCTCTTCCACGAAGCTGAGATGGTCCCGTTCTTGTTGGTGAAGGAAGTTCCTCCGCTTCCATCATAGGATTTGGATTTGACTTCATACAAGAAAAGATGGTCCCCATCCTTTACCAGGATGTCGGCTCTGATGAATAGGTTCTCTGTCGCAATGGCAGCTTCATAGATGATCACCTGATCCAAGGCGAGCAAGGCATTGGTCTCGGCCAGGGATGTTTCATAATCCAGGCTCTTGATATCGTGTCCACCAGGGAAGTAGAGCTTTGCCAACTCCCCTACCTGAAAGCCTCCATCGGCAAGGGCAAGCAAGAAGGCGTCATCAAGTTTCTGATCCGCATACTCCTTCTTCTTGGTATAGAAGAGTTTGGTAGGGCACTCAGTAACAAGCTTGAACCGTGATTTGGTCAGATACCGTTTTCGTGCCATCGATGACCTCCTTTGTTAATCCACCCTACTGCATCCAGGACCTGTGAGGATGCTCTTTCCACCAGAGACTGGAGAGATGACTATCTGTGTACTGATAATCTCCTGCATCGCCGATACGTGGGAGATGACTCCAATGAGCTTGCCGTCCTGCTGTAGGCTCGAGAGGGTCTTCAGGGCAGTCTCCAGCGATGCCTCATCCAAGGTTCCAAACCCTTCATCAAGAAAGAGTGAGTCTACCCGGACCTTCCGGCTGGCCATCTTGGAAAGCCCCAAGGCCAGGGTCAGGCTTACGATGAAACTCTCCCCTCCTGAGAGGTTCTTGGTAGAGCGGATCTCACCGGCTTGGTAGTTGTCTATTACGTTGAGCTCCAGAGGCTGGTCAACTGAACGGATCAGGAGGTAGCGGTCGCTCATCTTTGCAAGCTGTCTGTTGGCATGGGAGACCATCAGTTCAAAGGTAAGGCCCTGGGCAAAGTTACGGAACTTCTTTCCATCGGCAGAGCCTATCAGAGAGTGCAGTTTATCCCATTTGGTACACTCCGCTCTCTGGCTTTCGATGATCTCCTGCCTGCTTGCAATACGTTGTTTGGCTTCAACGTTTCCCTTAAGCTTTGCCCTCTGTTCGGCAACAGCGTCCCGAACCTCTTTCAGAACGCCTTCTTTTTCCAACAACAAGGGTTGTAATTCATCAAGGGGCTTGTCAGTCATGTTTTTAGCCTGTTCAATCCCCAGTCTTGTGGTTCGCTCCTCTTGTTTGGTCTTCAGTCCTGTTTGCCTGTCATCAAGCTCTTTTGCTTGGGATGCAAGACGATTCCGCTCCATCAAGGTGAGTCTGAATGATATGAACTGTTGTTCATCAGAAACTCCGATAGACGATAATTCCTCTAGGAACAGGGATTCCTTTGTTTGCAATACAGGTTCGCGCTTTGCAAGGGATGTTTGCAAGGATTCTATCTTGGTCGTAGCAGAGGCAACTTTTTGGGAAAGGTCACCCCTGTTCTTGCTTGCCTGCCTTTCTGCTGTTTCAGCAAGAAGAACAGCAGAAGAGAACTTCTCTTCCTCTTCATCTGCATCCTTATCACCATAGAGAGTTTTTCGATCTTGTCCTGCCGTAGCAAAGGTGTCAGTAAGACCTTTCAGCGTAGCTTGCTTTGCTAGCAAGGCCTTCTCTTGCGTATCGATAACCCCAGCCAGGCGTTGTAGTTCGCCCTTGATGGTACTGATAGTGTTTTCAAGGGTTCTTTTTTCATCTTCTTTTGTCTGCCAAGCATCCTTTCGCAAGCGTAGCGTTGCCAACAAGGAAGAGAGGTCTTTAGGAAGAACATCTATTCCATAAACCTTGAGTTTTTCTGCAACTGCCGCTTCCATAGTTGCAAACGATTGTTGTGCTGCCTCTACAGCCTCAAGACTTGTGTTGTGGGCAGTAACAGCACCTTCTTTAGCATGGTGAGCATCAGATTCAACCGTATGTTGG
>Ga0209414_1001770_pt1 | contig 10048 bp, 13 predicted proteins | sample LakVidmifraction_4_FD_181154 | JGI IMG/M metagenome (GOLD analysis project Ga0209414, IMG submission 181154) | Hypersaline microbial communities from Lake Vida, Antarctica - Brine Hole Two &gt;0.2 micron (SPAdes) (version 2) | ecosystem: Environmental > Aquatic > Non-marine Saline and Alkaline >... | reverse complement strand
TATAAAAAAGAGACGTTGTTCCAAAAACAAAAGTCCCTTAAAAAGGAGCTTTTGAGTTGTGTTTTATAGTTTTTTACTGCCTTGTGCAACGGTTACTGGTGTTACCCAACGTAATTTCAATTTTCCTTTTTAGCAAAACATTATGATGCTAATTTTTTAAAGATTGTATTTTAGAAAGTGCAAGTTCCGCAGCCTTAATAATTACCGGCATAGTTGGAGCACTAGTAAGCAAAGGGTGAGTTCCTATTTGGAATGAAATAAGTTCATAAATAGTAACTTCTTTCTGAATAGCAAGACCAATAATATTAATCATTTCACCAGCTGAGTCTCCACCCCAAACTTCTCCACCTAAAATTGAACCATCTGACGGAGAAACATATAACTTTACTGTTAATGAAGATGAATCTTTTATAGAACTCGGGTGACGGTCAAAAGCACTAAATTGGGATGTAATAAAATTAATATTTGAAGGAATTGCACTTCTCTCATTTAATCCGGCAGCCGCCATTGCTAACCCGTTAATTTTAGTCGAAAAAATTCCTATTGTTCCGATAAAACTAGTTTTTATTTTTATTCCAAATAAATTATAGCCTAAAATACGAGCTTCTGCTGTAGCTGTAGATGCAAGCATGATATAATCGCACCTTCCTGTTAAGAAGCCTAATGTTTGAGAACAATCTCCAACTGCGTAAACATTCTCATCCAATGTGCGTCCATAATTATCAACAATAATTGCTCCAGCCATATTAGTTTGTAAGCCTGATTTTGTTGCCACTTCAACACTTGGCTTATATCCAACAGCAAAAATTACAGCATCTGCTTTAATTTCTTCATTATTTTGTAATCTAACCCTATCAACAAGTCCATTCTTGCCTAATACTTCCTTAACTAAGGTTGATGTATGTACATTTACATTTGATTTATTAAGTTCTTCAGTTGCTATTTCGCTTAATCTATGAGAAAAAGCTTTTGAGAAACAAAACTTTTCACTTTCAATTAAACTTATGTTTTTATCCGTATTCATAGCCAATTGTTCTGCCATTTCAGCACCTATAAATCCGCCTCCAACAACAATAATATTTTTTTTATCTTTTAATTCTTTAAATAAATTATTGATATATTTATAGCTTTTTTTAATGTAAAATACATTTTTCAGGTCATATCCAGGTACAAAATTAGCAACAATTACTTTTGAGCCAGTTGCAAAAACAAGCTTTTTATAAAAGAATTGTTCTCCAGATTGTACTTTAACTATTTTGTCTTTGATGTTAACATCAACAACAGAATTGGTGATTACTTCTCCACCTAAATCAATAAATGCTTTTGGTCCCATAATATTTTCATCTACAGAATTAAGATTGTGAAATATATATGGAATACCGCATGGAACTAACCCTTTTTCTTCTTCACGAACCATTAAAATTGATTTGTCGGGATTTTGTTTTAAAACTGTTACTCCTGTTATTATGCCTGCAGGGCCAGCTCCAATGATTACTACATCATATTTTTTCATTTCTATTTCCATTAGTATTATTAATTATACAAATATATATCAAAAAATTTGGATAATGAACGTAGGTTCATTATATTTATATAAAATTTTAACCATGAAAACTTCTCTATTCTTAAAAAAAGCACTTTTTTTACTATTATTATTATTATTATTACTATTTGTTGATTATGTCATCATGATTGCAGTTGGTTGTGCAACTTCTCTATTTGGTTTTGGGGCTGATTTTTATTGTGGCACATATTGCATTATCGGAAAAATAGTACTGGCAGCTTCAGCGATTCTTTTTTTATTTCTTATTTTCCCTGAGATAAAAGATTTATTTAAAACAAGAACATATGCCACGGCCACAAAAGAGAAGAAAAGTATTTAATCCGCCCAAAATGCATGGTTTTAAACCATTTGGACTTGCATTTTGTGATACAGAGTATGTTGTTATGCAGTATGATGAATACGAATCAATCAAACTGGTAACCTATAATAATCTTCCACAACAAGAGGCTGCTGATCGAATGGATACGCTAACAAGAATTTATAATAGCGCCTTAAAAAAAGTTGCTCAAGCATTTGTAGAGGGTAAATCAATTATTATTAAAGGTGGACATTTTGAATTTGAAAAAGATTGGTACAAATGCAAAAAATGTTTCAAATTAATTGCCGGACTTGAAAATCATACTCAATGTGGTGATTGCCCTAACTATAATAGGGATGAATTAGTAAATTTAAATGAATAAGTTATGCCAAATTTAGATCATAAAGGTCCAGATGGTTTAGGACCTAAAACCGGGAAAAAATTAGGGAAATGCAGAAAAACTGAAACAGAGAAGAAAGAAATCGAAGAAATCTATTTTTATAGGAAAGGAACATTAAAGAGTTCTGTCGCATCTACTAATAATAAGCATTAAAGTTTTAGATTAATTCATTTTCAAGAAGCTAATGATATAAATGATTTGTAGGTTGAACTTTTGAAGTTTAATAGTTGATTTTCTTTATCATTCTAACTACTTCTATTCCTGATCTGGTTCTCTTTGCTGATTTAAATTATTTAAAGCCTACATCTAGTATTATACTTCACTTTATCATTCGATGGTTTTGTTCTACAATAGTATTCAAGTACTTGAATTGCCTTATTTTTTTATATTTGAATAAAGTTTCTCTGATTGTATAGTTTTATCGCAGCTGTATTCGCCTCACTCTTATCAATGTTTAGGAGTTTCTGGCTTAACATTATTTTCTTCTTTTTCCAGCAGATTTACTTTCGCTTTCTGAATTGTTGCGCTACAAGAGGCATGAATTTAAATACCCAACGCTAAATAGTAGCATGATCTACTTTAGCACCTCTAATGGATAGAAGTTCTTCTACATCGCTATAGCTTAGACTAAATCTTAATTTAAAATAGACAGTTTGCAATATGCCAACTAAAATATACTTACTCAAGATTAAGCGCTTGTTCTCTAGTAATTAATTTTCAATTACGTTAAATTTAAAACGTAAAAGAAAATATTCGGATTATTTAAAAAGAAAACAGAGAAAGAAAAGTTACAAGTTCAATATGAAAAGCTTTTAAAAGAATCTTATGAATTATCTACTACCAACAGGAAATTGAGTGACCAAAAAGCCTTTGAAGCTGATGAGGTTATGAAGAAAATAGAAAAGTTGAACTAATGTGATTTATATAAAAATGGCAGAAGAAAAAAAGCCAGATAATGTAGTCTTCAATCCTAAAACTCAAAAATATGATGCTGCGCTTAAACCTAGTATAATTAAACTCCAAATTTTAATATTTGACTTTTGAGTATAAGGAACTACTTCAATTTTTTCCGTTTTCATTTGTTTAAATATATAGTACAGAAAACATATAAAAGATACGAGTAAAATAATTCCGTCCAGTCTTGATATTTCAGAATTTTGATTGGTAAAAAAATCGTTAGCCAGTCCAAATAAAATTATGGTAATTATTAAAGAGATTGGTATTTCTCTACGAACCATAGTGGATTGCACAGAAATTGGGTAAATTAAACCTGCTATTCCCAAGATTATAAATAAGTTAAAATTATTACTTCCAATAACATTTGCCAAAACTATATCCGAAAGTCCGTCAACCGAAGCTACCGAATTAACAACTAATTCAGGTGCAGAAGTTCCAAAGGCAACAATGGTCAAACCGATAACCAAATCAGGAATATTGTACTTTTTAGCCAAGGATGATGCTCCATCAACAAGCCAATTAGCTCCAAAAATCAAACCAGAAAATCCAATAACAATTAATAGTAATAAAACAACCATATTATTCTTTAATTTGTTTTTTATAATTCAATAAACCAATTTGCGCTCATCCAAAAGTTGTGTCGTGCATTATTATTCTAATTTAAATTTATAGATGGTAACAAGCCAATCTGAAAGCTGCTTTGAGCCGATACGCTATTTAAAAAATGACCAAAAACAAGTAACGTGGCTATAAAATATTTAATCATTTATTTTCTTTTTTATCATTTTTTGAATAAAGACGTTACTGGGTATGGTTATTTGGTCTCCTTCTTTTGTTTTAAGGATAATGAAAAAAATCCCGATGTCACTCACTCTTCCTTCGGTTTCGTAGTCTTTATCAATTATTTTAATGGTATCATCCAATTTTACAGGATGATTGAAAAAAATAATGATACTTGAAGTTATGTTGGATAAAATTGACCACTGGGCAAACAAAGCTATCCCTAAAACAGTTAATAACGACCCTATAAAAACAGCTAATTCAGACTGGTCAACCCCCCAAATTATTAAGATTATTATTAAAGAAACCAAAATATTGATCAGGTTGATGACTTTCTTTATAATTTTGCCTCTTACCTTTTTCAATAAATTGTTTGATACAGTTTTATTTACCAATTTGGTGGTCACAAAGAGCATTAAAGCAAATGCTACTATCACTGTTATGGTTTCAATTATTTTTATCTGCGTACTATCCATTATTTAGGGTTTATTATATGTCCTATTATTTTTGTTCATTAAAAGCTGCAATATAAATTCCATTTTAGAAGCGATAACACGATTTGTTATCATTTTAGCACCTTCCATATAGAGTCAAGCTTTGAGGAAGTTTTTTCTACAAGTGAATCTAATTTTTGAACCTTCAGGTCTTCAATATTTATGACCGAATCCAGCTTTTTAATCTTATCCATTTCGGTATTTATTACCGAATCTAGTTGGTTGGCTTTATTGTTAAGTTGGTTCAGCTGGTTTTCTACTTTGCTGGTAACGTTTTCACAAGATGCAAAAAGTAGCATTAAAACGCCAGCGACAATCATTGTAATTAAAATTTTTCATCATTATATTTTTCAAGTTTTCTGTTTTTATTTTTCTTGATTTTTGTATAGGCTCAATACGTTTTTTAACACTTTAGAAGCTGTTTCTATATCTGGACAAATCGCGTCTTCCTGCACAAGATTTGGAATTATACCAATTGTCTGCAACTTGTTTTTTGGTTGATCTTGCAGCCCTACCAAAATAACAGGTGTATTCTTCTTTTTCAAATCAAAAAGTACATTTTCCAAAGCATATAACCCCGATTGATCTATATAAGGAACACGATCCATTCTTAAAATCAATGCTTTGATATTTACATCTCGTTTATCGGCCATAGATTGAAACTCGGAGGCAAAACCAAAAAATAGAGGTCCATAAAGATGTTTGATATATACGCTGTTTTTATATTCGGCATATAGGGTTTTTTCATCTGCCCACAGGGTTTCAGGTTGTGTTTCTCCCAAAGATTTAATCTCTGTCCGTTCCTCTGCCAGATCCCCAATCTTTTTCATAAAAAGCACAGAAGCCAAAACTATACCAATACCTACTGCATATATCAAGTTACCAAAAGTAGTAATGAGCAATACCAGCACTAGTACAAACGTATCTGAACGGGGAATTTTTAACAGGTGCTTCAACGCTTTGTAATCTATAATATTAAATCCTACGGGTATCAGAATACCTGCCAATACAGGTATAGGGATGTAAGCAGCCAACGATCCTGCACCAAGTAATATAATTAATAGGAAAAACCCATGGACGGCTCCTGAAAGACGAGTTTTTCCGCCAGAACTTATGTTGATAACAGTACCTTTTGTAGCACCTGCACCTGGTAAGCCGCCAAACATTGCTGCTACAGCGTTGCCTATTCCTTGTCCTATCAACTCTCTATTGCTTTGGTGTCTAGTCTTGGTTATATTGTCCGCTATAACCGAAGTCAACAATGAATCTATTGAACCCAATGCTGCCAACACAATGGCATATTCTATTATTAAAGCATACGCCTCCGATGGAATACTAAAAAAACCTGCTACTTTAAGCTCCGGCAATCCAGACGGAATATCTCCAATTAGCGGTACATCTATTTTGAGAATATAAGCGGCTAACGTAGCCAAAATAAGCGCTACTAAAGTACTAGGTATGGCTTTGGTGATTTTTGGAAAAAGGTAATATATCACAATTGTAAGAACTCCGATACCAATTGCGGCTACATTGGCTCCCGTAAAAATATCTGGAATATTTTGCAAAACAGCAATGGTGGACTTTGGAGAATTCAAACCAAAGAAGGGAAATAGTTGAAACAAGATAATAATAAGTCCCACCCCAGTCATAAAACCAGAGATTACGGGGTAGGGAAAATATTTGATGTAACTACCTGCTCTTAAAATGCCAAATAAGATTTGGAATATACCTCCAAGAAAAAAAGTAAGTAAAATAATAGGAAGTGCACTTTCTATACTCCCAAATTTGCTAATGGCAAGCGTAACCACCGTCGCGGACACAACGGTCATTGGACCTGTAGGCCCGCTTGCTTGGGTAGCTGTTCCGCCCAAAAGCGCAGCCAATATACCCAAAATTATGGCGCCATATAAACCAGCTGTTGCCCCTAGCCCAGATTGTACACCAAAAGCAAGCGCAAGCGGTAAGGCTACTACACCTGCTACAATGCCACCAGATAGATCGCCTTTCAAGTTTTTGAAATCATAGAACTTATTTGCCATAGTATTTAATAATTAATGATATTTAATTTAGGAATGCATTTAGTAAAAGGTTACTTCTCCACTTGTTAAATCATACAAACCACCCACTATCTTTACATCGCCTTGCTTTTCCAAATCGGCTATTATGGGACTCTGCTTCCTTATTTGCTCTATTGCCAGATGTATGTTATTTACTGCTACGCTGTTTACAAAACTTTCGTTACTACCAGTTCTATTGTCTTTTGTTTCCTTCTCGGCATCTATTGCTGGATTTATCTTATTTAAAAGCTGGGTAAGTTTACCCATTTTCACGGCATCACAAGCACCTATTATAGCACCGCATTTGGTATGACCTAACACCAAAAGTATTTTAGTACCAGCTACTTTAGTTCCAAACTCCATACTGCCTAAAATATCATCGTTCAATACATTTCCAGCTATTCTGATGCTAAAAATATCGCCAAGTCCTTGGTCAAAAATCAGTTCCACCGAAGTACGAGAATCCATACAACTTAAAATAGTAGCAAACGGAAATTGCCCTTCACTTGTTTCGTTTACTTGTTCCAATAAATTACGGTTTGCTTTTAAATTGTTTACAAATCGCTGATTACCATTCTTCAGAATCTTAAAAGCCTGCTCTGGGGTAAGATTTTTCTGGGTTTCTTTTGATTGTGTCTTCATATTGTTTTTTTATTTTGTTAAAAATTATAAAAGTTAATAATGTTTAATTGTTCTCGATTTTTCCCTACGGAAAGAAACTGATTCATATAACCAATTTCAAATTTTAAGAATTTGTTCAGTTTGCACCCCAAGCCCGAATAGAGACGGTTTCTATATTGAACCTCGTGTGCCAGTTCCATTTGGTATCATTTTTTTATTTCCGAAATAAATCATCCATTTTCCGAAATTACTGTCTTGGTCAATTGCTATAAAAAGGCAAGAGCAAAACGAATAAAAAAGAATGTGTTTACTTTTATACATTAGCAACTGTTTTTCTCAATATCGAGTTATAGCTCCAAAACCATTGAAATCGGATAAATCGCCTTTTGGTAAGAAAACCATATCGCCTCCATACTTCATATTGACTTCAATCAGCTCGTCATAAATATCGTCTGTCATAGCTTTTTGGGTGTGCTCTACTTCCGAAACAAAGCGTATTGTATTGCCTTCAATTACCCCTGGTTGGAACAATCCTTCTTCTATAAATAACGTTTGTACCCTTCCTTTACGAATTGCCCTGTGAATGTCATTAACATCACTTAAATACTTGCCAATACTTACCGCCTTTGTCAATTCTTGTTTTTGGTCATTGTTTTTTTCAATGAGATGCTTTTTAACTATTTCCCAAGCATCTTCTACGATATGGTGTGCTTTTTCATCCAATCTGTTTTTGTTCAAAAATATATCGAAAATACCTTGCTTTTGGTCGGCAACCTTTAGGTATTCGTGATAATTACTTTGTTCGGAACAAATAAGTACCGGAAGTGTGTTTTCTTTTCGCACCTTGTTTACTTCCTTGTCAACTCTATTATAAAATTCAGCAATCAAACTGGTCTGCCTACTTGCATTCGATAGTTCAGCTTTGTTGGTGGAATAAAACTGGGTGTTTTCCATAGGAAAACTATCGTCATATTCCTTTACAACTTTATCATTGAAAGCTTCTATGACTCTTACTTTTTGTTGGCTTAACACGAGAATAAAGTAGTTTGCAGCTTGATGCAAAGACCTAACCAAATCTCTCGTAGCAAAGCTGTTGTCTATCACTACACGGTCTTCTACTTTAATAGGCAAGCGTGTGTATTCAGCAATGTCTTCATTTATAAATAAAACCAAGCTCTCCAAATTGTGTCTATGGTCTATTTGGGATGCCAATTTCTGTATTCGCTGTATCAGTTTTTCAGCATCCCTTTTGTTCTCATCAGCCAATAACCGTTCTTCTGCTTGCTTGCAGAGATTTTTTAAGGTTATTGAGTCCTTTTCGTTGTCTGGTTTAGTTCTGTGTGTATTTAAAATAATGGTTACACAGCTTTCCGAATAAATGTCTTTAAGTTCTTTTAATGTTATGTTCATATGTATAGAATATTTATTGTTTCGATTAATTTTGTGCTAACACATTGCTTTTACCACTCTTAAAATTCCAATATTCAAAAAGGTTAATTTCAATAGGACAAATGGTTATATAGTTTTCATTTTTTCGTATTTAAATTTTAATTATTCTAATTATTGATGACAAATATACAAATACTTTTTTAAATAATAGTAATACTACCATTTAAAAAAGTAAAAATATTTTAAATATTGCTTAACTATTATTTTATATTGTTTAACTTTGTTTTTTATAATACTAGAAATTATGTCAGTAGAAATTAGAATATCTTTGAATGAAGGCATTTATTTAAAAAATCCGCAGGATTCGAAGTTGGGGCGAAACATTATAAAACACAGTATTTTATTGATTGATGAAGTGGGCTTTGAAACTTTCAATTTTAAAAAACTGGCACAGGAAATGGGTTCGACGGAAGCTTCGGTGTATCGTTATTTTGAAAATAAGCACTCATTACTCATCTATTTAGTTTCTTGGTACTGGGAATGGGTAGCCTATCTCATTAAAATAAATACTGTGAATATTGATGACCCTAAAAAGAAACTTAAAATAATCATCAACTCATTTGTTTCGGCATCCTTGGACAATGCGAGTACAGAATATATTGATGAAAACAAACTTCACAGTGTTGTAATATCGGAAGGGATTAAAGCCTATAGAACCAAAGAAGTGGATGAGGAAAACGGAAAAGGTTTTTTTAAAAATTACAAACAATTGATAACAATGGTAGCTGAGGTAATTTTAGAAATCAATCCAACTTTTAAGTATCCTTATTCTTTGGCTAGCAATTTATTTGAAATGTCTAATGACCATATTTACTTTGCCAAACATTTACCCAAGCTCACAGATATAAAAGTAGAAGAAAACGAATATGCTGAAGTAGAAAAAATGCTGAATTATTTTTCAGCTAAATTATTGGGTTACGAAATATAATTCCGTTCGCCTATTTAATTTAGGTTTTCTTTTTTAGTGATGAACAAAATTCAATTAATTCTGAATCGGCATATATTCCATAGGCACTGCTTAAACAACCTTTAGTTCCATCAACACATTCAATCAGGAACAAAATAGATTGATCTGAAGGGTCACTCATTGCTTCGTGAATGCAATATTCTATCAAGACACACTCATCTTTTTGATAGGAATTATTATTATTTCTACCAATTAATTTGCCATTTCTAAACATAAATTCCTCCAAATAGCCAGAGAGTTTTGCGTCTGTAATATCTTCCAATAAAGTTCTACTATTTGATAATATCATTTTATAAAAAATTTACTACAACATTCGTATAAGCATAGTATATCTACCCGTTGGGTGCAATTATTTAGTTTAAAATAAGTTAAAATAAAATGATTAGATATTGGTCAAGATACTGAAATTCAGTATCTTGAAGTCGCAAAACAAACCAATATCTATGTCAAATATAGTAAAA
>Ga0209414_1001768_pt1 | contig 10051 bp, 5 predicted proteins | sample LakVidmifraction_4_FD_181154 | JGI IMG/M metagenome (GOLD analysis project Ga0209414, IMG submission 181154) | Hypersaline microbial communities from Lake Vida, Antarctica - Brine Hole Two &gt;0.2 micron (SPAdes) (version 2) | ecosystem: Environmental > Aquatic > Non-marine Saline and Alkaline >... | reverse complement strand
TTCTGAGATGACTTTTCAGTAAAACCGGGATAGTGGCGACATCAGCATTTAATTTTATCGCCGCACTTTGCCGGATTTCCTCTTTGACCCCATTTTTGGAGGTGTTTAAAACCCCGTGAATATGCGCGAAATCCTCGTCCTGCACAAACTGCAAAGCAGCTATGGGATAATTTTTGAGATTGAGTTTTCCAATTTCATCTTTGAATTCAGGCGCAACAGCCTCGGTTAAAACAGATTTAAAATTGGAGGAATTAGCCACCAAAAGCAAGGAAGACGCGCCCGCCAGATTGGAAAGTGCGGCCTGGTAAGATTCCTCTTTTTCCAGAGTGGCATTATTTTGATAATTTAAGATGATCTCTTCCAAAGCTTCGCTGGTTTCAGCAAAAATTATAAACTGCTCCAAAAAACCATAAAATTGTAAATCAAGGTCAATTACCAGAGGGTTTAAGTAATCAGAAAAACGTAGTTCTTCCGTGTTTTTATAGATTGTAATTCCCCTAAATTCGGTTACCGCAATTTGGGAAGACAGAAGTGATTCTTTGGCAAGTTCCGGATCTGTGGCAGTGAGCGCAAAAACGTTTTGGTTTTGGCTGAAAATAATTCCCGCTTCCTTGGTAAAGTGCAAAAGATGGTTGTCTGCAGCTTTTAAAGAATCTCCACGTAACACCTTTAGGTTTTGCTGTAGTTTTTCAAAATTTGCATAGGTAAAGGAATAAAATCCTGCCGCTGAGTTAGGGGTTATTTGGGCGATTGCATTTTTTTGGGCACCAACTTTATTGAAGATCTTTAATAGGGTTTTAGACTGTTTTTCTGAAACGGCAATACCGTTTATCAAAATCTTTTCCAATCCTATTTCAAGATCCAAAACGCTCCAGTTTGCTAATGATTTTAAAGGGAGTGTATTTTTGGGAAGGATCTTTATATAGGAAGTATCAAAAGCACGATGATTTATTAATAAAGAGGTTTTGGACCTGTCTGCACCGATCCGGGCTTTCTTAAAACTTTCACTTTTTCTGAGCCTGCTTTCCGGTTTGCTGATAAGGGCTTCAAGTTGTGGTTTCGAATTGCTTGCAAGGAAAACACCTTCTATTAGAGCGGTATAAGTTGTTATATCTTCAGTTACGTACTTTTTGATCTCAGTATTTTTGATCTGAAATGTCTCTACGGATTTGTTTTTTATCGAATCGGTTTTTAGCTGCAGCGGCTGGTTTTTGCTGATAAAAGTATAGTCCAGCAGTTTGTTTTCCTGTTTCGAAAAACAAATCAAGCTTTGCTCCGGATTTGTAAGTTGGGCCAAATTGATTAATTGGTCTTTCAGTTCAGGATTTGACAAAAATTCATTTTCCTGAAAAAACGAGCTGCTGTCAATTTTTTCAAGGAATGCTTGAAGTTGATCTGTTTGCAAGATATAAACCGAATTGGCAGGAATAAATTGATCCAGGTTTGAAGTGCTTTGGGATTCCTTCTTACAGGAAACCAAAATAACAACAACCATACAAGCTAACAGTAAGTTTTTCATAAGTTTATTTTAATTTCAAATTCGAAAAATCTCATATCTCAAATCTAAAAAGAATTCAAATCATTGGGTAAAAGCCTATAACTAAGTCGGTGGTATTTTGTAATCCCGTATTTGATTATGGCCGCCCTATGCTCGGCGGTTGGATATCCTTTATTCTGTTTCCAATTATACATAGGGAATTCGAGATGAATCATTTCCATATAAGCGTCCCGATAGGTTTTTGCGAGAATGGAAGCCGCTGCGATGTTCATATATTTTCCATCGCCTTGAACAATACACAAATGTGGAATATTTTTATAGGCTTTAAAACGGTTTCCGTCCACCAGAATATGTGTCGGGATCAGTTTTAAGTGGTCTATACTATGGTGCATTGCCAGGATAGAGGCATTTAAAATGTTAATATCATCTATTTTAACATTGTCAATAAATCTCACCGAATAGCCAAGAGCATCCTTTTCAATTATTTTTTTTAAAATTTTTCTGTTTGAGCTGGTGACAATTTTTGAATCGTTTAAAAGTAGGTTTTTAAAACGCTTTGGAAGTATCACGGCCGCAGCGGTAACAGGGCCTGCGAGACATCCGCGACCGGCCTCGTCGGTACCGGCCTCCATTCCGGTTTTTATATAAGAATTTAATAACATAAGATTATTTTAACATTTTATAAACAACCTACGCAACCTTTTCAAAGTTAACGCATCTAAATGTAAACGTAGTGTTAATAATTTGGGCATCAAGGCTCATAATAAATTAGGTTTATTAAGAATTTATTATGACTTTAGTTGCAAGCTAATTTAAAACAACAAAATAATGAGAAAAAGATTACATGGATTTCTAACGCTGTTTCTGGCGTTGGTCGTGCAATTAAGTTTTGCACAGGTAAGTTCCGTTACGGGTACTGTAACGGATGAGGAAGGCATGTCCGTTCCCGGAGTTAACGTTATTGTTAAGGGTACCAATACAGGTGCTCAAACCGATTTTGACGGAAAATTTTCTGTCCCGGCTGCTTCAGGCGATGTTTTAGTGTTTAGTTATGTTGGTTTCCAAACTCAGGAAAAGGTTGTTGGTGCCAACAAAATTATTAATGTTACACTTGCTGTTGATGCAGCCCAACTCGATGAAGTTGTGATTACTGCAATTGGTATTGAGCGGGAGAGATCTTCATTAGGTTCAGCCACTACTACCGTTGGATCTGAAGAATTAGTGAGAGGTTCTCAATCAAATATAGCGGATGCTTTGAAAGGTAAGGTTGCTGGTGTTAATATCTCTAATGCCTCAACAGATCCTGGAGCTTCTTCAGGAGTAATTATTCGAGGAATAAGTTCTATAAATGGTTCTAATCAGCCTTTGTATGTTGTAAATGGTGTTCCTATTAATAATGAGTCTACATTTGATGGTGATTTAAATGGTGGATATGATTTTGGGAGAGGTTCGCAGGATATTAATCCTGAAAATATTGAAAATATTTCCGTTCTTAAAGGTGCCTCTGCTACTGCATTGTATGGATCGCGTGCAGCCAACGGCGTTATAATTATAACTACTAAGACAGGAAAAGCAGGAAAGCTAACTGTAGATTTATCATCTAGTGCAATCTTTTCCAGAATTAATAGAACTCCTAATTATCAATCGACATTTGGGCAGGGATGGGATGCTTCCCATTGGCTGGGTGAAAATGGTTCTTGGGGCCCAAGATTTGATGGAGAGCCTAGAGTATGGGGGAATGTTGTTGATAATTCACAACAACTTAAACCTTTTCTTTTCCAGGAAGATCAATTAGAAAACTTTTTTACAACAGGTACTTACTTTTTAAATGATGCTGCTATTTCAGGTGGTACTGAAAAATCTACTGCTAGATTATCTTATTCGAATCTGGAACAGGATGGAATTTACCCAACCGATGCCGATTCATTTTCCAGAAATACTCTTGGATTAAGTGCGCAGACTGAAATGGGCTTTCTTAGCATAACTGGAAGTCTAAACTATGTCAATACAGGAGGTTCCGCTGTTGCGACAGGACAAGGTATATCAGCTTATAACAACTTATTGCAAATCCCGACTGACCTAAATATTTCAGGTTTCAAAGATTACAATAACAAGTTTAATAATGTATCTAACTATTATACCCCCTACGGTATAACAAATCCCTACTTTTCCTTAAATGAAAGCGGAACAGATTATGCTAAGGAAAGAGTTTACGGATCTATGGGATTAACTGCAAATATTAATGAGTGGTCAAAAATTACCTATCGTTTCGGACTTGATCAATATTCTGAAAGAAGAAGTGTATGGGAAGCCATTGTGAGTGCAGATCCCGGCAGTCCTAATGCCGGCTCCTCTACTGAACAATCTGGTTCATACTTTGAAAGAAACGACATGGTAAAGCAACTGAATCATGATCTTTTATACGATATAGATCTTGATATTTCTGATAATTTCAGAATTCAAACAACTACAGGTTTTAATGTGAATTCACGTAGGACCTCATATTTAACAGCAGAGGTTGGAAGTCAGAATATTCCTGGTTTTTATAGTTTGAGTAATTCCGGTGAAGACCCTTCTGCCAGTTCTTATACAACAGAAAGAAAATTATTTGGTCTGTATAACAATACTACTCTTAGTTTTTTAAATTCCTTCTTTCTTACCGGGAATATTAGGAATGACTGGTATTCTACACTGCCTACCGATAATCGTTCTGTGTTATACGGAGGGATAAATTCAAGTTGGGTATTCACCAGAACATTTGAAGGTCTAACAGGTTTTCTGAATTATGGTAAATTAAGGGCAGGTTATGGTGAAGTAGGTGTGGATACAAATCCTTATCAGATTTTACCAGACTTCGTTTCTGGGAATGCTGATAATCAAGGTTTCGGAAACCTCAGCTTTCCTCTGGGTGGTGTTAATGCTTATGAAGTAGGTAATAGGGCTGCGAATCCTGGCTTGAAACCGGAAAGGAGAAAAGAGTTTGAAGTAGGGGCTGAACTGGAATTTTTCAGTAATAGAATTTCGATAGACTTCACTTATTACAATGCAACCGTAGAAAATCAAATTTTATCGTTACCTCTCTCTGCTAGTTCCGGGTTTACTAACCAAACAGCTAATCTTGGGACTATTAGTAATGAGGGTATTGAGGCATTGTTAAAATTTTCATTGTTTAGAAATCCTGATGGTTTTAACTGGGATACCTCTTTAAATTTTGCGCAGAATAATTCTGTGCTAGAAGAATTAGATCCAAGGATAGAACAGGTTTCATTGGGTGGATTAGCTAATATTACTTTAGTAGCTAGACCAGGACAACCCCTAGCATTAATAGAAGGAAGTGTACCTCAACTAACGCCGGATGGGCGAATGATTGTAGACGCAAATGGAATACCTATTGCTTCAAGTACAAAAGAGGTATATGGTGATACTCAGTATGACTATACCCTAGGAGTTTCTAATGAGTTTTCATATAAGAATATTTCTTTAGGATTTACATTAGATGTTAGAGAAGGTGGGTTAATGTATAGTAGAACTGCTGATATTACTAGATTTACAGGTAATTCCATTACCACAACCTACAATGACAGAGAGCCTTTTATTGCACCAAATTCAGTACAACAGGAAGTTGAAGATGATGGGACTATTAGCTATGTTGAAAATACTATTCCCGTGGGAAAAGATTATATAGATGATTATTATAGTGCTACTGCATTTGACAGACAAACCGTAATTGATAAATCCTTTATTAAATTGCGGGAGGTTGTATTCAGTTATGGACTGCCTAGCAAATTGTTGGAAAAAACTCCTTTGGATGCTCTATCTGTATCTGTTATAGGTAGAAATCTCTTTCTCTGGACTCCTGAAAGTAACCAATTCATCGATCCTGAAGCTTCTACTTTTGGGACTGACCTTGAAAGCCAGTTCGGGGAATTTAGCGCGAATCCGAGTACTAGGAGTATTGGGATGAGTATAAAGACAAGATTTTAATTAAAATAATATATTGATTATGAAAAAACTTATTAGTTTACTCTTTATGTCTTTGTTGGTCTTTACGTCCTGTGAAGATGAATTGGATATAAATACAAATCCAAATACTCCTCCTGAAATCAGTAGAGGTCTTGCATTATCTGCAGCTCAAGGATCAATTGCAACTATTATGGGAGGTGAGTTCTTTAACCTAGGAGGAATCTATGCACAGTATTATACTCAGGCTCCGAGTGCTGGTCAATACGATGCTATAGAGGAATATAATTTAAATACTGACTTTGCGAACAGAACATGGACAGAGCTTTACGCAGGGGGGTTAAATGACCTTCAATTCGTTGAGAATAAGTCTATGGAGGATGGTGATACCGGCTCTTATTTAATTGCTACTATTTTAAAGGCTTATACTTTTCAATATTTGGTGGATATTTTTGGAGATGTTCCTTATACAGAAGCCTTACAGGGAAATGATAACATATCTCCTGCTCCAACTCCTGGAGAAGATATTTACTTAGATTTAATTGCAACCATAGATGAAGCTCTGGTTCAATATGAGGATAATCCTGTAAATAGTGAAGTTGGTCAACAGGATCTTATTTATAATGCTGACATGGATCTTTGGGTTCAATTTGCTAATACGTTAAAATTAAAATTGTATATGAGAATGTCGTATACACCTCAGGCAAATAGTGCCGCTGTAATGAGTTTAATTAATGAAAACAATTTTCTAAGTGAAGATGCTTCATTTCGTGCATTTAGCGATGCTACTGATAAAAGGAATCCTTATTATGAAGTTCAAATTGAATTTTTAGGTAATGTGAATACTGTTGCTAGTAACTCTTTATTTGAATTTTACAGTAGAAATGACGATCCAAGATTACAAAAAGTGTTCACTGCAAATAATGAGGATGAGTATGTAGGTATAGAGCAAGGTATCGGAAAGACTATGGGCGGAACACAGGCTAGAGAACTTTCCCGTCCAGATATTAAGCCGGATACTCCTGTTTATTTTATGACAGTTGCTGAGAGTTCTTTTTTACAAGCTGAAGCATTGGTTAGATATGCTGGCGGAACTGGAGCTGAAGAGTTGTATAATAGTGGGGTAACTAGGTCTTTTGAACAAAATATTATTCCTAACGTCAATGATTTTATTGGAAGCGGTGGAGTTTACGAATTTATGAGTTCTGGGAATGTAGAGGAAGATGTAGAACAAATCATAGTTCAAAAATGGGCTGCTTTGGCAAATATTAATAATATCGAGGCCTGGATTGAGGCATTAAGAACTGGTTATCCAGTATTGACTACTGTTGCAGAACCTGAATATGAAGAGGGAAGAAGAATAGTATCATTGGCTTCAGTATTACCGGGAGATCAAATTCTTTTAAGTCTTTATTATCCAGATAATGAAATACAAAGGAATAATAATCTTACACAAAAAGAAAATTTGACCCAAAAAGTTTGGTGGAATCAAAGATAATTGAGTTCTAAAATTTAAAAGTATAACTATGAAAATATTAAAGAATATAACTTATTTGGCTTTGGTTGTTCTTACTGTTGCCAGCTGCGATATTGCGGATCCTATTGAATCTGAAATCACAGAATATGCCAATTTTGAAATGACAGGTGATTCCTTTCTTTACATACAAACGGGTACCCCTTTTGTTGAACCAGGAGTCAATGCTACTGCAGGTGGGGAAGAATTGGAAGTAGAGATTTCTGGATCCGTCGATTCCCAAACGCCAGGAGTGTATAATTTGACTTATTCGGCAGTAAATTCTGACGGATTTCCTGCTTCAGTATCAAGATTAGTAGCGGTTGGAGATAAAGAAGTAGCATTTAACCGCGATTTAAGTGGCGTTTATTTAACTGGTACAAGGTCTAATACTGTTACCAGAACGGCTCCGGGTGTTTATCAGAATTCTGATGTTCTGCCTAATAATGGAATTAGTGTATTTATGGTAGATTTAGGTAACGGAAGCTTAATAATTCCTTCTCAACCTTCTCGCTTTGGCTCTGTTGCCGCAGATCCTTCGGTAGATGCTGCTTCTTTTGGAGTATTAAATTCTGAAAGTAGTTTTACGCTGAACTTGAAGATTGGTGGTAATCCAATTTTTGTTCGAACTTTTTTAAAACAATAATCTAATAATTGATAATTATGAAATTTTATATAAAACTATTATTAATTTCTGTTGCTATTACCATTTTTTCTTGTGAAGATGATGGGTATGCAGACTTTAATCCAGGAGAAACAAACACTCAAGAATTTGCTGGGGAGTGGTATGTAGTGGCATATGATCCAGACGGGAATACAGCTTTTGGAGGGGACTATATTCTCTTATCCACTTATAATACCGCAGCGAATAACGATTCAATTTGGATAGATGATCACGGCTCATGGATGGAGATAAAAACGAGAGTTAATACCAATCCTGCTAATTTTACTTTTGCAGGACCTGAGAATGCTCCAGAATTAATAACTGGAGGAACAGTAAGTGTTAGTAGCGGTCAGATTATCAAAGATGGCGGAAGAGCTGCTAATTCCCGAACTGTAACTGACAGTATTTATTTTGAAGCAGAATTTGACTGGGAACCTGGTGTGATTTACACTTTTGGAGGACATGAAAGAACAGGCTTCGATGAAGATGAAGATCCTCATTTGAATTAAAGAATTATATTTATTTATGCATAGATCGTCCGGATAATTTTCGGGCGATCTTTTTTTGCCAATATATGGTTACTTTTACTTTATTCCTCATATGATTTGCTGTAATTAGTAGGCTTCGAAGTTCTTAAATCTTAAAAGGACTGCCATCTTAATTTTTATTATTTTATTTTTGTACTGCTTATTATAGACAATATGAAATATCTAATATTTTCTTTTATTTTATTTTATTCAGCCACTTTAGTGGCGCAACAACCTGCCAGACCTAAATTAGCAGGAAATCGACTTCCAACCCAACAAGACACCCTTCAAAAACCCTTAATTACCGCCTATAAAATTATAAGCATTCATGGCGATACCACTTTTGTCGATACTTCCTTAACTATTCAAAAAGATTATAAATTCAATTATCTCAGAAAAGATAACTTTGAATTGCTGCCTTTTAACAATATCGGGCAAACCTATAATTCCCTTGCATATAACTTAAAAGGGGAGGAGCTCATCCCCGAATTTGGCGCAAGTGCAAGGCATTTTAATTTTATGGAAGCCCGGGATATCTCATATTACGAAGTTCCCACGCCTTTAACCGAACTGTATTTTAAAACAGTCCCGGAGCAGGGACAAAACCTGGATGCGTTTTTCACGATCAATACTTCAGACAGAATTAATTTTTCAATAGCCTATAAAGGGTTGCGTTCCCTTGGAAAATATCAAAACAGCCTTACAAGCACCGGTAATTTCAGAACGACCTTAAATTATAGCACCTTAAATAAAAGATACCGTTTAAAAACCCATTTTGTCTCTCAGGACCTCCTGAACAGGGAAAATGGCGGATTGAATGAGCAGGCGTTGCAGCAATATATTATTAAAGAACCCGAATTTGAAGACAGATCCCTTTTGGAGGGTAAATTTGAAAATGCCGAAAATGTTCTTTTTGGCAAGCGTTTCTATTTAAATCAGGAATTTGATATTGTACAGGGTACTCAAAATAAAGTCACCCTAAAGCATGTTCTTGATTTTAGCGATAAAAAATATATTTTTCGTCAGGACGCACCGGTAGAGTTTTTTGGAGCGTCGTTTCGCAACAGCGACTTGCGGGACGAGGTAAAGCTTAGGCATATCAACAACGTGGCAGCCCTTTCTTTTCAAAACCCCACCCTCGGAAAATTAACCGGAAAGGCAGGAGTCTCACATTATAACTACGGCTATAATTCGCTGCTGTTTTTAGAAGACCAGGACATCACCAATAGATTTGTCGGTGAAAACTATTCTGTGGGAGGCGAATATTCCAATAATTTTGGTCCTCTGGAACTTTTTGGAGATGCAATGGTCAATCTTGCCGGCGATTATTCCGGTCATTATCTCACCGCAGGGGTAAGATATCGGTTAAATGAAGACAGCTATTTCAGTGCCGGGATTAACAGCAATGAGCGTGCGCCTAATTTTAATTTTCTTCTCTATCAAAGTGATTATCTCAATTACAATTGGCAAAATGATTTTAAAAACCAAAGCACCCGGAGTCTTGATGTAAAGCTAAGTTCAAAAAAATGGCTCAATTTGGAGGCTAGTGTCTCTCAAATAGATAAATATGCATATTTTGCAAAGAACCAGGATGATTCGGTAAAGCCATTTCAATATAGCGGAACGGTTAATTATATTAAAATAAAAGCGAGTCGGGAGTTTCGCTATGGAAAGTTTGCGCTGGACAATACTTTGATGTTTCAAAATGTCAGTAGTGGACAGGAAGTTTTCAATGTTCCGGAATTGGTATCCAGAAATACGCTTTATTATAGTGACCATTGGTTTAAAAGAGCATTGTTTATGCAAACCGGCTTAACCCTGAATTATTTTAGCAGTTATCAAATGAATGGATATGATCCCGTTTTAGCCGAGTTTTATGTGCAGAACAT
>Ga0209414_1001767_pt1 | contig 10058 bp, 12 predicted proteins | sample LakVidmifraction_4_FD_181154 | JGI IMG/M metagenome (GOLD analysis project Ga0209414, IMG submission 181154) | Hypersaline microbial communities from Lake Vida, Antarctica - Brine Hole Two &gt;0.2 micron (SPAdes) (version 2) | ecosystem: Environmental > Aquatic > Non-marine Saline and Alkaline >... | reverse complement strand
CTGATGGTTTCATACGTAGCTCCTGATTTTTTGTTATAGTCCCAGACTTTTGGCAACTTCCATCGCCAAAGCAGGCTTGTCGGTCATGATTGAGTCAACGCCCATTCTGAACAGGCGCTCCATCTCAGCTTTGTCATTGATGGTCCATACTTGGATGATCGCATTGCGCTTGTGCATCGCTTTGACAAACGAGGGGGTTATGACTATGGTCTTTCCTTGGCTGGGAGGGACTTGGAAGATTATCTGCCGACTTTTATGTAACTTTCTGGGAAGCATCCTTGACTTTTGTAATACAAGAAAGCGCCTGACCTCGAGGGAGGAAAGACTTGTCGTAATCCTTGGCTCCTTCTTACGTAGCAACTTGAGGTTAAAGAGATGGAAAGATGCTCCCAGCACCCGCTTCTTTGCCTGGTTCTCGTCGAGCACCTTGATGAATGCATCGACGATAGGCTCTCCCCATGTCTTCAGATCCACATTGAAACGTTGGGCAGGACAGGCTTTGAGTGCCTCGTCCAAGGTGCACAGCTCTACTCCCTTACCTCTGAAGGGGAAGGTTGCTCCCCCATCGGTGGTGAAGGTATAGCCTGCATCAAAGCCCTTGAGCTCCTCGAGTGTGTGGTCCTCAATCCTGCCCGTCCCGTTAGTATTTCGGTCAAGAGTTTCGTCATGCCAGATGACAACGGTCCCATCCTGGCTGAGATGGACATCGGTCTCAATGACATCGACGCCCATCCTGTAGGCACTTAGAAAAGCCTCCAGCGTATTTTCAGGAAAGTGGGCACTGTCCCCCCTATGGGCGACTACACGGGGAAGGGGATCAAAAAATGACTTAAACATCTTCCTTGGGTTCCTTATGGCCTTTGATCCTGCTCATTTTCACAAAGACCTTCTCCATCTTCTGGATTTCACTCTCGGTGAGGGCCGATCGTACAAACACATCCCTGAGAAAGCGGAAGGTCCACAGCTTCTCATGAGCCTGCTTGAAGTATCCGATCTCATCCATCGCTGAGGTAGCAGTGACTGCAACCTGCTCACAACGCCCCTGATCGACAGGAACTGCCTGCACCGGCCAGGTTTTTATCTTGTCAAAAAGGTTGTATGTGATGATCTGGACAGCTTGTGAGAGGTTAAGGGAGGGGAAGTCATCGCTGGTGGGGATGCTTACTACAGCAGCACACTGGGCAACTTCCTCGTCAGTGAGTCCATCGGATTCACGTCCGAATACAATGGATACGACTCCTTCTCCGGTGTTTTGTACCCGTGAGGCAAGCTGTTCCGGGTTCAGGACACTGTCCTTTCTGAACTTTCCCTGACGTCGGGTAGAAGCGACAGTAAGAACGCTTGTGGTAAGAGCCTCAGATAGAGATTCAAACCGCTTAGCATTCTCCCAGACATCCCTTGCATGCAGGGCAAGGGTCCGTACCCGATTCTCGTCGTACTCCCTGTCGCCTACCAAGACCAGATGTGTGATGCCCATTGTCTTCATGGCACGGCAGACGGAACCGACATTGGCACCGTCTTGTGTGCCAACCAGTACGATCTGAATCCTATTCAAATTACTTTTTTGATCCATACTATAGAGTCATATCAGATATTGAAGCTTTTTCCAAGCTGGTCTATAGTTGTTTCATGACAGAAACACCCCAGGCAAACAACCGATACATACAGATTTTCCTCGGAATTCTCGTAACCCTTGCAATTCTTGCCGTGCTCAAGCTATCAAAGGATGTAACCATCCCCCTTATCCTTTCTTTTTTCTGCTTTCTCATTTTCAGTCCGCTGGTACGTCGCTTGGACAAACTGCATATTCCCAGAATTTTCTCAGTCACCCTGATCATGGTGTTGCTGCTCTTCCTTTTTGTTGCAGCAGGATGGTTTGTCATCATGACCGTCGATACGCTGGTCAGGCTTATCCCCTTCTATGCAGACAAGGTGGTCTCCCTTGACCGCCTGCTCTCCAGCAAGCTTTCCCAGTTCATCGAACTGCCCACAGGCACCTCTTTCCTGGCAGCTCTTCCCGTAAACTGGTCGAACCTCGCCATCTCCAGCCTTACCAGCATATCCAACAAGTTCCTCTCGGTGACTAAGGTAGCAATGCTTGTCTTCATCTTTTTTCTGTTCCTCCTCTTGGAAAGACAGAGTGCCATTCCTAAGCTTTTGGCAGCAGTGCCCAGAAGCAAAGGTCTGAAAGTTGCAGTGCTGTTCGAACGCATAACACGCCAAGTCTCCAAATACCTGCTGCTCAAGGGTGTCATCAGTGCGATGACCGGTGTCATGTTCTACCTGACGGCCATGGTGACCGGCCTTGACCTGCCCATCCTCTGGGGTGTGCTCGCCTTCATATTCAACTTCATCCCCTCCATAGGGTCCTTGATCATTACCACCCTCACCATCCTGATGGCCCTCATACAGTTTGCCCCCAACTGGTCGAATGTGATCTATGTGGGTATCATGACCATCAGCATCCAGACTATCCTGGGTAACATCATCGATCCCAAGCTCCAGGGCGGGCAGCTCAACCTCTCACCGTTTGTTATCTTGGTCTCCCTTACCCTGTGGGGATACATCTGGGGCATCCCTGGGATGTTCCTCTCTGTGCCCATCACCAGCGTCCTGCAGATCCTCTGTGCCAATGTCAAATCCCTCAGGCCCATTGCCATCCTGATAAGCAGCGGCAAGAGCTACCAGCGCGAAAGTGAGAAGCAAAACGCCCTTGCACGCTACCTGCGTAAGCAGGACAAGCTCAAGCGCGGAGAGAACCCCTCTGAACAAAGCAGGGAACAGGCACAGGATAAAGAGGCGACCAGCTCCTACCATAAGGGTGACTTCATCATGCCGGAGAACTTCGGCGAGAAGAAATGAACGACTTTCCCGCCCTTACAGAAGAGGAAGCTTCCCGTTACGTCAACCACACATTTACCCAGAGCCCAGAGAGCCTCATAGCTTTCAAGACCCTTATACTCACCTTCTACGCCGAGCATGGCCGGCCTTTCGTCTGGAGAGAGACAAGCGACCCCTATCGCGTCCTTGTCTCGGAGGTTATGCTCCAGCAGACCCAGACGAGCAGGGTAGTGCCAAAGTATGAAGCTTTTCTCTTGCAGTGGCCTGATTTTTCCTCTTTGGCAGAAGCTTCCACCGAGGAGCTGCTATCCGTCTGGAAAGGCCTGGGATACAACAGGCGAGCCTTGAACCTTCGTAAGAGCGCCAGGATGACCCAAGAGTGGGACTGGACAATCCCCAATGACAAGGCCATCATCGAATCCCTTCCTGGGGTAGGCAAAGCCACCAGTGCCGCCATCCGTAGCTTTTGCTTTGGAGAAAGGTCCGTCTATCTTGAGACCAATATCCGCCGTGTCCTCTTGAGCACCTTCTATCCTGAACAGGTAGAGGTGAAGGACAAGGACCTTGAACTGCTACTGTATGAATTGAGCCTTATCAACGAGGATATGAAAAGCTGGTACTATGCCCTGATGGACTACGGGGTCTTGCTCAAGACCCTTTTTCCCAACGCCAACAGGCGCAGCGCCCACTACACCAAGCAGAAGAAGTTTGAAAACTCAAACCGCCAGATCAGGGGGCAACTTATTCACCTGCTCACCGATACGGGATCAAAAGAGCTTTCAGTACTCTACGACCTTCTCTCCCATTTTAAAGATGAGCGCATACTCAATTCTCTTGAGCAATTGGCTAAAGAGGGATTTGTCCAGGAAAAAGAGGGGTTGTATGGCCTCAGCGAGGATTAGCCTTTGTCTTGTCTGCTATCAGGTTCCCACCCATGCCGATAAGCATCAATAGGGCACCTACCAGAAGGTTGACCGAGAAGGCATCAAAGAAGAGGGTATCGATGGTCAGGCTCATCAGGATCTGGGCAGAAGAGAGCAACAAGGCAGAGTAGATCGCCGGTACCTTGATGATGACATACGAGGTCGATACCACCACAAAGATGGCCAAGAGGCCTCCGCTGAAGATAAGAAGCGGTGATACCATGGGTAGGGCCTGAAAGCCTGCCACCGTTGCCTTTGGCGCTGTGATGAAGTAGAAGAGCACCCCGGCTACAAACCCTGTAAGAAAGTTGTGCCTGGAAGCGAAGATCGATCCCTTATAGCTTGCAAAGGTGCTGTTGAGCACCATCTGCGTCATCGTCAGCGCCCCTGCAAGGAATCCCAGCATGATGAACCCAAAGACAAAGGCTCCATCCCCTCCGACGGCCATGATGATGATGCCCACTGCACTGATACCCAGACTTGCCATCTTTTTGGGACTGAGCTTGCGCTTTTTCATGCCCATAAAACCTGTCAGATCAAAGATCACCGAGAAGAAGCTCTGTCCGAAGACCGTACTTGCCATGGCAAGGGAGGCTCCTGTGTTGATGATCGTGTAGTAGTTGCAGTTGAGGATGGCCAGCCCAAAGATTCCGTTGAACCAGAGGTAGAGGGGGGCACTCCTTCGTTTTGCATTGATATTCCTGTTGTTCTTTCCCACCAATAACAAGAGGGAGAGAAAAACCAAGCCTATGATGTGGTTGACGATGAGAGAGACGCCCATGGTCACTTCAACACCCAGCTGGGTATTGGCCACCACCATGACTGAGATTACCATACCGGTAAGAAAATCCAGGAAAAGATAGAGTGCTTGTTGCATGGTGGCTATTGTATCGTGTTTGCTCTTGCCATGCCAGTGAATAAATCCCTACAATGCACCCATGTCAGTACAACCGATCGACAAGAGAAGATTAGATGAATTGGAAGAGGCTCTGCTTGCAAAGGCGATGCCTCCAGGGAGCCTTGGGGATCTGGCCCGTCTTGCCATCAGGGTCGCACTCATTACTCCAAAGCCGCTTTCCCGCCTTGCACTGCTGCTGTTTGCAGGAGACCATGGTATCCACGCTGAAGGGATAACCCACAGCCCCCAGGAGATAACCTGGCAGCAGTGTGTGAACTTTGCCAAGGGAGGAGGGGCCTGTGGCCTCTTCGCCCATTGCAATCAGGTGGACCTCACCGTAGTGGATATGGGAGTCAAGCATAGGTTCTCCCCCTCCGATGGGGTTGTTGACTGCTCCTTGGGCTTTGGTACTGAGAACTTTCTCCACACAAAGGCCATGGAAAAAGAGCAGTGCCTTGCAGCCATGGAGCTTGGAAGGGCCCAAGTCCGCAAAAAGAAACAAGCAGGCTTTGACGCGATCGCATTCGGAGAGATGGGGGTGGGCAACACCTCAAGCGCCTCAGCCATTGCAAGTGCCATGACAGGCTTGGGCGTGAGAGATGTCACGGGAAGGGGAAGCGGCTTGAGTGACGAGGATCTGGAGCACAAGTGCAAGGTGTTGGAACAAGCCCTAACGAAACATCGCTCTCGTGATCCTCTGGAAGTGCTTGCCGCTTTTGGAGGCTTTGAGATAGCGGCCATTGTAGGGGGTATCATCGAAGCTGCATCCTACTCCATGCCTATCTTGCTCGATGGCTTCATCACCACCGCAGCGGCCCTGGTCAGCTGTGCATTGGAGCCTGCCTGTAAGGACTATCTCATTCCCTGCCATCTTTCTGCGATTGAGGGGCATGACATGCTGTTAGTGTTTCTTGACCTTCCCGAGCCGGTTCTCTCCCTGGGCATGCAATTGGGTGAGGGTACAGGGGCCTTGACCGCCTGGCCGATCATAAGCCAAGCCAGTCGAATTCTCACTGAAATGACCAGCTTCGAAAAGGGTGGGGTGGTTGACAGTACCGCTTTGCTGCAGCAAAAGGGGATACTGATATGAGACTAGGAACAACGAGCTACATTCTTCCCGATGACATCCTGCCCAATGTCCGTTATCTCGCCCCCTTGGTCGATGATATCGAGCTGGTCTTGTTTGAAAGCGAAGGTGAGGACAACCTCCCTACAAAAAGTGTCATTAAGGAGCTCAACGAGCTTGCAAAGGAACACAGCCTTTCCTATACCGTGCACTTCCCTCTGGATGTCTATCCAGGGTCAACGGACAAGAGAGTACGTCAGAATACCTTGGACACATATCTGAAGATACTGGACCTCACACAAAAGCTGGACCCTTTTGGGTATATCCTGCACTTGACGCCAGACTCATATGGATTACATCCCTCACAAGATATCTCCGCTTGGCTCTCCTGTCTCGATGAGAGTGTTAGTCGCCTCTTGGAGAAGACCGACCTCGATAGCCAGATGTTCTGTGCAGAGACCTTGAGCTATCCCTTTGGACTGGTACAGAGTCTTGTTGATAAGCATAAGCTGGCGGTCACCCTCGATATAGGGCATGTCTGGATGATGGGTTATGATGCAGAGGCAAGCTGTTCTTCCCTCCTTGCAAATACTAGAGTTTGTCATCTCCATGGTGTTGATGCACAAGCCCATGATCACAAGAGCTTGGAAAAAGGGAATCCCCTGCTTATCGAGAGGTTTCTCTCCTCCTTGGTAGAGCAGGAAGAGGATGGTAAGGAGCGGGTGCTCACTCTAGAGGTATTCAACCAGCATGACTTTCTCACATCCCTCTCCCTCTTGCGCCAAAGCCGTGCTATGATGGGAAAAAGAGAGGCAAGCAAGCTATGGCAACTATAGATCTGAAGCGGGCAAAGACCCGTGTTACCCCTGTCAGGGACTCCAAAGGTTCCGTCTCCACCACCAGTGGTGTGCGAATCCGTACCCGGCTAAAAAGCCAGACAAGCCTCATCATAGGAGGCGGGCGCAGCGGCAAAAGCTCCTATGCCCAGGATTATGCCCTCAGCGTCTCTGAAGGGACTCCGAGCAGGGCGTATATTGCAACGGCCGAGCCCATCGACCTCGAGATGAAAGAGCGCATAGCAGCCCATCAGAAGGACCGTGCAGACAGGTTCATCACCATTGAAGAGCCGTTGGCCCTCGCCCAGGCTATAAGGGAGCTTCCCGCTTCTGTAGAGGTTTGTGTCGTTGACTGCCTCACTGTCTGGCTGGGAAATCTCCTCTACCATGAAAAAGATACCGCAAAAGAGATACAGGCTCTGATCGCTGTCCTTAGGGAGCCACCCTGTGACATTCTCTTGGTCACCAATGAGACAGGGCTTGGCATCATCCCCGCCGACGCTGAGAGCCGTGCCTTTCGCGATATCGCAGGGTGGATGAACCAGGACATTGCAGCGATCTCCAAGAATGTCATCCTGCTGGTTGCAGGTCTGCCTTTGGCCCTCAAAGGTGAGATCTTGTGATGGAGAGTGGCTTTACGGGTGCATTCCGTACCCTCACCCGTTTTCCCCTGCCTGGTGGGGAGTGCACCAGGCAGAGCCGCACTCTTTTCTGGTTTCCCCTTGTAGGGCTTGTCCTGGGATGCTTCTCCCTAGGCATAGCCCTGTTGCCAGTATCCTCTTTTGTGCGATCCTCGCTGATCATTGCAACTACGGCTTACCTGACGCGGGGCTTTCATCTCGATGGGCTGTGTGATGTTGCCGATGGGTTTGGGGGAGGCTGGACTAAGGAGGCGACGCTACGCATCATGCGTGACTCCAGCGTCGGTGCCTTTGCCCTTATCACGTTGGTCTGTACCCTGCTTGTGCAGGTCTTTGTCATTGCAGAGCTTTTGGAATATCTCTCCCTCTTGGTGTTTGTCCCAGCATTAGGCAGGACCATGGTGGTCATAGCCACCTCTGTCTCATCCTATGCTAGGGAGGGTGAGGGCACGGCTTCCGATTTAGTACGTAAGAGTAGTGCAAAACATATGGTGGGGCCGGTGGTACAGATTAGTATCTTTATGGTCTTGCTTTTCTTTTTTGACCGCCCCTCTTTTTTGCCGGCTTGTGCTGCCTCTCTCCTTGCCCTGGTGATGACTGTCTTTCTTTTGCGCATGAGTGCGAAGCGTATAGCGGGAATAACCGGTGATGTGTTGGGTTCCATTGAGATTCTTTCAGAGAGCTCAGCATATCTTGGGGCCTTGATTCTGTTGGCATTTACGGGGTAATTTTCACTATAAAACTGCTTAGGAGTACTGAAATGATGGATATTGTCTGCCTTGACTTGGAGGGTGTGCTGGTTCCCGAGATATGGATCAACGTTGCCCAGAAAACTGGAATAGAGGCCCTGCGCCTGACTACCCGTGATATTTCTGACTATGACATCCTGATGAAGGGTAGGCTGGAGATCCTCAGGAAGCACAGGCTCACCCTCGCCGACATCCAGGATGTCATTGCGACCATCAGACCTTTGGATGGTGCTAAAGAGTTTCTTGATCTTCTTCGTTCCAAGACACAGGTACTCATTCTCAGCGATACCTTCACCGAGTTTGCCAAACCCCTGATGGAACAGCTTGCGTGGCCGACACTCTGGTGCAATAACCTGAGCATTGATGCGGATGGCATGATCGAAGATTACACGCTTCGTATCCGCAATGGCAAATACCATGCGATCAAGGCCTTGCAGGGCTTGAACTTCAGGACCTTTGCTGCAGGGGACTCCTATAACGACCTCGCCATGATCGAAGAAGCTGATGCAGGCTGTCTTTTCAGAGCGCCTGAGGGAATTCTGGCAAGTCATCCACACCTGCCCCATGCCACCACCTATGGGGAGTTCTCCTCAGTGATACAGGCTTTTTTACACCTATGACGCGCAAGGAATTTATCTCTCTGGCCATGACGATGGTAGTGCTTCTCCTTTCCATGCTCAGTGGCTATGTCCTGCTCTCCTTGGTCTATGTGGGAAACCCTTTGCTGGTTGCCCTGGTTGGGCTTGTTGTGTTGTTGGTCTCCGGCTTTTTGGTGGTGTACTTGTATAAATTAAGAAAACTGGTAGGTTTGGGCGAAAAAGGTCCGGGTAAAAAGAATGAGGACAAAGCGGATGAAAACAAAACTAAGAAATGATCTGGTCAAGGATCGAGCCTGGCAAGAGCGAAAGACTGTGGTGTTCATGAGCGACTTCGGCTCCCCCGATGGGGCGGTCAGCGCCATGCACGGGGTGGCCAATGCTGTCTCCAACCATCTGCGTCTTTCGGACCTCACCCATGAGATCCCTCAGTTCAACATCTGGGAGGCATCTTATCGCCTGATGCAGGCTATGACGTACTGGGCTGCAGGGACGGTGTTTGTCTGTGTGGTTGACCCCGGGGTCGGCAGTAACCGTAAGAGCGTCGTCGCCCTTACCGCAAGCGGGCATCTGGTGGTTACCCCTGACAATGGGACACTGACCCATATAGCCGAGCATGTCGGCATCCTGGAGGTGCGTGAGATATCGGAAGCGACCAATCGCCTTGCAGGAAGCCAGAGAAGCTATACCTTCCATGGCCGTGATGTCTATGCCTATACTGGGGCACGTCTGGCCGCCTCCTTGGTCGACTTTGAGGACCTCGGGCCTGCCCTTGCCAAGCATGTCAAGCTCAAGCTGGAGAAAGGCCGCCTGGAAGGGGGGCACACCCTGGTGGGAGCCATCGACATCCTCGATACCCGCTACGGTTCCCTATGGACCAATATCAGCGATGAGTTCCTGGACCGGATGAGCATCCCCTTCGGATCGATGATGCAGGTTACCATCTCCAAGGATGGGAGGATTGTCTATGGCTATCCCGTCAAGCTCTGCAAGGGCTTTACCGAGGTAGGCAAGGGGGAGCCCCTGATCTATGTGAACAGCCTGCTCAATCTTGGTATCGCCCTCAATCAGGGAAGCTTTGCCACTACCTATGGCATTGGTACCGGTGAAGGGTGGAAGATTACCTTTTCAGTTGTATGATAGGCGTATAATACGCTTATAAATAGGAGGATTCGTATGGAAAAGTCCAAAGGGATGCAACCTGTCAAGATGGTTGTGATCATTGCTATCGGAGCCGCCCTCTATGGGGTTGGCGGTCTTTTGAGTGTACCTGTCTTTGCCAATACCACGATCAAGCCGGCTATGGCTATCCTAGCCCTTGTCGCTGGTGTGTATGGCCCTGTAGTAGGGTTTCTGGTCGGATTCCTCGGCCACTGGCTGACCGACATGTTTGCCGGCTGGGGTGTATGGCCAACCTGGATGTTGGGTAGTGGTATAGTCGGGGCTGTCATCGGCCTGTTCCCGATCCTGACCAAACATGCTTTGGACGAGGGCATCTTTTCAGGCAA
>Ga0209414_1001766_pt1 | contig 10059 bp, 4 predicted proteins | sample LakVidmifraction_4_FD_181154 | JGI IMG/M metagenome (GOLD analysis project Ga0209414, IMG submission 181154) | Hypersaline microbial communities from Lake Vida, Antarctica - Brine Hole Two &gt;0.2 micron (SPAdes) (version 2) | ecosystem: Environmental > Aquatic > Non-marine Saline and Alkaline >... | reverse complement strand
TCCATAGACGAAAGAAGATGGTTGATTAAACGGGTGGCCTTCTCACTTTTTTCATCTGTCAATTCATCCGATCCACCTTGACCAAACCCGGCAAGCTCTTCCTGGATGTTCTGTATTTCCGGATCTTCAAACACCGTCATGCCATCCGTTTTCATGAAATTGGATACTTCTTTTGAAAAACCCAGATTGTCCACTGCAATAACATATTGCGGAGAAAACAAGAGCAATACCCCAATCAACAAAACGGATATTTTCTTATTTATCACGCCGTACGCCTCGGTCTTTGTTCATCAATGTATTCTTGAAAGTCATATCTCTTCAGTTCATCAATCAAATCTGCAGGCGTTACACCTGCTTCGTTTTGAACATCGAGCAGAGTCGGATTTTCGTCACACATTTTAATAAACTCTTCCAGATTGTTATTTTTAACAGCATCGTGAGCCGGGGTTTCCAGGGTTTCGTTGCTCAAGTTTTCTATCTTTCTTACTATATTGCTAAACTTTATTTTTAATTCAACCAACTCATGCTCTTTTTCAAAGCCAGAGCTAATTTTTTCTTTCATTAAGGCTATACTTTTATCTCCATCCAGTATTTTACCCTCAAGACGCAAGATGGTTTGATGTTTAGCGATAATAGTTCCTTGAGCCTTTCTAAGAGAAGACCGCTCAAGATCGCCAACCTGCCAAACATTGAAGGATAAATTCCGATCATAAGACGCCTGCTTTTTGAAAAACTTTATTGGGACGTCGCCGAAGGTGAGCGTATCATCCAGAAATCGTGTTCTATGGTTTTTTTCACGGATCATCCTGAGCATTTTTGTGACAGTTTCAATGTCATTAGCTTCAAACTCTAACTCTTTGTCGTCCCCGAAAAGAGAATCGTATTTTAAAGCTTTTATTTTAAAAACTGCGCTTTCTGGAATATCAGGAATATCCTCTAATTTTTTAATTCCGTCCTTGAAGGATACAATCTCTTCTTTTCGATATTTTATTTGATTTTCAAATCGATACTTTTCTTTAAGGAAATGACTGTGAAGTGCTTCAAGTTTTGTGACAGCCTCTTCAACTTCCAATTTCTCTCGGATCAAAGGATTACCGCTCGTCAAAGCTGCGGTTTCCGCGTAACTAGGATCAAGCTCAAAATCAAGGATTCTGGCCCCACCTTTGCCATAAAGTATTTGCTTGTTTTGTTCCTTCTTGATCTTCAGAAGGTTCCACTGAAACAAATCAAAGGTATCCTGAGTTGTATATGTGTATATCCTTATATCTTTGTTCTTGTTCCCGTAACGAAGGCCACGCCCGTTTCGCTGCTCTACCTTATCTGGTGTCCACGGCGCGTCTGCGTGATGTATTGCAACAATCCTGTCCTGAACATTGGTCCCGGTGGCTAATTTTTCTGAAGATCCTAATAAAACTCTCACATCACCACTCCGCACCTGGTCAAAGAGCTTTTCTTTTGCTTTATCATCCTCATGGTCATGGATAAACTGGATTTCGTGTGCAGGGACTCCCCTTTCAAGAAGTTTCTTTTTGATCTCGTTATAGACGGTAAAAATTCGGTCCTTATTTGGAACACCCATATCCGAGAAGACCAGTTGGGTACCTTTGATTTCCTGGCTTTGTTCCCATTCAGAAACCACCTTGTCAGCTAGTTTGTTCAATTTTGTGTACGGTGGATCGATCTCTTCAGAATCGTTATAGCTCAGAAGATCCTCCTGTGTGGATATAGTACCGTCAAACTCAAGTACCAGTCTTGGATCAATAGCCATATTTCGGCCAGTGTGCATGATGGTAAAGATATGATCTGTCTTGGCCTTAACCCTCACATCCAGGTCTTCCATCATTTGCTTTTGGATAGGAGACATAGGGGAAACTTCAGTGATATATTGTACTTCAGGTCGTACAATCTCTGCGTCTAAGGCTGTCACCGTATCCATTGTACTACTGAAAATAGTCATCAACTCAGGTACATTTTGCAAACAAGGTCTTACCCTTAAATTCCACCCTGATCCTGTATGAGACGGTTCCCAGGAAACTTTTGGATAAATAAAATTCGAATACCAATCTGACGCACGCGCAATACCAATATCCTGGAGTTCATCCATCTGCAAATATCGCTGCATGGTATAGATCTCAAGCGGACTATTGGTGATTGGAGTACCAGTTGCAAAAACGACCCCTTTACCGTCTTGTCGAAAGTTTTCTAAATGACGAACTTTTAGCAATAGATCTTGTGCTCTTTTGGAAGCAGGCATATTTGCTATATTGCTGTTACTGCTAGTGATCAGCAAGTTTTTGTATCTATGGGCTTCGTCTATGAGCATTACGTCAAACCCTAGATCAGACCACTGTAAACCTTCATCTTTATCAATGTCAGCTATCTTGTGTAGTTGAGATTCAAGGGATGCAATCTTTCTTGCAATTGCTTTTGCACCAAATCTGGCGGCTTCAGTTTTATTGAGGTTTGAGGTGGATTCTTTAATATCTTGTAATTCTCTCTTGAAAAGACCTATTTGTTCTTGAATGAAAGCCTCTTCAAACTCTTTATCCATCGGGATTCGCTCGAAGACACTGTGACCCATAATGACCAGATCCCAATCGTTGTTTGCAACCTTTCCCGCAAACATTTTTCGATTATTAGGTTTAAAATCTTCTTTGGTGAGCATGAGGATCTTTTTGCCAGGATACAACTCTTGAGCGTCTTTGTTTATTTGACCGAGAGTATGACTTGCAACGACCATTAGCGGTTTTTTACCAAGTCCAAGCCTTCGCATTTCCATAGCAATCGCTATTTGCTCGAAAGTCTTACCAACACCGACCTCATGATTCAAAAGAGTACTGTCATGCAAAGCTCGATACACTGCATCGCTTTGTACCGACCTTGGTCTGAAAGAAGGATTCAGTCCCGGGAATGTTAGATGAGAACCATCGAACGTTGGAGATACAAACGAGTTCATCTTGTCGTTATAAATTCTGACCATTCTTTCGGTTCTTTTTTCGTCCGAGAAGAAAAGATATTCTTTAAAATCGTTCTGAAGCTCTTCTTGCTTATATTGAGCTGCAATACTTTCTTTGTGGTTATAAACACTTTTCTTTTTGATCTCGCCATTTTCTACAACTTCTATTTCGTCACGGACCTCTACGACACGTTGATGGAGAGAAGATTTTAAAATATCTGTGAAACTCTTTCGCGATGTACCAAATTCTATATAATTTTTTTCATTTTCAAGTTGCGAAGATAAATAAAATGTCCATGATCCGTCTATCTCTTTTTGGTTCAAATTGACGTTATTAATGTGTATTCTTAATCTTTTAGCTATGAATTCTTTATAATCTTGAACCGGTACCCACGACACACCAACACGAGCTGCGATATCTTCAGCAGGGATATCTTGAGGTATAACTTTTTCGAGCGCTTCTACGTTAACCTTAAAAAAGGCATCGTAATCAGCTGCTCTTTCGGCCTGTCTTAATTTTTCACGGACATTACCGGCTAGATAGATATCAGACATCTCCCAATTTTTGGTCATTGGATTTTTGTATATCTTACCCTCTAGCTCTTGTTGAACTATTGAAATATCCTTTTCACATAACCGAGCAATGTATTCAATATTGACTGTATTATATTTATTTAGAGACAACGAAACCGCATCCTTGACACTATCGGTGTAGGTTATTTCCTTGTCTTTACCCAAAACCCGTTGCGAAAAGATAGATGCTCTTTCGACTTTTTTCGTTTTGGGGTTGTTATGTTCAAGAGTTACGATTTTGCAATACTCAGGATCGGTCCTGTACTCTTTCACATTAATCTTGTCGTTCAAGTATCCATATTGAGCAACAAAACTCTCGTATTTGACGGTCAATAGCCCTCTGTGGGAGATATATAGGGGATCATCCCCTTCTGTCTCCTTCATAATTTGGTAATGCTCGTTGAGCGTATCTCTGAGCTCAATAAACGAGGCTAACCTTTTGAGCTTCTTAGGGTTGCCGGTGATTTCGACACCTTGTGTCTTGTCGTCCAGGCCGTCCTGGGAGCGATATTTAATCTGATATATTTTGCCGTCCTGACCAACAAAACTGCCAATCATATTAACTGTTGTGTCAAGTTCGACGAGTTTTTCTTTAGGCTCTTCAGCAACGATTATTCTGCTTCCTGATACAACAGGCTCTTTATTTCTTTTTAAAGTTTCTTGAACACCTGGAGAACTGAGAGTTGCGTTTAAGATTGCGGGGAATAAGTCTTCAAATGGCCTATCCGGATCAGCTTTAATCACCCTTCTCCACTTCTCACCATAACGACGCTCTCCTACAACACTCACCTGCCCTGCCAATGCGTCAGGGTTGTTGATGAAATATTCGTTTGTGACCAACTCACAAGGAGCGTGATGTGGGCTGTATGTGTAGAGCGAAGTATGGGTATTAATCCAGTCAGGCTCTTGCTCTGTAATAGACCGGGGGGTTACACGCCTTTGAAAAATCAGAACATCCATCATGACTTCTATGTTTGAATGATCTTTCAGAGCATCTACTGGTAAGCGAATAGCAGATAACAAATGAGCTTTATCATTCATTTCGCTACGGGCTTTGGTGCCAACAGAATCCATTGTGTAAGAAGAGGTTACATAAACACCAATACCCCCAAGCTTCAAAAGGGACAAGGATTTACAGATAAAATAATTGTGTATTGAATGACCGTTTTGATAGTTTTTGTCGTAGGGCTTGTTTTTCCCAAAAGGAACGTTGGTGATCGCTAGATCGAAATAGTTTTCAGGCGGGTGGAAGTCTTCAAAACCGCGAACATGCAGGTTCGCGTCAGGGTAAATCTGTTTAACCATCCGACCGCTAAGACTATCAAGCTCTGTACCGTGAAATGTACTTCTTTCAACAATTTCACGTGGGGCAAGGCCAATAAAATTACCAATACCCACAGCTGGTTCAATTATTTCACCGCCTTTAAAATCAAGGTGATCTTGGATAGACTGCCACACAGGGTTGATGATTTCTGGAGATGTGTAGTAAGCGTCGAGTGAACTTCTTGATACGGAATCCTGTTCTTCTTCTGTAAGTTCGTACTGTCTTCCGATGGAGTATGCGGAAGTGGCTAATTTATTGAGATCAACACTGCCCCACCCTGCATATTGAGCTAGTTTTCCCTTTTCTGTTTCTGTTGCAATCGGTGGCTCTTTCTTCTCAATTTCCTTGATTGTTTTGATTGCTTCAATGTTTGCTTCAAAACGATCTTTATTGGAAAATTCTGTCCAAAATGTTTTTTCGTTTAAGTAAAAATGATTTGGATTATTTTTCTTTAAAACGATTTCAACTTCTTCTACTTCTCGTCGTCCAGGTCCTCGTTGTTCATTTCCGGCAGCATTTGGTTCCATGCTTCCATCTCGTCGATCTCCGGCTCCGGTATTTCCGATTCCGGGTGAAAGTAAATCATTTCCTTCGTCACTTGATGGGATGCTGTCCTCATTAACCAGTTGTTGCGGTGCTCCCGATCCAGGTGACTCGTTTTTTCCGGGAGAGGATTGTTCTCCTTTAATTGCTGATACAGCTCTTGGATCTTCTCCGGCACTTCCTCGTCTATCATCGCCAGGTATTGATCTATCTCCCCTGTCCTCGTCTTTGACTCCAGCATCTTGGGGCAATGCTGACTCATGTGTCTCAAAGCTTCTTGAGCGAATATCCCTAAATCCGTGAAAGGGGTCTTCATATTTGGCCTCTATGGTTGTTGGAAACAAAAAAGCTCTGTCAAAAGATAAGAGCTTGTTGCGTGTTGTGTAGCTAAGGGGTGCAGTGTATCGGTTTTCTGCATTTTCAACAGGTTTAAATCCTATGTTTTTTATTTTTTGGATAGATAGATTTGTAGCATATTCGTTTTTTTTCAAGAAGAATTGTTTCTTCCCGTTGAATTCCTCTATACTAACTGAAAACCCATTCTGTTCGAGATTAAGCCAATACATTGCACGCCTTTTGGTTAAATTCTATTTCTGTTCGATATTTCTCATCGAATGGTTCTCAGGAAGCGTTACCAAAGGTGCTGTTTTGGCTAATCCTCTTGGATTGACATAAACTCGCTTGTCACCACTTTCATCAGACGCTACAACCAATATCGATTTAAATTTCCAATCAATCAAAACGCGGGTATTGGAGGCTCCAGCTATGTGTTCAACCGCTTCGACCCAATCTTGTCTAACCCCCGTATCCCAACTTACTTTGCTGTTCATATCGACACTCGTGGATACGAAATAATTCCAATCCTTGGGAATAAGTTGAGCAAATGCTTTCCCCATATCCAGATTCGCCCCTTTACTTTTAACCACGCCGACAGAGCCGTGACCAATCTGTGTCAATGGGACTGTTCCCATTAAAGCAAACGTGGGCACAGCCATTTTTTTCTGTTCTTCGACCTGAAAAAAAGCGTGTGCAGGGAGTGCAGTTGTTATGACAAAAAGGGCTAAAGCCGCTTTAAGTATATGTTTTTTCATTAAAACCACCTTTTGATAAAGTTTTCAAAAATTAAATTCTGTATTGTATTTATGGAAAATCGATAAAAAAGAGAACACTGATAGGCCTTTTTTTTCTTTTTTTGAAATTTAATTAAAGAGTTGTTTATAACTTTCTTTACTTTAAAAGAACAACTTTACTACTTTAGAAAAATCCGTCCCTTTACTAGCAAGGGTTCTAGCGATGTTAGGTGGCGCTAATTCGAGGCTATTATGGCATATTCCCGAGGTTTAGGTGGCACTAATTCGAGATTGCTATGGCATTTTCCCGAGGTAAAAAATTACTATGGCTCTTTTCCGAGGTTGCTAAGGCATGACAGTATGGGTAGTGCCACAGTCCACTATTGCGGCATTAGTTTATTGATAATGTCTCTTATTACTAATGATACGGACTGTTGTTTTTTGTGTTCGAGATTTCCGCCAACTTATCTGTTTGATATAATTATGTTATTAAAGTTATGGTTTTTACAGTTTGATTTTTTGCTTGGATTGGCGACTGTTTTTTACTATGTACTTTTTCCGAGGTAACTACGGCATTGTGTTTTTCTGTTGCCGTAGTAATTTTTTTATATGCCTGATATAGTTATTTTTAATGACAATATTTGCCTTATATGGCATCAAAAACCAATATCCTGCCATACTTATTGATTTGTTATGGCACCTAGGTTATCATGAGTGCCATCGTAAGTTAAAAAGTAATATTGACATTTTTTTTTCGAAAGGTTTCTTTTATGCATAATGAAAAAGAAGGAAATGAAAGTTCTATGGAAACTCCGAAGGTCGTTGCTTCAGAGTTAGTAAAACTGTCCAACAATTTTGCAAGAGGACAATGGGGAATACAGGGGATCATAGCCCCAAAAATCATCATGAACGTGGCTATGCAAGTTCAGAAGGGCGACATTGAATTCAAAAACTACAGGGTTCCTTTTAGCGTTATTAGCGATAGAGAAAGACTTGGTTCAAAGAGTAGGCAAGAACTATTAGAAGTTGCCCAAGGTTTACTGTCACATGAGATTCGTCTTGAAAAAGAACATGGTGGATTCGCTTTATACAGGCTTTTTGCTAAATTTGAAGTGGACTTTACAAATAAGGCCGTAGAAGTATCCTTTCACCCTGATTTATCAGACGGTTTTATGTTGTTAAAGGGCAATTTTACCTTACTTTCCTATCTCGATTTTGTAAGTCTCTCCACCGGGTATAGTCAAAGGTTGTATCGTTTGCTGAGCAGTTGGAAAAATGTAAAAGGAAATATCAAAATCATACCTTTGGAAGATTTACACTTCACCCTTGAGACACCACCTTCGCTTCAAAAGAATTTTGGTGATTTTAACAGAAGAGTCCTAGTCAAATCTGTTAAAGAAATTAAAGAGAAAACTCAACTGTATTTTGAAGCAGAACCAGAGAAAAACGGTGGCAAAAAGGTTGTTTCGATTAAGTTTAATTTCAACCCGCCTAACGCTAATTCGTCTGAGAAAAACCGGTTGATAGCTTTGATTGTCAATGAATTCTGTGTATCTGAGAAAGAGACACAAACACATTCAGCCAATAAATCGGAAGAAGTACTCGAATCGTTTATCAATTACATGCGAGGTGTGCGAAAGAAAAAATCGAATATTAACGATATTGCAAGTTACGCCAGAACCACCTTGGTCAATTTCGTCCCATCAAAAAAGGATGCAAATACCCCCAGGTCTTTTTATGAGTCATTGTCTGAAGGTAAAAAAATTGCTTGGCAAAAAGAGTTTATGGCCGCCAATAAAATTCCTGAAAACCTTGAAGCTATTGTCAAACCAGGTCTCAATGAGAGCAATGAGGATTTCCTTAACTTTATAACGCTGGCTCGAGAACAATCTTCTGTAAAAGCCGAAGAAAAACAAAAAGTAAGGAAAACCAATGAAGGTTGGAATAAGGCTAAGGTAATCTTAAAAGAGAAACTGGCTTCTGGCTATGCGACCTGGATAGAGCCTGTCGATTATTGGGATGAGGACGACACGACCTTGCAACTGATCGCTGCTGATGGTGACAGATATTTTGCGAAATACCTTGAAACAAACTACCTGGCTGATATTGAGGATGCTTTAGAGGAAGTAGGGATTACCAAGGAAGTTGTCTTTCATTTTTAATGAATCAAAATAATAATGACTAATCATCCAAACAGAAAAGTATTACGGCCAACGGAACATTTAAACAGTCTGTCTCATATGTTCCCTTTGGCCTGGAAGCAATTAGACGACTTTAGGCAGAGTAAAGGAAACGATCTGCCCGACTGGCCGGAATGGTGTTATTGTCCTCTTGCTGGGGCCTATGCCGTTGTTTCAGGTGGAGGTGGCAACACCTGTAATGCAGAGACAATTGGAAATGTTGCTAAAATTGGGGCTCTGGCAGCATGGAGAACAACTCAAACAATTTATTCTTTTGACAGCACATTTTTAGTGGCATTATCTGATACAGAAATAAAAAAACTTCCTGTGGATACTCTTTTTTGCCTGCCTCAATGGTGCATTTACATTGAGGCACCTGGTTTGACGTGGATGGATTCTGCTATTCAAGGTTTTTTTGCTCATTTAGAACACGACTCTAATACCGGCAGACCGGAATTTAGAATCCTTTGGGATCTGGATCAAGACGGAGAAAAAAAACTTGTCGCCCAACAGTTACATTTAAATTGCGAAACATTAGGTGAAGCTGTCGAAAGTGCAGTTGCTGAGTCAAGAAAACAGTTGATAAACATCGGCAAGACACGCACGGCCTCGAATATGCCTGAGGACCTGGCTGTTCTTTTGAAAAAAGCTGTAGAACCCGCACTTTCACTTGTTCTATATCTTTGCTCAGACTCACCGGATTTAAACGGTAAAATTATTGAAAGACCAAAACCTAAAAAAACTAAAAAGGGTTGGAAATTATTTCCACCGGATATACCTGGTATTGTGGAGACTGGTTATAATGTTGGGGCAGCATTACGACGTGCTTATCTTACAGAGGATATCAATACAAGTAGCGGTCAGGGCCAGGAGGGTAGGAAAACTCCTCGACCTCATGTGAGAAAAGCGCACTGGCATCCATTTTGGAAGGGACCTATGGATGGGGATAGAAAGATATTCATCAAATGGTTGCCACCTATCCCTATAAATTTAAACAAGCTTGGCGATTTACCTATAACTGTAAAAAAAGTAAATAAGAAAAGAAGAAAGGTTTAAAATGGTATAGAAAAGGCCGAATCAAGCCGCCTTTGGCAAGTCAAACAAAGAGCGTTGCTTATTATAATTAGATTTTTCAGTGCTCCAGGGCGGCGAAGTCACAACCGTTGCGAAAATGTCCTGTTTAAAGATCTCTAGTCTTTGTTTGGCTCGGTAATCAAGCATACCTATGAGTCTATCAACGTAATCTACAATAATAGGTATTTTGCCCTCTTCCGGTCGCAAAATACGCCCTGCTGTCTGGATAACTCTCTTGCGATCCGTGACAGGTGTTACAAAATGTAAGGATGATAAAGGCGCATCAAAACCTTCTGATATTAAAGTTAAACTTCCAAGTACGACGTCCACTGAAAGAAG
>Ga0209414_1001765_pt1 | contig 10061 bp, 6 predicted proteins | sample LakVidmifraction_4_FD_181154 | JGI IMG/M metagenome (GOLD analysis project Ga0209414, IMG submission 181154) | Hypersaline microbial communities from Lake Vida, Antarctica - Brine Hole Two &gt;0.2 micron (SPAdes) (version 2) | ecosystem: Environmental > Aquatic > Non-marine Saline and Alkaline >... | reverse complement strand
CTTGGCCACGCGGGTATGACAAGTGCCCCCGTGGCCTTTTTTCCAGGAGAGTTATCATGATTAAAGGTTTAGCCATTACGCCCCCGGTGTTGGGGCGCATCAGCATTGGTCGGGTCGTTGAAAAGAACGGCTGGCTGTTGCACCCACTCGACGAAGAGCTACGAAAGAATGCTCCAAACGGCAAGCTGCGAACCATTCCGGTACGCATGCTCTTCAACGAAGCGGATCTCAACCTGCGGGCTGTGTTCGGCGAAAAAGCGGCCGGCCTATGTGTGTAGGCAACGGCGACACCTGTAGGCGCCTCACACAGTCAGGAGTACAGTCTTTGCCATGCCCCTCGCCAACCTTGTGCGAGTTTGGCAAAGGCGGGTTATGCAAGCCCTATGGACGTCTGAATGTGAAGGTCGGCGATGATGATGACTTGGGTACGTTCATCTTTCGAACCACTGGCTATAACAGCATACGCACACTGGCAGCCAGGCTCAGTTATTACCAGGCGGTCTCGGGTGGCCTGCTGGCCTATATGCCGTTGGAATTGAAGCTGCGAGGAAAAAGCACCACGCAAAGCCGTCGCACACCGATCTACTACGTGGATTTGGTAATTAAGGAAGGAGTGTCATTGCAGGAGGCTGTGGCTGAAGCAAGGGAGAAAGCGAAACAGATGAAAGAGGAGGGCGTTGATCAGGCTGCACTGGATGAGGCTGCTGCCAAGGGGTTTGGTAACGCGCTGTTCGAGTATAACGAAGACGAAATGACTGAGGTAGTTGAGGAGTTTTATCCTGCAGCTGCAGGCGAGGATTCTTTGGACAACTCTTCTGTTATGTCAACGCTGAGGAAAGACCTGAGTTATACTCGGTCGGCTGCTAGATAGATATTCACGAGTGGTCCTACATGGGCCACTCGTCTGGGCCTGTGTATGTTTATTTTTTCGTTGAGAACGCGCTGGTTTTAGAGTAAACCGGGCAGGGGTCATAACTCTCAAGCGAAGGCGGGCCAGTAAAGAATTCAGAAGGTTGCTTGGTAACGAGGGTTTGGGTAGGCTAAGTTTCTGATTTTATGTATCAATTCAGTGCATGCACATGCGTGATTTTTGAGGTTGTTCAAAACATTTACATGGACACCCCTACGGTATGGCGGAACTCTGTTTTTGTCCAATATCGAAGCGTTTACAGGTCAGGCTGAGTACGGCCAGCGAATGCTTAGGCATTATGACCAAGCCAAAATCGGAGTATATATGAGCTGGATAGATAAGATTCCGGGTGCTTTCGGAGCATAAGATAAAAAATTTACCAGCCATGCAATTGAAGCGGAGAGAGCGGCAGAGCTGCTTGAGGCCGCCAGTAAGGAGGGATTTGGATTTGCTGAATATCTCTCAAGTATTGAAGACTGGTTGAAATCCCAGGGTTGCCTCCAGGAGCATATTGGTCACGAAATGGCGAAAGTAAAGAAGGTCCCTTCGTACCTGAAATATGACTAAAACTCTGTTTCAGTTCATAATGCGTCGCTGTTAACACCGCCCCGCTCGGCAGTTTAAAGGATCCGAATTAGATGAGGCCAAAAAGGTTGAATATCGTACCCTTGTCACCTGTTACGATATACCACTGTGACATCGGGGGATAAAAACCTTAATACGGCCTCATAACCTGTTGAAAATAAAGAGTGTTTTCTAAGCTTCAGAAAACACACCCCGTCCACGTAGTGGAATATTATAAATAGCGCTCTGTGACATAATTAAGGGTGGCGCATGATAGTAAATGCCCTAAAGCTGCTCGGCCCTTGTCTGAGCACAGATATGACGCATTACTTAGTCAAGAACTTCGGCCTAACGCCTGCTGCTGCCCGTCAACGTGTGAGCAGAGCGCCTGCAGAGGTTAAACGCCTTGGGCACCTACCGTTCCAGCGAAATGCTCGGTTCCTTTACCTTCAATCTGACTATGCCTCCCCGTGGTATTGGGAAAGCCTATACAAAGCGATTTATGCCAGCAAAGGGGCTTATGCTCGAGCGCTAGGTGCTGTCGAAGCTAGAGAAATAGTCCCGCTTGAGCACTTCAGGATTGCCTGCGGCGCGCCAATTGCACAAAAAAAGCACATTTCAGCGGATACGGTTCTGACTCGTCTTGTCTCGGCAAGCGTACTTGCCACTTTAACACTGCCTGGACTCGGCCAGTGCGTGATGGCCAAGCCCACATTTGAGGCACTAAATTCGGGTAAGGAGGATTTGGTAGCCACAACCCGATCTAGACTTATCGCCGAAAGCATCCTTTTGGATAGCATCAAGGAATGGTTGAGACGGCTGGCCTTCGTTAGTTACAACAGCGTTAAGGTACGTACCGGCACGGAGGCTTCGGCACCCAAGGTGGGTACTTTTACATGGGATCTGACAGCGCCAAGTTATGTTGCGGGACTGGTAACGTGGGAAAAAAACAAAGTGAAGCCGGGCTTAGTTGTGTGCGATGTTCTGTTGAACAAAAACGTTCGTGCTCAGCATGTTGAGTCATTCCTTTACAAGGTCAAATCACTGCAAGCTCTGAAGAACGTCGGGCGCGCGATGTATGTCTTCGTTGCGCAAAGCTATGAGCTCGAGGCTTTCAAGGCTCTGCGTTCGGCTGGCGTGGTGCCGGCTACGCCCGAATCGTTATTCGGCAAGGATATTGCGGAGGCATTCCGTGATCTCATCGGGACACTGACGAGTGCAGCCAAAGGTTCATTAGACCCCATTAAATTTGACGAGCTTTTTAGCAGGCTCGGCAAACTCGAAGGTGCAGCGGGGAATATGCGCGGTGCTTTTTTTGAGTTGCTAGTAGCTGAGATCATACGTAAAACATCGCCCGCCCAAATAGAGCTAAACAAAATGTGCAAGGGAGATGACGGCACGGCAGAAGTAGATGTCTGGGAGCTGAAAGAGGGAATTATTGCCCGGCTGATTGAATGTAAGGGTATGGCGCCTGGTACCCTAGTCGACGACGAAGAAGTTGGCTTATGGCTCACGAATCGGATACCTAGGGTGAGGCAGTATTTGTCAAAGCAAGGCTGGAAAGGGCCCAAGCCGCGCTTTGAACTATGGACTAGCGGCACTCTGTCGAGTTCTGCTTTAGACCGGATAGAAAAAACGCGCATCGCCAATTCTGCCAAATACGAACTTGTTGTCGTTGGCCCTGCTGAGCTTAAGGATGCAGTCGAGGCTGTTAATGATCCACCTCTTAAAAAGGTGTTCGAACAGCATTTCCTCCCTACGTTATAAATTCAAAAAGCTGCTACCCAGGTGCAGAGTTCAATGACGAAATGAAATAATACAGAGTGCCAGGAAAGCGCAACCGGCGACTTCACCATGAGACAGTCCATTCAGATTTTCATAGCCAATCTATGTCGTGCTTTTTCACATGTGCTACACACCAGCCTTGGGACTTTAGTAGGTCGACGTCCGCGTCTGTGAATTCGTCCATTCGAGTGGCAATACAAAGAATTTTGGAGGGTCTGGTCATCGCCACATAATGCAGTTTGAGGCGGAGGGCTTCCCTGGGTTTTTTTGTGCTCCCCCCGCTCTTTTTGCCCAATAGCCAGGGTTTGAGTGCCTTAAAATGAGAACCATGATAAAAAGTGTCGAGAACCAATGTCGCAGTATGTGTTTCGCCTTTGACGGAATGAATTGATCCGACCTTGATCTTGAGTCCATTATTTTGGACGAGAATCGTATTATTTTTAGTGCTCGTCGATGAAATTTGATCAACAGCCCGATTAGCATGGGGCCAATCCATGTAATCATTGGTGGCTTTGCACAGCCTCACTGTTTCGCAGGCCGCGCAAATAATTCTTTCAATCCTCGGTCGGTAATCGAGGTTCCAGCTATCCTCAGTTAGTCCATCGGTCTCCAGGCATAACTCGTGGACCAACTCCTTGTAATCGAGCACCGCTTGCTCGAAAGGCGAGAGCAACTTGATAAGGTCGCGATGAGCGCTTCTCGTCGCTGTACTTCTTTTCGATGAGTCAGTTAGAGCAATTCCCCGTAATATGGCTGTACCAAGTGCTTGGATAGCGGGGTGCGAATGGCCCTGGTGAACAGACCTGTCTTTGCCGCTAAGCAAATGGCTGATGAAGTTTCGTGACAGTGCGTTTTGGCTGGCATTGGCGGGATTATAAGCAGGCCAATAGTGACCAACTGTATACTTGTCGTCATCATCGTTTGATTTGTGAACCCCGCCCACAGCCGCAAACTTGCCCGTAGTAACTTCTTCAGCGGATAGCTCCCGTGTCAGGTGCTCTCCAAACGCAGGTATGGCCTGCTCAATTGAATTCGCATCAAATAGGAATGCTACATTTTTATAAGTTGGTGAGTGATCAGCATCGTCATTGCTTGCTGCACCTATCAGCTCTTGAGGAAGAACTCCAAAGGGGCGGGCTAGATCAGCGATTCCTTGATGGAATCGAAAGCTATTTTGAACGTCACGCCTGACTTGTTCATTTGGGAAAGGGTCCGTGGTGGCGGCATTTTCATTGACGGAGTTAAATATTCCCTGGTTTATATCACCAAAACGCTGCCGAATAACCGGATCGATTCCTTTCACAAAGACATCATTGAGCAGCTTTGATTGTTGCTCTGTCGTATCCTGCACTTCGTCCATGAATAGCATTGGAAAACGGTATCGAAGGTCTTCTCTAATGTGACCCACTTGATCAAGACACTCCTCCGCCCAGACGAATGGTTCTTCGTAACAATGAATGCCCTTCATGCACGAGTTGATACAAACCTCATGAATGGCCTTAAATGTTTGGGTTTGAGATCCAAGCGTTCCACCTTTACCCCATGAAAGGCGTCCTGGTTCACAAGAGGTATTCACATATTTCAAACTGGTTTTTGATAGATGGTTTTTTATAAGGGCGGTCCGGGTCGTATATGGTAGATCACGCCACCGTTGTTCCTGAGCATACTCACTATCGATAATCTCTATGGGTATGCCTTGAGAGCGCATATAGGGCAGCGCAAGAAATTCATTCACGAACCCATGAATTGTTCCAATAAAGTGTGGGTAACGTAGAAGTTTCTCCCCTTCTCCGCTGGTTTTAAGCCGTTCTTCAATTTCAGCACGAGCGACGTTTGTATGGGAAAGCACACAAATTCCGCGCTGCCGGTCTTTCCAGTGGCGGGCAAGGATGGCTAGTTTAGCTACCAGCAATGTCGTTTTACCACTGCCGGGGCAGGCCTCAATGTCAAGTGTTTTGTTGCTCTTCAGGATGCCGGCGCGCTCATCGCTTCCATCACCATAAAAGGCGTTGTTCGGGAGCTTCATCACCCGACAAACCCAAGCAATATCATCATCAGTAATAGTCGGGGGCTCAAACATTCTAAGTCTCTTTCTTCTTAACTTTTTGCTCTCTATCGTCGACTAAGCTTAGTAGGCGAGGTCACATACTTAATTGCATCAACAATGTATTGCGGGAGTTTTTCTGCGAGCGCCGCACTTCCTTCCTCGTTGTTACTAAATTTCTTCTCTAATAGCTCAGCAAGATATTGTGCGGTGATAGCTTTCGAGGCTTTCGTCCCAGTGGTAAATTGGGCGTAGACGTGGCTGGACAGAATCTCTGGGTCAGCGTGTTCATGTTGAAGTACTTTGAATCTCTCCTTGGCGCTATGGGTCACATCATCAAGTGTCTTCTCGCCAGCGTTAATTTTTTCATCTTCCTGCGCGAGATTTGATGCCGTCCATACCTCTTCTGAGAGCCCTGAAAACGCGAGGTCGTACTCTAACGTCCAGCGATCCGAAACGAATGTGCGGACGTTTTGGGCGTGAGCTTTTTGTTTTATTTCCTCTCGCCTTTGGATAAGTTGCTGTGGAGAAAAATCTTTGACTGCTTTCCAGCGGCGACCGTTGGGCCAATCTTCACCGGGTTTTACCCTCCCGGTAATTTCCGGCGCACAATTAGGCAGTACGTCAAGGTCTGTGAGGCAAGCTACCGGGACGTTTACATAGCTATCAGTTTCATCATCGCTCCGAATGAAGATCTGAGCATAACGCCGCAAACCTACTCCTCCAACATTCACGATTGATACCCCATGGGCGCCAAAATCTCGGTCAAGGAGTCTTGCCAATGTGGGTAAGAGAATGTTCTCAGCATCTCCCTCAACTATCATGAGACTGCGAGCGAAGAAGAGGTTTGCTTTTGTAATGTCCAAGAAACGCTGCAGGAAGCGATAGTCTGTTTCAGCCAACATTGTGCTTTTTGGTGCCATTGAAAAGGCTTTACCGCCCTGAACCATTACTAGGTTTTTTAGATTTATCTGGGAGGCGAGTTGGGGGCTGTGCGTAGACACTAATGCCTGAATCGGGTTATCGCTCTGTTGGCTGGTTTGGAGATGATTCTGTAGGAACTGCATTAGTCGGAGTTGGCGTTGAGGGTGAATATGAGCTTCTGGCTCCTCTATCAGCAATAACGGCAAACCTTCCGTGTCAGATCCAAGTAAAAGCAGCTCGCAGGCCATAAACAGCAGATTATGGGAGCCAAGACCTCTTTTGTTCCCGAAACTCGAATCCGTTTGTTCAGTTAGAGATAACTCCAGCTTCTCCAATAGTCGACGCAGACGAAAATCAGCGCTGCCAGGAGTGCTTACAGAAATTCGACTGCTGAGGATGTCATTCTTAAATGACAGCGGTTTCAAGTATTGTGTGTTGAGTCGTTCCTTGGTTTTCTCGATGCCTTCTCGATTTTCCAGGAGATAAGTGGCGTAGTCGCCAACACCGAGAACGCTCAGGTTCACCGGGTTTACAGCCTCAGCATTGACCTCTTCGAAGCTCTCGCCCCACTCTGTAATCTCGGGTGTTTGAAGCAAAACCTGAGATAGTCGTGAACTTCTGCCGCTGGCCAGTTCTTTCTCTGCATCGCGAAGGGGCCTCAAGTAGGTTGCCTTAAGCAACTCACGAGCCAAACCGTCCAAAATAGGCCCCTTCCCATCCTCTCCTGACCTTGTTTCAGTGGGGAAGAATGTCCGGGCATTTGAATGGTTGGACCGCATAGACGCAATCCAATTTAGATATAGTACGGTGGTTGTCTTTTCTGTTTCGTCCGTCTCGTATGATAGATGTTCTACGAAACTAGCCCTCTCCGCTTTGGACAACCTGTCGAAACGAAGGCGAATATGGATTTGGGTTGCTCGAGTATTGCCCCCATCAGTTGAATAGAAATCCGATTCGGTCAAACGAAGCCATTCCTGGTCGCGCGTTCCCAGCGCGTAACGAATAGCATCGATTGCGGCTGTCTTGCCGCTGTCATTTTCTCCCACTAACGCTGTTAATCCGGGATTTAAGGGTAATGTGAAGGGGTTCCCTTCGCCTCCCAGGCAACGAAAGTTCTCCACCCATACTTCGCTTATGTACATAGTTAACCTAATCGTTTTGCTGTTGAATCTAAATATTTAACGCATTTGGGTGAAGGCATTGTGGGTCGCTTTCAATCAACGCCTTCTACCCCAATCCCATTCTTTGCCAACCAGTCCTTCCTCCGCTCATAATCCGGCATAACCCGCTCAACCCGTTTCCAAAACTGCGGATTGTGATGTGGCTCATGCAAATGGGTAAGCTCATGCACCACCACATACTCAACGATCTCTCTCGGCAACAGGATCGTCTTCCAGTTGAAGTAAAGGCGGTTGCCCCTGCCACAGGAGCCCCAGCGATAACCCAAGTCCTGAATTTTCACTCCAGCAGGCTCAACGCTCATTCGTGCAGCCAGAGCCTGGACTTTCCCGTTCAGGTATATCTGTGCTTTGGTGCTGTACCAGTGAATGAAGTGCAGTCTAGCTTCAGTCTGTAGGTCTTTTCGCAGGCAAAACCGGCCAGCTATTAGTTTGAGTGGCGTTTTTTGATCGTCGACCAGCTTCAGCCGGTAGCTCCGACCCAGGTACAGGAATCCTTCACCGTTTACGTACTCTTTGCGAGGCTGGGGCTTAAGTAGCTCGGCTTTCTCGGCCAGTTTCTGGTAGATCCAGAATTTTTTCTCCTGAACAAAGTCCTTGAGCAGATGTTCTTCGGTGCCCTTGGGGGCTGCAAGCACCAGGTCGCCTTCGCGGTCCACGATGATTTCTAGCGTTTTGCGTCGGGCACTGTGACGTACCTCAAAGGTCAGGTCATCCACCTGCAATTCCATCAGGCATTCACCAGTTTGCTGTGATTCGCCCGTGCAAGGTCCAGTAGTTTGTCCAACAGGCTGTCCAGTTTGTTAACCGGGAGCAGATCCAGTTCGAAAAGTTCTTCGAACAGCCGGCCTCTCAGGCGCTCCTGGTCTGGTAGATGGGAGGGCTTCCAGAAGTCCGGAATACGCAGTTCTTCAGTGATGATCTGGACGGCTGAGACTGTCGCTTGCTCCAGGTTTTCCTGCTCCCCCAAATCAGGCGTGGCTGAATCGCCCAGTTTGGTCTCCGTCATTAAACGCAGAAACGGTAGATAGTGAGGTGAAAGGCCTGTGGGTGTTTCGTCATCCGCTGCTTCGTCGTCCTGTAGTTTTCTGATCAAGCCGGAGAGGGCGTCCACCTGCTCCTCCCAGAGCCCGTCCATCTGCTCCAGGATTTCCTTCAGGCGCTCGCTGAGTTTGGTGTATTTCACCGGATCTTCATCCAGGTGTTTACGCACATGAGAGCGAACCGCGTGCTCCATTTCTGATGCCTTAGCCCGATCGCTTACCTGCCGGTTTATGTGCTGGTCAAAGTCGGTGTCCGTCAACTGAACTGGGGGAATCTTGGGATTGATGCCCAGTGAGATCATGTAGTCATCGATCAGCTTGCGGACTTTGTTGCCAACGTCTTTGCCTAATTCCGGGCTGTCCTTGTAACGGTTCCGCGCCAGGGCATGAATGTAGGCCAGTTGTTTGGCGTCGTTCACGAATTCCAATGCTTCCGGGCGGGGCAGGACATCATCCAGTGTCCGGCTGAATTCTTTCAGCTTCACGATGAACTCCGCCCGCAGTCGCTCGTCGCCTAACGCAGTAACGGCTTCTTCAACATCAGCGAGGCTGTCGACGCCCTGCTTTCTCAGCACGTCCACAACCCGGAGATGGCGATCCCGTAGCAATGGGATTTCATCTTTCAGGCTCTGGAGCGCTCCTTCAATATCTTCGTCACTATATGCCGCCAATGCTTCTTTCAGATGGTTTGCAACGCCATAGTAGTCCACCACGATGCCGCAGCGTTTCCCGAAGCCTGTGCGGTTTACCCGGGCAACAGCTTGCAACAGTTCGGCCTCCCGAATCGGGCGGTCCAGATACATGACGCCGGCGATGGGCGCATCGAAGCCGGTCAACAGCATGGATTTTACGATCAGGAAACTGAGCGGGTCGGACTTCTCCGGGTCTTTATGAAACAGCGGTTTCTTGAAGCGTTTGATGTTCTGCTCAATCTCCGCCCGATCACTCCACTGGGCCCAGCTACTGTCATCGTTGTTACTGCTGCTGAATACCACGGCAAATTCAAGCCGTTGTAGTAATTCTCGATACTGCCAGGCCTTAATGGCTGCCTTGATTCGCGGCGGCCGGGTAATCAGCTCGGTTTCGGCAATGTTCTTGTCTTCAGGAGGTAACGCCATGGCCTCTTCGAGAAGTTTCGACTTGGCCTGTTTGAGCGCTTCCAGGTAGCGCATGGCTGCCCGGCGGCTGTAGGCAACCAGTTGGGCTTTGAAGCCATTGGGGAGGATGTTGGTGACGTAGTGGCGCAGGATGTCAGCCGCCTTTTCTTCAATCAGCCGAGGTGCCTCAAAGATTTGGCCCTTGGTGGCGTATTTCTTCTTGATCAGCTCCAGTTCTTCTTTGGTGCGTTCTTTGAACAGATCTTCAAACAGGTCATCAAGATTGGCACCTTCCTTGACTGCGCCTTCTGCCGTTCTGCCTTCGTAAAGAATTGGAACCGTGGCGCCATCGTTTTCCGCTTCCTTGATGGTGTAGCGGTCGATGTATTCGCCGAAGATTTCGCTGGTCTGCTTTTTCTTACCCATGATGATGGGCGTGCCTGTGAAGCCAATTCGCGCAGCGTTTGGCACAGCCTGCAAAAGGTTGGCGTGCAGGTCACCGGCCTGGGTGCGGTG
>Ga0209414_1001763_pt1 | contig 10065 bp, 11 predicted proteins | sample LakVidmifraction_4_FD_181154 | JGI IMG/M metagenome (GOLD analysis project Ga0209414, IMG submission 181154) | Hypersaline microbial communities from Lake Vida, Antarctica - Brine Hole Two &gt;0.2 micron (SPAdes) (version 2) | ecosystem: Environmental > Aquatic > Non-marine Saline and Alkaline >... | reverse complement strand
GATATGAATTTTGACTATAGTGAGGTAAGAATAGAAAAATTAAGAAAATGGAAAAAGCATTTAGATACAACATAAAAAAATAAAAATAAAAACCGATATTTCGTTAAAATTACAACGTTAGTATCGATTATATTCTTTTATAAGTGTCAAACTCAGGTTATAAATGGAGAAAATGTTGATTCAAAAGCATTAACTTATACTGTTGAAGGTTTAGAAGGAACATTAGATGTACAAGTGGTATTTACAGATTCAATAGTACAAGAACCAAACTTCTATACAGTAAACTTTAGTACTCCAGGCAATGGTAGCATTTCTGGAACTGTTGGAGAAGGCAGTATAACATCTGGAGAGAGTGTAGAAGAGGGTAGTCAAGTAGATTTTATGGCAACACCAAATTCAGGCTACCAAGTAGATGATTGGTTAGTTAATGGTGAACCAATAGGATCAACTTCAACAACTTATACAATTAGTAGTTTAGAAGATGATGTAACTGTTGAAGTTCAATTTGAAGTTATACCAACAACTACAAATCGTCGTAGGAACAATACTACACCAACTGTAGAAGTGGTTGAGGAAGAAGTACCTTTAGGTAATGGAAATCCAGAAGCATTCGTAATTATTGAGCCTGATATAGTTCCTTTAGGTATCATTGATTATTCAATGCCATATATTATTGGATATCCTGATAAAACATTTAGACCTGAACGAGAAGTAACTAGAGCAGAAATGGCCGCAATATTTGCTAGAATTCTTTCAATGGATGTAAGTAATCCTGGTGAAGCAATGTATGACGATGTTTCTGAGGACGAATGGTACTACAGCTATATACAAGGCGTTACAAGAGTTGGGTTATTTAATGGTTATGGAGATAATATATTTAAACCTGATCAACCTGTGACACATGCAGAAATTGCAATAGCATTCTCAAAATATTGGGAACTAAGAGGCATTGAAATAGAAACAAATGATGACTCTTATACAGATATTGAAGGACATCCAGCTCAAGAAATGATTAATAGACTATATAATGCAGGTATTAGTGTATCATATGGTGATGGTACATTTAAACCAGATGCATTCACTACTAGAACTGAATTAGTAGTAATGGTTAATAGATCTCTTAATAGAGCAGAAATGGTAAGAGTAGAACCAACTTTCTTAGATGTAGTTAAAAGCTTCTGGGGTTTTGGAGCAATTGAAGCGGCTTCAGGATACCAAGAACCAGAAAGTGCTCAATTAATTGAATGATTTTGATAGCTAGAGGTCTCTTTTGAGGCCTCTTTTTTTTAGAAAATAATTATTGGTATATATTGTAAAGAATGTTTTTTAAAGGAAAAAAAGGGTATATTTATACTAAGTGTTAAATAAATCTGAAAGGGGAAATTTATGAAAAGGTATTTAATATTAATAATTTTGGGATTAATGTTAATGACTACAAGTTTTGGTCTAAATATAACTGAAGATTATACTGTTAAGGCATTAAACGAAAGGATTGAATATCTTGGAAGCACTTATGATGAGATCACTGTTGAAAATCTAGGTTTAAGTTACTTAGATCAAGAGATCAAATGTATATGTTTAAAAAATTCTGAAACAACTTTTGATGAAAGTATGCGTTATAATAAAGGCATTTATCATTTTTTAGTTTTAGGTGGTGTCCATGCTCGAGAACGTTTGAACCCAAAGCTCTTAATTAAGCAGATTGAGTATTATGTCGAAAAAGACTTGATACCAAAAAACATGGTAATTCATTATATACCATTGGTTAATCCAGATGGTTATAATATTTCTTTATTCAATGGTATTGATACTGAGGTTCTTCAAGGAATAAATGATAAGAATTATCCTAGATGGAAATCAAATCTACGTGGAGTTGATATTAATCGAAATTTTCCAGATATTTATTTAGACTTAGATACCTTTACATGGAAAAACTCTTGGGGCCGTTCTGATAATAAAGCTTTTAGATCATACGGACCCTCTGGGGAATTTTATTTTGGAAAGTATGCAGGCTCAGAGATAGAGACACAAATAATAATGGCGTATATGAATCGATATAAATTTGAAATGGCATTAGATTATCATAGTCAAGGAGAAGTACTCTATGTAGGTAAATGGTTTATGTCAGAGGCATTTAATGAAAAGAGTTTAAGTTTGGCAAATACAATTATGGACATTAATGGTTACACACAACCGAGAAAAACAGGAGAGTATAGTTCGGGTTTTACAATGAATTATATGGCTAATATACATCGCGTACCAAGTATTACCATTGAAACAACACGAACACGAAATTTACCTTATTTAACGAACCAAGAAGAAATAAAGGCTTATGAAGAAAATGAAAATGTAACACTTGAAGTATTTAAGAAAGCTATTGAAATGACTGTATTTGGTTTTTATAAGACCTATGACTCTGATGGGTATTTCTTTGATGATTATCAGAGTGAGGCCGTTGCAAAAGCTTATGCTCAAAAGTATAATCTTAGTATAAAAGAATATGAGGAAGCACCTTTAGAACATTTAGATGATTTTATGAGTGAGTGGGCTTTTCAAAGTATTGAAGAACTCGTGAGTAGAGACATTTTAAATATAGATTTATCCAAAGGGTATCAGAATAATATTTCTGTAGAGGCATTTTTAGAAAATCTAAAAAGAATCAATGAAGAGCGTTACAAGGCCTACGAACAACCAGAAATTGTAGAACTTATTTCTAGTAATCAGAAAATTAATCGAATTCAAGCGTCCTATATTCTTTATACTTATTTAGAGGGTGAATTGAAAGATCGTGATAAAGTAGCATATGAAGATATTGATTTATTAATAGAGGAATATAAAAATGCTGTATACTATGTTAATAACATGGGATTGATTAAAGGGTATTCCAACATAGAATTTGAACCAGGGCATAGTTTAACCAAAGAAGAAGCAGCTGTTATACTTTTAAGGGTATTTCGATTGAATCATAAAGGAGCTTTGTAAAATGAATAAGAAAATTAAAAAAAGCCTTATAGGCTTTATAGGAATACTCTTTATAAGTACGATAGCCTTCTTTGCATTTGTAACAGTTGTAGATTATCGACCAGATCTAATAGAAACAGTAGATATTAATGGTCAAGAAACAGCCACCTTATTAAAGGGAGATACGATAGAAATAAGTACGTGGAATATTGGGTATGCAGGATTAGGTGCAGCAGAAGACTTCTTTATGGATGATGGTAAAAAAAGTAGACCGGATGATAAAGTTATAGCAGAAAATTATTTAAAGGGTATTTTAAATACAATTAAATTTATTAATACAGAGGTGACTATGTTGCAAGAAGTCGATATTTATTCTAAGCGGTCTTACTATATGAATGAACTTGAAGCAATCGCTTCAATTAAAGAAAATGAAAATTACAGTTTTGCTAAAAACTACGATGTGAAATTTGTACCAGTACCTTTTCCACCTTTAGGCCGGGTTAAATCCGGCATTGCAACCTTTAGTCAGTATGAGATCCTTAACAGTGAGAGATATGCCTTTGAAGGCAATTATGCCTGGCCAAAGAGTACTGTCATGCTTGATCGATGCTTTATGGTTTCAAGGATTACTATAGAAGAATCAGATGAAGATTTAATTTTAATTAATGCACATTTTTCTGCCTACGATGATGGTTCACTCAGAGCATCTCAATTAGCAGCGATAAAAGAGTTTATGATTAATACATATGATGAAGGAAATTACGTTATCATTGGTGGCGATTGGAACCAAACATTTGAATTTATTGATACAGAGGCCTTTCCTCTTTATGAAGAGGGAAAATTTTATATGCCATCAATTATAAAAAATGAGTGGTTACCAGAGGATTGGCAGTGGGGAATTGATGAAGATCAGCCGACTTATCGCTTATTAAATACAGCATATGTGAAGGGAGAAACTCAAGTGGGGATTATTGATGGATTTTTGGTTTCCCCTAACATAGAAATTAAAAGCGTTGAAACATTGAACTCAGCCTTTGAAAATTCAGACCATAATCCGGTGATTGCTAAATTTGAATTAAAAAAATAAATAAAAAACCTATGATCTAAGTTTATACTTAAATCATAGGTTTTTAACGAAGGGTTAATCCATCATCATTTTTTTGATTTTCTTTTTTGATGGGACTGTACCAGAAGCTTTTATTTCTTCATCAATCACTAAACCTGGCGTAGACATGATCCCATAACTCATAATATCTTTCATATCTTCCACTTTTTCAACAGAAGCCTCTAAATCATTTTCTTCTATTATTTCTTTAACCAATTTTGCGAGTTTATTACATTTTGAACACCCTGTACCTAAAATTTTTATAATCATAAATTCTCCTTTTCTATAATCCCTTAAGTTTATTATAAAATAATATTAAACAAATAGCCAACCATTAGTATAGATGTGCCAGTGATGCCTACAAAAATAGCAATAAGTTTAGGTTTGATCACTTGCTTTAACAAAATCATTTGGGGTAAGGATAAAGCAACAACACTCATCATAAAAGCCAGTCCTGTACCAACACCAACACCTTTAGCGATTAACGCTTCAATGATTGGTATGGTACCAATGGCATTCGAGTACATTGGAATACCAGCCGCAACACTAACAAATACTGCAAAAGGATTGTTTGGTCCAGCGTACTTAACTAAGAAAGTTTCTGGTACAAATCCATGAATTAGTGCACCAAGGGAAATACCAATAATAATATAGATCCAAACGCGATTAACAATATCCTTTACTTCACTGACAGCAAAATCAATTCGATCTCTAAAATTTCTTTCAGGAACAAAACTCTTTTTTGCTTGCATTTCATAAATGTATTCTTCAACTAGATGCTCTAAATGTAACTTAGAAATGATAAAGCCGGATAGAATACCGACAACCATGCCTGCTACTGTGTAGATGACAGCAATCCTTAAACCAAAGGTTAGAAATAAAAATCCAATAGCAATTTCATTAACAATGGGTGATGTCACTAAGAATGTAAAAGTAACCCCTAATGGAATACCGGATTCAACAAATCCAATGAAAATTGGTACTGTTGAACAAGAACAAAAAGGGGAGAAGACACCTAAAACAGCTGCCATTAAATAGGCAAAAGAACTATGAATTTTTTGAAGTGTTTCCTTTACTTTGGCAGCAGGAAAAAAACTTCGAATCATAGAAATAGTAAAAATCATAACGCTTAATAAAATAATTATTTTAATGGTATCGTAAACAAAAAAGTGTATACTTTCACCGATTTGTGTTTCCGGGGAAAGATTTATTAATTCATAAACAAAGTAATCTGCAAATTTAAGAATCACAGGAATATCCACCTCCTACTATACTTTTCTCTTGATAAAGTGCATTAAAAAAAAGTTCAAGAGATTTTAATGTTTCAAAATTTAATGAATAATGATGCCACTTACCTTTCTTAGTACAATGCACAATTTTAGAGTCTTCTAGAATTTTCATATGATGTGAAACAGTTGATTGTGATAAATCGACGGCTTCCATAATCTTACAAGCACAAAGGCTTTCTTTTTTTAACAAAGAAACAATACTTAAACGGGTATCATTACTGAGGGCTTTAAATAAGTTTACTTCTTTCATTTCCAATGAACCTCCTCTATAGATAGATACATCTAAATGTATCGATGTGTCCTGTTATCAGTTTAACAGATAAAGGGATCCTTGGCAAATAGTTTTTCAAAGTCATAAATAATCTCCCCCATATTTCAATTAAAAACGTATAAATATACAGACTTTTGTGATATATTAAAAGAAAAGAGGTGAAAAAAATGCGTAAAATGGATGAACAGTATTTAAAATTAATCAGTAAGCATTATCCAAGTATTAGTAATGTGAGTACTGAAATAATTAATTTAAAGGCAATATTGAATCTACCCAAGGGAACGGAACATTTTTTGACAGATATTCATGGAGAAGCTGAAGCCTTTGATCATGTGATTAGAAATGCGTCGGGTGTTATTAAGCGTAAAATCAATGATGCCTTTAAAAAAACCCTTTCGACAGAGGAAAAAAAGATATTGGCAACTGTTGTATATTATCCAAAGGCGAAACTGAGTTATGTTAAAAGTATAGAAAAAGATATGAATGAGTGGTATAAAAATATTATTTATCAATTGGTTGTTCTTTGTAGAGCAGCAGGGTATAAGTATACCCGTTCTAAAGTGAGAAAGGCCATCCCTAGTCATTTTAGATATATAATAGAAGAGCTTTTTCATGAGAAAGAAGAAAATAAAATGAAAAGCGCCTACTATCAATCCATTATTGATAGTATTATTGAAGTGGGAAGGGCCGATCGATTTATTATAACCATTGCTGAAGTGATTAGAAGACTTGTCATTGATCATTTACACATTGTTGGCGATATATATGATCGAGGACAAGGGGCTCATTTGATTATGGATACTTTAATGAAACATCACTCCTTAGATATTCAATGGGGAAATCACGATATTTTATGGATGGGTGCTGCTTCAGGTTCAATGGCGTGTATGGCGAATGTGATTCGAATATCCCTTAGATATGATACTTTAGGCACCCTAGAGAATGCTTATGGTATTAATCTCTCACCATTGGTTCGTTTTACTTTAGAACATTATGAAGCGGATCAAATCAGTCCTTTCACAGCAAAGGTTCAGAAAAAAACTGTAAAGGAAAAAGATATCAATTTAATGTCTCGCATGCAAAAAGCTATTGCTGTTATGCAATTTAAATTAGAAGGACAAATTGTTAAGAGGCAAGAAGATTTCAAAATGAATGACCGATTATTGTTAAGTCAAATGGATCTTAAAAAAGGGACTGTTTTAATTGATGGTAAAAGTTATGCATTAAAAGATACTGTTTTTCCAACGGTGGACCCTGAGAATCCTTATAAATTAACGCTAGAAGAAGAAGAGGTAATGGAAAAGTTAAAAGATGCTTTTACCCACTCCGAAAAATTACAATCCCATGCTAAATTTTTAAATAAGCAGGGTAGTATGTATAAAGTTTTTAATAAGAACTTATTGTATCATGCCTGTATTCCAATGACATCCACAGGAGATTTTAAAACTTTAACAATTGAAGGGAAAACATATAAAGGAAAAGCGTTATTAGATTTCTTTGATCAGGCAGTAAACCAAGCATACTATTCTAAGGATGTGGATGAAAAAGAAGAAGCACTTGATTTAATGTGGTATCTATGGTGTGGTGAAACGTCGCCTTTGTTTGGCAAGAAAAAGATGGCCACCTTTGAAAGATATTTTATTGAAGATAAAAGTGTTCACAAAGAAGAAAAAAATGCATATTATAACTTACGACATGAAGCAGAAACGTGTAATAAGATTCTAAATGCTTTTGGATTAATGGAAGACCATTGTCATATTGTTAATGGTCATGTGCCAGTAAAGGTTAAAAAAGGAGAATCCCCTATTAAAGGTGGCGGTAAATTAATTGCCATTGATGGTGGTTTTTCAAAGGCATACCAAGGCGTCACTGGAATAGCTGGGTATACTCTTATTTATAATTCACAAGGGATGGTTTTAGTTTCTCATGAAGCCTTTAACTCTAAGAAGGATGCTATTGAGAAAGACTTAGATATGCTACCCACAACAGAATTTGTTCAAGTGGATCGACCACAAATGTTTGTAGCAGATACGGATATTGGTAAAAAAATTCAATCTGAAATTGATGTTTTAAAAGTACTTCTAGAGATGTATTATAATAAAAGAATTAAACAAAAATAAGATTTGAAACCAGGAGTATTCTTGGTTTCTTTTTTATTTTGTTTCAGCCTTCTAATATAAGGTATAAAAGACAATAGAAAATGATTTAAAAAGGAGGCAATAGATATGATTAAAAAATTAACTATATTTAGTATTCTGTTAGTAATTGCTTTTTCTTTTAGCAGTTGCAGCACCAATGAAAATCTTGTTGAGCCATCTGTTGTTAATGACCTAGAAGAACAATTAGAGAATGAAAAAGAACAAGTGCTTTCCCTTCAAGGAGAAGTAGAAGACATGAGTGGTACAGTTGATAATCTTACTCTAGAAATCGGAAAAAAAGAAGAGGTTATTACTGAACTTGAAAATGAATTGGCTGAAACTATTGAAAAATCAGGCAGTTCAGGTAATTCAAATACTTTGGTAAGTGAAGCTTTTGAAGTAATGGAACTTATCAAAAATCAAGATGCCGCTGGACTTAATTTAAAGGTTAGCCCAACAAGGGGCCTTGGATTTTCCCCTTACCAATATGTTGATACCAATGAACATATCGTTTTTGATCAAAACAATCAAATTCCAAATATGTTTACCGATACAACTGCTTATGACTGGGGAGAATACGATGGCAGTGGAGAGGATATTTCTGGTGAATTTGCATCATATTATAATGAATTTGTCTATGATGAGGAGTATATAAACCCTCATATACTAGGTATTAATACAATTGTTAGTAGTGGGAATATGATCAATAATATTGAAGATATTTATCCCAATGATGAATATGTGGAATTTTATTTTGAAGGCTTTGATCCTCAGTATGCTGGCATGGATTGGAGTAGTTTAACATTAGTATTTGAAGAAGTTAATGGCACTTACTATTTAATAGAAATAGTGCATGGCAATTGGACAATCTAGAGTGTTTAAAAAAAAGGACCAAGAATTAGATTCTTGGTCCTTTTAATGGTCTATAGATCTAATATATCGGAAATTTCGCACATGGCATCTAAGGATAATTTTGAGAACTCTTTAAAGCTCATATCTAAACTATCAATAGATTTCATAGCATCCCGGTCTGCACCAGCAGCAAAGCGACTGTCTTTCATTCTTTTTTTAATGGAACTAAGTTTCACTTTATTAATCTTCTGATCAGGATAGACCAGTGTTGTTGCTCTAATAAATCCTGTTATTGGATCGGCAGCATAAATTGCTTTTTCTATTTTTTCTTCTCGACTTTTTCCTGTTGCAGGATTGTGTGCTAAAATGGCATCATATAATTTTTCGTTACCATAATTTTCTTTTTTTAAGACTTCTATTGTTTTAGGGCCATGGGTACTTTTGTCGTTTTCCCAATCGACTAAATCATTATCTAAATCATGCAATAAGCCACTGATGGCCCAAAGATTCTCTTCTTCTGGTTCAAAGACTTTAGCCAAAGATCTCATAACAGCTTCTACAGCGTAAGAATGTACAACAATATGATTTGAAGTAACATATTTATTCAAAAGTTCAATGGCCTCTTTTCGATTAAGTTTATTCATTTTTAAATCTCCTCTCTAATATAGATCCTCATATTCCCTTTTCAAAATAGAATAGATATAATAGCTTTTGTAAGTATCGCCATCCTTATAACCTTCTCTAATAATACCATCCCGGTTTAAACCGAGTTTTTCATAAACATGAATGCCTGTCATATTGTAAGTGAAGACATCTAACCAAAAGCGATTGATTTCAAGGGCATTAAAGGTGTAAGCCATTAAAGCTTTCGTTAATTCAGTACCAAAGCCTTGGCCTTTAAGATCGATTACAAATCGACGAAACTCAAAAATATTATTTTTTGAATCATGTTCACCAAGGAAATAACCTATCGTTTGATGATCTTTTTTCTCTTTAATAATACATAATAATGTAGCCGGGTCATTTATTTCTTTTAAATGGTCTTTATAACTGCCTTGGAAAACAAAATTTTTGTTTTCATCTTTTCTTTCTAAGGTCATAATCCATTGAATATCTGTTTCTAAAGCATGGGTGACGATTAATTGTTCACTTTGAAATAAATTTGCCATTATACAGCTCCTTAAATTTGTAGTAGAATTTACTAATAGTTTATCACTTAAGTTGGAAAAATCAAAATGAAAACCTTTGCAATGATTACAATAAAGTATTAAAAACATTTTTGTTATTATTCCTTGATTTGATGTCTTTACTATGTTACGATGTTTTTAGTGAAGAAATTGAGAGATTGATTTCTTTAGAAATGGGGAAATATAAAAATGCAAATCAAAAGAATATAGGAGGATTATTATATGAGTAAATTAAATGGAAGTCCTTATGGACCAACAAGAG
>Ga0209414_1001762_pt1 | contig 10066 bp, 15 predicted proteins | sample LakVidmifraction_4_FD_181154 | JGI IMG/M metagenome (GOLD analysis project Ga0209414, IMG submission 181154) | Hypersaline microbial communities from Lake Vida, Antarctica - Brine Hole Two &gt;0.2 micron (SPAdes) (version 2) | ecosystem: Environmental > Aquatic > Non-marine Saline and Alkaline >... | reverse complement strand
CTTAATTTTTTCATCACTTTAATTTTTAAATTTGTTACTGTTTCTTTCGACAAAGATATGTTTTTTAAACCTTACCGACCAACTATTTAACACTACTTTAACATTTATCTTTTCCTTAGCGGATCCCGCGCGGTTCCGGCTTCCTCTTTTTGCTTAATTGCATCCAGGAAAAAAACAAGGCCTTGTTTGTATTGTGGCCTTCGCTTTGGCCTCGTTTCAGCCGGCCACACTATAACGGCGATCTTATCCCGCGAGGCCTCTGGTCCGTCCCTTATGTACGTTCTATAGACTAATTCAATCGCACGGACTAAATACCGGTACATTACGCGCGAAGTTCTGAAGGCTCTATCGTTTGAGTAGCTGAAGAACTTAGCGAAATCGTTATTTGTCAAAGAGTATTTGCGCTTTATAAGCTCAAAGCTTAATTTTTTATTTTCCATAATTTTAAAATTGTTTGAAGTATTTATCTTCAGCTTTTATTTTATACAATTCTTTCAGCTCCATTAATGCCGAATTAGTTATTTTAATAACCTGGCTTATATACGAAGATCGGCTTTTCAATATTTTAGCGTCTTTGGTCCTACCTTCAGAAATTAAAAAATCATAAGCAAGATCTTTTTGCGCCCGCAGGGTGTAATTGTGTAGGGTTCTAAATTTGCGGTGCCTGGCACCATCCAAATATCCGAGGTCTAAATCTATTTTAAGCTCTATAATTAGGGCTGTATCTTCAGCAATTTTCAAAAGTCTATTTTTCATTTTAGTATATTTTTAATTTATTGATATGTAAATATTGGCCGCTAACAAAATCACGTATATAAGAATGAGTATTTTTATTACCCGGCCAAATGTTTTAATAGTTTTGTTTAATTCCTTTAACTCATCTTCAGGATTTTTTTTAAATTTTCTCATTACTTTATTTTTTTAAATCTTTTGCTGATCTGTAAATCCCTGTTTTCTTTTTTATGGTTTTTAATGATATATTTATTTATTTCTTGTAGCTGTTTAAACCAAAAAGAAAACTGTTTTTTAGCGCCTTGAAATTCATTACTTTTTGTGTAAACTTCACTAACAAGCCCATTATCTTGAGCAGGAAAAGTGTTTAAAATACCTGAAAATTGATCTACTTTTTTATTTATCAATTTTTTAGATTCTTGCAAATCTTTAAAAGTCAATTTTTCCATAATTTTATAGATTTTAAAAGTTAGTAATTAGTAATTAGTAATTAGTAATTAGTAATTAGTAATTAGTAATTAGTAATTAGTAATTAGTAATTAATAGCAAATTCCAGGGGTGCCATAGGTTAACCAGCTATAAGCCACCAGGGACAAAATAATAAGTACATAAATAAGAAACGCGGTAATGTTAAAGTTTGAAGTTTTCATTTTGATTATTTTTAAATGTTATTACTACCGCAAAGATATGTTTTTTAAACCCTGCCAACCTAATATTTAAGAAAACTTTAACAAATAAAAACCCTCTGAAAGTTGTTAAACCTTACTTGAGGGCTTGCCAGGACTGCATTTATGCGCTAACTTGCAGCCTTAGCAGTTCATTTTTTATTGACTTTTCGGCGGTCCGACCAAAGGGACAACCAGGAACCGGGAACCGGGAACCAGGAACCGGGAACCAGGAACCAGGAACCAGGAACCAGGAACCAGGAACCGGGAACCAGGGACCAGCCCCTCCAAAGCCGGGAACCAACCCCGCCAAATCGGGGGACCCCCCAGGGAATCAGGCAGGGACGCGCTCCCGCGTAGGCGCACGCGTACACACGTGGGTAGGCGGCTGGAAATCCTAAATAGATCTGGAAATCCTAAATAGATCTGGAAATCCTAAATACATCTGGAAATCCTAAATACATCTGGAAATCCTAAATACATCTGGAAATCCTAAATACATCTGGAAATCCTAAATACATCTGGAAGTTATACATCTATCTTTTCAAAAGCTAAATCCCCGAGAGTCTTAATAGTTTCCTCTCTTAACAGTTCCGAAAAGTCTTGACCATTATACTTCACGCTCTCCAACACAAACAACCCTTTATCTGGATTTTCCCAAGACTGGGAAGATTTCTCGTAGTACACTTCTAAATCGAAAGTAATACCGTCTAACTTAATTTCTATTTCGTACATCATAATTTTTATTTAAACTCCTTACCACATTTATTACATCTGAGCGTATTTGACCCTATGTAAACCCTTTCGGATCTTGGGTGGTCACATTGGCAATTATGTTTTATTTTTTGAATATAATTTGCAAATTCTTGGAAGCAAAAATCAGATACATGATCTATTTTATATCTATGAGAACCTTTTATCTTTTTATTCGTTTCTTCAAGGAAATCATTGACTACTATATGATACTTTACTTTAGTACCAATATGCTTTTTTATATACTTTTCAATACCTATTTTTTTAGCACTTCTATTTGGTTCTCTGTGATTGAATTGCGATCTTGGATAACCTTGCCCCTGTCCAAGGTCTTCCCCTGTAAAGTGATCTACATCTCCATTTAAAATATCTTCAGCATGCATTCCCATAATTTCTATTTTATATTAATTGATTATTATTTTTCTATTTTTGAGGTTAGGTAGTTTTTACTCTGTATCACGTAGTTACCTACAAGTGCTTAATTCAGTTCATTAAACAAAGTTGGTGGATTATTATCTTTTTCTTCCACGCTTTTTAAAAGTAATTCCATCAAGCATTTTAATTTTAGTATCACCTTTATATCCACGTTTCAGATAATAAACCGCAGAAGGAAAACCAAAAGGAAACCCTGCTTTACTACTTGGTAATGTATGTATTTCCACAAACCCACCATAATCAAATATATCACTCATAGTTCCCATACTCTTAAACATTTTTGCAACAGGAACAAGTAATACAATATTGTCAGCAAGTTTAAAACTATGTTCTAAAAACCTATTATAATCAGAGTAAGGTGGGTTTGTTACAATCCAATCAACTTTCTTTTCATAGTCATAGTAGTTTTTACCTTCTGCTATTTCGCACCAATCAGCATCAGCAGGTAAGTATTGTAAAAATGCACCTTCGCCTTTACAAGGTTCTAACACCTTTCCTTTAATATCAAACATATCTACAATCTGTTTTGCTAACCAATCAGGTGTAAATACTACGTCATTTTGGTTTAAATGTCCGTACTTCCCTTCAATGTAGGGGTTATGTTTTTGTCCTTTTATACTTCCCATATTATTTATTTTAATTTTATCAAATTATTTCTGTATCAAAGGTAAAACTTTTTTTTAAAGTAGCAAATTAAATAGTGAATTATAGCTAAATCTTTTAAAGGCCAATTACTCCTTTTTACCCAGATACCTAAAAAATCAAAACACAATAAACAAAAATAAACAAGCTTTGTTTAACTGGCAGCTCTTGATATAGTAGCTCTACCGAAGAATCAAAACAAAGAAACAGAATATTACTGTAAAGTTCTATGGAGTATATAATAGTATATTATTAGTATTAATTATAGTATTTACCATTATAATATGTTGCAGCCCCCTTTTGTGTTATTGTGTTTAAAATTGAGCTTAGCCCTTCAATAGATAGGGCTGTGGGTTAAACAAAGCTTGTTTATTCTTGTTTATTGTGTTTTGATTTGCCGATTATAAAATATTTTAGACCTATAACAGCTTGACATTAAATCTTTTAACCCCTAAACAGAAATATTTTCTTTAAAATTACTCTAAAATGTTTTTGCACATCTAAAACTTAGTGTATATTTACACCCAGAATAAATAAACAGAAAAGATGTCAAAATTAGATGTGAGAGAAGTAATATCGAGATACAGCTTAGATAAAAAACAAGTGGCAGTATCACTATTCCCAAACGTAAGCTTCCCGGTAATGGCTTTAAAGCGTATTTGTGATGGGGAAGCCTTGTTGAACTCAGATCAGGTTTCAAGACTGGCAAGTTTAGCACGTGTTTCTGTCTCTAACCTTTACGAAGATGGCTGGGAAACTGTTAAGTCAAAAGGACCCACGTATGTATTCGAGAATGCTGAGTATAGGGCTGAGCTATCCAAGCAGACGTTCGTTACTAAGTTATACCACAAAGGATCCTTATTCCACGAAGAGGTTATAACTGCCAAGACCACTACCTTAAGCGACTACCTTAAAGCCTTAGACGGCATAATATCCAAAGAAAGAGTATAAAACATCGGTGCGGTGGCGGAAATGGAAGACGCTGCGAACCCCGCAATGGTTCAATATTAAAACATTGAGATGTTATTACTGCCTGGCCCAGCAATATGTAAGTAATGACTACGAAACTCAAAGCATCGGGATAACAGTTAACCGGACCTCACAAGGGTATAGTTTAGAAATTCTGTTTACAGGTTCGATTCCTGTCCGCACCACTAACTTTTAAATTTAAAAATGATGAGTAAGTTGAAAATTGAGATCACTAACGAAACTACGGAACGAACCTTAAGGAATTACGTACGGGCTATAAATGCCCTCGGTAATTTAGGAATGCTCGACAAAGAGGAAAAACCTTCTGAAGTAGAACCTGACAAGGAAGAGCCTAAGAAACCGGCTAAGAAAAAAGCGGCTAAGAAAACTCCTAAAATGGAGAAGGTGGAAGAAGAGCCTAAAGCTGAAAAGAAGGAAGATCCTAAAGCTGAAAAGAAGGAAGATCCTAAAGCTGAGAAAACCAGTGTAACGGTTGAGCAGATTAGGGGGATCCAGAAAGAAGTAGTTTACGACCACAGAGACGCGATTAAGGAAAAGCTTACCGAATTGGGAGCCGGCTCAGTATCAAAACTCAAGGAAGAAGATTACGCAGATTACTATGAATTTCTAAAAAGTCTTAAGTAATGGCTAAGAAAACGAACCACTCCACAAGGAAGCACGCTTTACTATCAGCATCCGGAGCTACACGCTGGATGAATTGTACGCCAAGTGCAAGGTTAGAAGATAAATTCTTAGAATCCAAAGGCGGTAAAGAGCCAGACAGTCCTTACGCTAAAGAGGGAACCTTAGCTCACGAATTTGGCGATGTAACGCTTCGGCTTCTAAATGGTGAGATAAATGATAAGGTAGCTCAACAAGAGTTTATAAAGCTCAGAGCTAATGAGTTCTACACAGACGAAATGGAAGAAGAGGTGGATAAATATGTGACCTATGTTTGGGAAACACTTATATCCTCACAACGTACTACCCCGGGAGCCGAATTAATTATAGAGAAGCGATTTGACTTTTCCCACATAGTAGAGAATGGTTTTGGAACCGGAGATGCCACCATCATATCCGACGGTGTTATGGATGTGCAGGATTTAAAGTATGGCAAAGGTATTAAAGTGGATGCCGACAACAACCCACAGCTTATGCTTTATGGTTTAGGGGCATTGCGAGAGTTTGACCTGTCCTATGAGATTCACACAGTCCGGCTAACCATAGTACAGCCAAGATTGGACCACATATCTGCCTGGGATATTTCAGTAGCTGATTTAGAAGAGTGGGGAGAGAAACAAGTAAAACCTAAAGCTAAGAAAGCCTACAAAGGCGAAGGTAAGAAGCACGCAGGCGAGTGGTGTAAGTGGTGCAAAGTTAAAGCTATGTGCGATACGCTGGCAGAAGAGAACATTAAACTGGCACAGCACGATTTTAAGGATCCGCACCTACTTACTGAAAAGCAGATACTGGCTGTCTATAAGCAAATACCTATGCTTACCGACTGGGCTAATTCCGTAGAGAAATACGTTCTCTATGAAGCAGTTAAAGGGAAGTCCTGGTCGGGCTACAAAGTAGTAGAAGGTAGAAGCATTCGTAAATGGACTGACGAGGATAAGATCAAAGAATTGCTTAAAGCAGAAGGGTTCACAGAAGAAAAATACCTTAAAATGAGCCTGGAAGGAATAGGCAAAATAGAAAAGCTTTTAGGTAAAGTTGATTTTAAGGAAAAACTAAACCCCTTTGTCAATAAACCACCAGGCAAGCCTACCTTAACCAGTCAGAATGATAAAAGACCTGCGATGGGAATAGAACAAGCCAAAGAAGATTTTAAAGAGAATTAATATGTTAACACCGGAAGAGAAGGTTTTCTTAATTGAAAATAGATTAGAAATGAACTACCAGGAGTTAGCTAAAAGCATATCAGTTCCTAGTCACTGGGTTGGAAACTACCTCCGTAAATATGAAATAAAACCTCCTGATGAGTTGCTAAATAAATGGCGTGCCGAAAAGGTTAGTGAAGTAAAGTTTAATAAAAACCATCGCACCCCTAATTCGTTCCAGACTGCGCTTGCATACGCTAAACATCTTGGTTATAGGAATATTTCCGAAGCCTTTATAGCTATAGGCAAGTATAAGTTTATGGAGCAGTGTTTGACTCTCGAAGGGGGCTCTAAGGAAACAGTTAACTAAAACCTAAAACCTAAAATTATGAAAGATTGGATAGGAAACGGAAACAGCATCTATAAAACTTTAGGAGCAAGTAACCATACGGCTAAAGACCGAGAGAAACACGACTATTATGCAACTGACCCTAAAGCAGCTGAATTACTTTTGGAATTAGAAAATTTCAACAACATTTTAGAACCTGCTTGCGGGGAAGGCCATTTAAGCAAAGTGTTTACTGATAAAGGATTAAAAGTAACCAGTAGTGATTTAATTGCCAGAGGTTACGGGGGCAGGAAAAGTTTTTTCGATTATGAAGAATGGGATGGCGATATAATTACAAACCCGCCTTACAAATATGCACAAAGCTTTGTAGAACACTCTTTAAAAATAACTAAAGACGGAAGTAAAATTGCTATGTTTTTAAAGTTGCAATTTCTTGAAAGCAAAGGGAGAAAAACGCTTTTTGTTAACACGCCACCTAAAACACTGTACGTTACCAGCAGCAGGCTACTGTGTGCTAAAAATGCTGATTTTGAAGGTATGCGAAAAGGTGGCGGCAGTGCGGTTGCTTATGGCTGGTTTGTTTGGGAAAAAGGCTTCAAAGGTAACACTGAAATTAAATGGTTTAACTAAACCGGCAATTAAATGGTTTAACTAAACTGGTAATTAAATAAAGTTTCAATATTTTTACAAATAAATTTTTACAATCTAAAAAAGTTGCTTAGTTTAGCAATTCAATAATTAATCTTAAATTTAAAAATTATGTCAAGTACAAAAGTAGTAACAGGAAGAGTGAGATTCAGTTTTCTAAATGTTTTTGAACCAAAAGCAATAGTAGATGGTGCGGATCCAAAGTATTCAGGTTCGTTTATAATCGACAAAAAAGACAAGGCTACGCTTAAAAAAGTAGAAGCTGCCATCGAAGCAGCAATTACTGAAGGTAAAGCTAAGTACGCTTGGAAGTCAGACAAAGGATTAAAACTCCCGCTTCGTGATGGAGACGAAGATAAAGACGACGGTGCTTATGAAGGCGCTATGTTCATCAATGCAAACAGTAAAACAAAGCCGGGCGTTTTGAACAGAGAAGGAGAACGCATAATGGATCAGCAAGAGATTTACAGCGGATGCTACGGAAGAATATCTGCTAACTTTTACCCCTTCAATGTAAACGGTAACAAAGGAATTGCCGTAGGACTTAACAACCTTCAAACCTTCAACGAAGGGGAAAGACTTTCAGGAGGCTCTTCTGCCGAAGATGATTTCGGAGTTGAAGAGGACGGAGATGATTTAATGTAGGCACCCCCAACCTACTAGTAAGCGGCCAATACCTACATTGGTCGCTTATATTTTAAAAGGGGGTGTGGCGAAGTAGGTAACGCAGAGGATATAATAGATCTAAAAATATCTGGATTCGTAGGTTCAATTCCTACCACCTCCACAAATAGTAATAAATTTAAAACTTTTTAATTATGCCAAATACCAAAGAGTACAAAGACCGTAGCGGTCAAAACAGAATAACTCACAGAGCTGATAATGGTAGAGTAACTTACGCTTCGAGCGAGGGTTATAAAAACGTAAAGGATATGCGTGACACGGCAATAAACTCAAGTTTAGAACTCCTAACGCATTACCGAAAAAAGATGAACCGCAAGCAGGTAGCTGAACTTAAAGACTTAGCTAAGTAGTTATGGCTGATAAACTCCACATAGATATAGAAACCTACAGTTCGGTGGATATAAGGAAAGCAGGCCATTACAAATATATGGCTTCAGAAGATTTCGAGATTTTGATATTATGCTTTGCTTTAAATGACGGTCCGGTTCACCGCATAGATATGACTTTGCTAGATAATAAGATGGAAGACTATAAGAATTTCCAAGTTTTCCTTGGGTTTTACATCAATCCTAAAATAGAGAAGTGGGCGCACAATGCTACCTTTGAGCGGAATGCTTTTAAGCGCATAGGTTACGAAAGACCTATTTTGGAATGGTATTGCTCGGCAGTAAAAGCTGCGTACTCAGGTTTTCCCTTCTCTTTAGAAGCAGTATCAAATGCTATGGGTTTAGGAGATAAAAGTAAATTAGCGTCTGGTAAAGCTCTAATTAGATACTTCTCCATACCTTGCAAAGCCACTAAAACAAATGGTGGCAGAACACGTAATTTACCCGAACACGACCCTGAAAAGTGGGAGCAGTATATTGAGTACTGCGATATGGATGTTGTGGCAGAGCGCGAGATAACAGACAGGCTTGAACCCTATAAAATACCCGGGTTTGAACGTCAAATCTACATCTTAGATCAAGAGATAAACGACAGAGGAATAGCCATAGATACAGCAATGGCAGAAACGGCATTGGAGATAGTAGATAAAAACCAAGAAGTTTTGGGCGGAGAGATACAAAGAATTACAGGGGTGGATAACCCTAACAGTCCGGCTCAGTTAAAGAAGTGGTTAAGTAACGCTATGGAAAAAGAGATAAAATCATTAGCGAAAGATATAATACCAATTCTTATTAGTGAAACTGAGTCCGCGGCTGTTAAAAAAGTTCTGGAACTGCGCACAAAGGCCAGTAAAACATCAAATAAGAAATACCAAGCAATGCTTAATTGCGTTGGGTTAGATGGTCGAGGTAGAGGTTTCTTCCAACACTATGGGGCAAACCGTACCGGCAGATGGAGCGGTAGAATTGTACAGTTGCAAAATTTACCGAGAAACTACATTGCGGACTTAGATCTTGCAAGAACGCTATACAAAGAAGGCGATTATGAAGTAATAAGTATGTTCTTTGATAATGTACCGGACGTGTTATCTCAACTCATAAGAACTACTTTTGTGGCGCCAAAGGATAAAACCTTTGTAGTATCGGATTTCTCAGCCATAGAAGCCCGCGTTATAGCTTGGCTTGCAAACGAGACTTGGAGGTTAGATGTTTTCAACTCTCACGGTAAAATCTACGAAGCTTCAGCGTCTATGATGTTCGGCATACCTATGGAAGAGATTACAAAAGGAAGTGAGTGGAGACAAAAAGGTAAAGTAGCCGAGCTTGCACTGGGCTATCAAGGATCCGTTGGAGCAGTTAAGCAAATCCCAGGCGGTGAAGATTTAGGTACAGATGCAGAAATTAAGGAAATGGTTGATCGGTGGAGAGCTAAGTCTCCAAATATTGTTAAGCTATGGAGAGCTACCGAGAACGCAGCAAAGCGAGCTATTAAAACCGGTAAAGTGGTAAGGCTTCCCAAGTTTAAGAACTTAAAGTTTAAATACGACGGTAAATTCCTTACGATAGAATTGCCATCCGGTAGAAAATTGTCTTATGTTAAGCCCCGGTTCGGTAAAAACCAATTTGGCGGAGAGTCTATAATGTACCAAGGAATGAACCAAACCACAAAGAAGTGGGAGTGGGTAGATTCCTACGGAGGTAAATTTGTTGAAAATTGTGTACAAGCAATAGCTCGTGATATTCTGGCAGTCAGTATGCTTAGGCTGGATAAAGAAGGCTTCCCTATAGTTATGCACGTACACGATGAGGCGGTGGCTGAGAATGATATTTCTACTGCCGAAGAACGTCTTGCAGAGATGGAAGAAATAATGAGCTTACCAATAGACTGGGCAGAAGGTTTGCCCCTGGCTGCGGAAGGCTACATAACACCTTATTATAAAAAAGATTAGTAATCAATAAATTTAAAATTATGAAACCAAG
>Ga0209414_1001756_pt1 | contig 10087 bp, 6 predicted proteins | sample LakVidmifraction_4_FD_181154 | JGI IMG/M metagenome (GOLD analysis project Ga0209414, IMG submission 181154) | Hypersaline microbial communities from Lake Vida, Antarctica - Brine Hole Two &gt;0.2 micron (SPAdes) (version 2) | ecosystem: Environmental > Aquatic > Non-marine Saline and Alkaline >... | reverse complement strand
TGTGCCCGGCACCCACGCCGATGGGATGCCGGGCTGATCCTGAACCATTCTTAGACACAGATTATCGAGGTAATCACGCTAACATCATGCGACTCTTCTATACTATACCCCGTGAACGGTTACGCAAAACGATAGATTCCCTTGCCGCCTGCAGCGATGTTTCTCTGTGAGCTTCGCAGCGGATAATAGCTTTGTATTTGTTTTCATCGGTGTAGGGGTTTTCAAACAAGCCGAGTTCAAATTTGCTCGACCACAATCCCCAGTGAAAATCCTGATGCGAGTTGTCATCAAGCATCCAGGCCAGTACGGCCGCACTGCCGGCACTGCCGGCACTGCCGGCATTGGCGGCTTGGACGGCATAGTCAGCCATAAATAGCCCGTACTCAAACGCATTGATGTGTGGACTGCTGTGCGGATACTGTGCATCGTCACCCATTCCGGCCTCACCGACGATGCAGGGCTTCTGTGCGCCGCGCAGATCATGCGCATGGGCATAGTCCCACAGCCGCCGGAAATAGGTTTCCAACTCGCCCGGACGCACCTTTGAGTCGCTCGCATAATGGTGCACATCGTATGCACCAAGCACTCCGCCCACTTGATCCACCGCTTGGAAATGCCAATCGTCATCCTGGGCATGCGCCTCGTCAGTGCCGGCGATCTGGATCTGCCGATCCAACCCGCGCCGCTTCAATTCCGCCGCAACTTGTTCCAACCCCCGCCGCCAGAGAGCGAAGTCCTTCACTTCCCAATTCGGCTCGTTGACCATGATGAAGTATCGCAGGCAGCGATATTCCCTCGTGTGGATCAAGTGATCCAAATAGGCGCCGATGGACTCGGCATAGAGCGGATCGGCAACATCAGCGATGCCGGGCACCCGCAACCACTCCGGCATCAAGCCCCAATCGCACAGAAGGACTGTCGTGCCCAGCGCCTCGCAGACATCCAGGTGGCGGTACAAGTCCTGCATCATCGGCGTATCAAAGTCGAAGCTGCCGTCTTCACGCCGGCACCAGCGTACCTGCATCATGATGCGAGCCACGGGCAGGCGCATCCATTCGATGCGACGGCGGATCAGCGCAAAGTCCTCATCGGTGATGCCGGCAGCACGGTAATGACGGGAATCCCACTCGGCACCAAAGCCAAGAAAGTCGGAACCCTCAATCGGGGATATATCGAAGCGCATTATGCCCATTTTAGTTCACTTATTTTTCACTTTTCTTTCACGCACCCCTTCAGACTGACGCTGAAACTCCGTTCTCCGCCGGCGGGGACATATAACTCCGGCGCCCCCCACATGGCATTCTGGCCGAGGGGTTCTTTTTGTTGCACAAGCGTCTCGACAAACAGCCTGACGCGGGCATCGAACGCGGTGGGATTCCGGAGGTGAAGCGTGACGCCCTGCTCATCCGGTGCCGATACCTCCGCCACGACATGATCGAAGACCCTGCAGAAGCCGGTGTCCGGCTGGAGATAAATGCCGGGAAGCTCTACAGTCGTCAGCGCCAACGACACCTCGCACCAACAGGACCCGAACAGCATGCCTCCGATATTGTCGACACCCTCCCAGTCGCTGAAATTGACCCGTTCGCACATGAATCCAGGCTTCATGCCACCCACCGGACGATCTGCACGACTCAGGTACTGCGGCAGGTTGTGTGCAATTTCCTGGATCAAGTCGAGATAAAGCAGGTTGCCGGTGGCGCGCCATAACTTGAACAGGCTGTCACCCGACAGCGTGCAAATGCCCGGCGCGGAATGTTTATTCTGGACGTTCGCCCATACCGAACTGGCGGCATGCATTCCCAGCCGTCCAAAGCAGGACTCCGCCGGGAATCGATAATCATAGGAGGCACACCAGGACATGCACTGCGCGGCCATGGCTTGAGCGAACCCAAGCCATTCCGGTTTCCCTGTCACTTCATGCAAAACGACCAGGGATTCAAGCAGACCAAACGCCGACTCGCTGTCTGGGCACTGCAGCATCTCACCGGGGCCCCCGGTGGTCACGCCGTTCTTCATATCCCGCTCATGAAAAAGGTGCGCCAGGGCTTCAGCCACCGTAATGTAACGCGGCTGCTTCAAATACTGTCCGGCCAAGGCCAGCCCCGCAGGTGCAATTCCCGCCGACGTCGAACCGCCTACAACAATCTCGTTCGAATACAGGTCAACAAACTGGCCCAGTTGACCTTCCTTTTCGAAGAGCGTAGACAGGCAGTCACAGAGCTTGCGCAGGCCGTCCAGCCAATGGACTGGCGGCGTCCAGCCGGGCTGCATTTTTTCAAGCAACATGCATTGCTTGACCAGGAAGTAAAGGGCATCGGCCTGCTTGCGTATCAGGGTCCACCATTTCTCCTGTGGCGCGCGGAAATGATCACTATAGATTCGGCCCTTATGCCAGCTTGGAGCGAAAAACCCGCCAGGCAATTGCGTCTGGGAGAACAACCAGTCCAGATTCGCGAGAGCCCGTGCCCGGCTTTGTGGCGAGCCCTGGAACAGGAGCGGATGGGTCACCATAGCACCGCCGACCCATCCCAACTGCCAATCGGAACCGTAGCTGAAGGGCCCGTCGCATTCAAAGGCGTCCTTTGTGCCTACCGCGTAATAGCCGCCCGATGCATTCCAGTTCCACTCATTATACTTCTGTTCCTGCACCGCCCAGGCGGCGGAAAAGGGCAGGCTGTGCCGCAACGTGATGTCGCCGGAAAGGTCTTTGCGCACGACAGCAAACCGGTCAAACAAATCCTGAATACAGGTGGCGGGAAACACATACAGACGGACCCCGAGCCGAATGACATCACCAGCCGCCAACGTGGGTGCACGATCCGGCGACGGCACGCGGGTGCTCACCATGCCGTACCGATAGGCGCGCATTCCAGGGGCTTCCACGACAAGTTCTGCACGCTGACGTCCGGCATCCTCCAGCACTTGCAGGCCGTGGTTCCCATACGGTCCACCCTGATCGGTGAGCACCATGGCGGCATAGCGACCGCCGGGGGAATAGAAACTGAGGCATGGGGTGGTGGCATCGCCTGTGAGCAGATGCAGATTCGAGGGCACGCCCGGATCCAGCTCCAGGCGGGGCACGTCGGTAATCATGGTCGGGGGATTGAGACTGGTATCCGCCGGGTCATCCACAATCGGCGGATACTGCATGGCCCGTACCTGAAAACGATTGCCCTTGTAGGCCGCCGCCGGAATCATCACGTAATTCGTTTCGCTCCAGTTATTACACCCGAACACAAGCCCGGCATTCACCTGTTGAGGAGCACCGGAAATCAACTGGCAGACGAGTTCAATATCCACGGCATCGTCGTGTCCGGGATCCGTCTTTTGAGAACAGTCAATCGTCCACTCACCGCCCGCAAAATGAACAGCCACCGGCTTCCCGGATTGAGGCATGGGGATCAACATCCGCTCCACGGCCTCCGGCGTGTTTTCAAATTTCTGCAGCCGAATCGAAATATCCCAATGTGAAGGAATCAACATAACAATTTTCTGCTGGTTAGAGCGTGTCCGAAAAGCCCCGAAGGGGCGAGATATACGCTCATGTATCAACAACCTTCCTATATTTCGCCCTTTCAGGGCATAGATCTTGTTTGGGTCGTTCGGCCCACGCCAGCAGGATGCTGGTCATACCCCATGAGGCGCTGACTGGCCAGAATTCGCCGGGTTTGCCCAGACAGTCCGCCACATTGATCTGCTCTGTCAGCATCCCCGGCGCAACCGGTGTCCAGCCCATCACGGCGGCGTCTGAACCGGCTCCATGGGACATCGTCCCCGTCAAGCCGAGCATTTCGCCTTCCGTAACCGGCAGGCAATTGACGGCCGCCGAAAGAACATCCCGGTAAAGTTGTTCCCAACGCAAATCACCCGTCACCTGGGCCAGATCATGAAGGAAACGGGCAGAGGAGGTGCAAATGCCGGGGCCGACGTGACGATTCTGCACATTCGCCAGAACCCCGCCACAGACATTAATCCCTTCCAGCGCCGACCCCGGCGGAAAAGGTGGAGCCCAGCCCAAGACCCAACTGGCAAAGAGGCGTCCCGCGGCTTCCGCCGCTTTCAACAACCCCGGATCCTCCAACAATTGCGAGAGTCGCAACAGCGCTTCCGTCAGGGCGGCGACCGATTCGCTGTCATCCGCCAGGAGGATATCCAGAGGCCCGCCCTGGCAGCGACCCGCATAGGCCTGCGGGGCAAGTTGTGCAGCGGCGGCACGGGCGGTTCGAATGAACAGTGGGTCTCCGGGCCAGGCGCGAAGTCCTTCCGAAAGAGCCAGCAGGGCGAACGCACCCGTGCACCCTCCCCCTTGCACCAATACAGGCTCGGGTTTTGACCAATCCCAGGCGTAACCGAATTCTCCGTGCTTCTCCCAAAGCTGGCACATCGCCTCCAGACCTCGTCGTGCGGCAGCCTTCCATGCAGGCCGCATACGTCCCGCCAACGCCTCCGAGGCCGCAGCCCGTAACATCCACAGGCAGTAGTCGGCAGGCATCCGGATCGAGCAGCCGCCGGGAACCCCGCCCAGATGGTCATGCCACTTTTTGCCATCGAAAACCGGCCGCGCCAGTCCGTGCCGTCCGGGCGCTTCCACCGCCAGAAAATCCAGATTGGCCACGGCGAACTTCGCATGCTCACCGCCCAATGCCAGCAGGCCACATGCGGTCATCGGTCCACCGCACCAACCAGTGATCTGATGCCAATCCAAAGGAAAGCCCGGATCGCCGGGACGCAGGGACGACGCTGACTCGAACGCGTTAAGTAAACACGGGGAGCCCCCCAAATTGACAGCATGGTTCTGGAGCATCCAATCGCCTACCAGTCGCGCCGCTGTCTCCAGTTCCACTTTGGGATGGGCTTCACACAATTGCCCGGCGACCGCGCGGTGCTTGTCAAATAAGCGCGACAGAAGGTCAGCCGCGCCCTGCGCCGGAAAACGATCCACCTGGAACCAGGTGCCCAGCGTCTCGCCATTGTTCAAGCGGGCAGGTGGCCGGGGCTGTTCGTCCCAGCGTGCATGCCGGTACCGCCGGTTTGCCAGGACTGGGGCAACATGCCACAACGCGCTTTGACGCCGATCCACGATGCAGCCACACCAGCCCTGCTGACAAAGCGGGGCTCCGGTCAACGCCACACCGTTACCCTGTCCGTCCGCATGCAACGCAACCGGCGCCGCAGCCTCCGACCAGGGGATCTCCATCCGGCCGGTCGACAGCGTCGGGATATCTTTGACCGGCAGTCCTTCATTACCGTTGTAGCAGGCACCCGGCACCAGGGTGAACGCGTTGACGCCGACGTCTACGGCCAACCGGATGCCGAGATGGAGGGCAATCTCATCCTGTCCCGTCCATACGACTCCGGCAAACCACTTCCCCTCTGATCGCGGCACCACACTTAAATCCAAACAACCCTTGGGCAATACCAACCGACTGACCCCATGATGCCGGCCCTGAGTCAGTGCCGGAAACAAATGGTCTTCGCCTTCAATCAAGGCATGAAATGTAATTCCATTTAACACGTCAGGTACGCACTCCGATGTTTTTTAACTGAAAAGCCGGGGTCAGCCCATCCAATGCCATGGTAACCATGGTGGAGGACATCCCCAGGAAGGAAACGCCAAGAGGATTTCCGTTGATCGTCATAACTCCCCCCTCAACAAGTAAAAGCACGGTTCTGTGCCAGCCTCAACCTGAATAGACGTCTCACTGATCGCCTTGGCGGTATGCGTCCCGCCCTCCACCGGTGCCAGTGGCATGGGCAGGGTCACGGTCACATCTTTCAGTTCCGCACCTGCCAGCGTCGCCAGAATGGCCTCACCATTCACCGGCCCAAAAAGATAGGCCATGGCACCGACCGGGTCAGTGGCACACGGTTGCAGGCCGGCACGGAATATGTGACGGAACTTTTTCCACAACGGGTTGTCCGGCTGACCGGGACAGCCCCGCGCCACGTATTCCGGCCCCGATGGCAAATGAGCGATTTCCGGATTCACAAAACTCATGAATGCAAAATGTTCGCCAGGCGGCGTTGCGGCTGCCTGCTCCGGCGACTCAAACTTCACGACCTGTGGTTTACTGTACCCCACCCCCTGCATCTGGTCGCACCAGAGCGAACGAATGTCGGAGGTCAACTCGCCGCCGATGAAGCAGTCGGGTTTGATCTCCCGCGCCCGGCGGCAAACCCAGTCCAATAGCGCCAGGTAGTCCCGTCCATAGACATCCGGGTGATCGTGCCCATGTGAAGGCTCGTAACAATAGGAGCTGGGCGTTCCGCCACCAACCTGATCGAGGAAAAATCCGTCGGCGTCCAGATCGATCAGAATCGTACGGAGAATGCGATCCCAATACTCACGCAGTCCCGGCGCGCTGGGACAAAACATGTACATCGGGTAGGAGGCGTTGCGCACAGGGAAACCCGCCCGGTCCCGGGCAAAGAACTCCGGATGCTCCCGGAACACCTTGGAGTCTTCACCTGCCGAAATGAAATTCGTGTAGACAAAAGTCCGCCCGCCTTTGCTGTGCGAGTAGTCAATCGCGGGCTTGATCAGGGGATGGCCGCCCTCGGCATAGTCCCCGCACACGGTATCGAAAAGGAAAAGTCCGCGGCATTGGGCCATGGCCTTCCACCAGCCGAACTGATAGAAGAGCGGTTTGAGTTCGCGCTTGTCGAAGATCTCGAACGCCTCGTCCATTTCTTTCCGGAGCTGCTCGATGTTTTGGGGCGTGCGGGCGCTGTCGAAAGACCACGCGCCAGCCGCTGTCGCCCTGGTGGGGTGCATCGGTGCCAGACAATGAGCATAACGGTTCTCGATCCAGTTACCGTCCCAGTACCATGAACTAAAGGGCTGAGCCCGCTTATAGGTTGCGGTGATGAAGTCGCGATAGGGGCGCAGCACATCGCCCCAGGTCCGGCCCCAGGCGATGTAGGCGGAGGGCAATTCGATCGTTTCCCCCTGCTTCACCAGGACACGTTCCAGCTCCATACTCATCTGACCGCTGACGTCACCCGGAACGTGGTAAATACGAATGCGCCGTTGCGCCTCGTCACGCACGGCCAATCCAAGCGCCTGGCCGGGCGCCGCCACAAAGCTCGCACAAAGGCTCGCCTCGCCCGGATACCAGCGCTCAACCCAAATGCTGCGCTTTTCAAGCACGCCGCCGAAGAGCGGATCAAACTCACGCATCGGGGTCCCCTCCGGAAATCGGTAATAAACCACCGGATAGCGCACCGCCACTTCCGCGTCCGCGCCGGTGTTCGCCACGGTCATGGCGATTTCCCAGCGATCCGCCTCCCGTTGCACACGGCATTGCACCCGAACTTCGCCAAGTTCCGTCGTCCAGGTAAAATCGTCGGCCCCGCCCGCGCACGAGGCCGTGCCCACGCCCACCGTGCCCAGAATGCGCGGCGGGTAGATTTCCATCACCACACCACCAGCCAATGCCACCTCATGCGATGGCGTAAAACAATCTTTCATAATCAATTCCTTATTATTTGTAACCGTTCACGGCGTACAATTAGTAACTCAAAAACCCACCCGCCGTGTATGAATTCTTGAATGAGTTTATCTAAACTCAATTTAATAATGTCTATATTAGCGTAACTTTTATCAAAATATAAGCGTAACTTTTTTCTTTTATTATTGATTCCATTACATATATATAAGATTATTTCGGATAGGTTAAATAATTCCACAAATTTTGTCAACACTTTTTGCATCTTTTTGCAATCTTTTAAAAGTCTTCTACTTTAACGTATATACGACGCTACAGTATTGTGTAAGAGGTACAGAAGCTAAGCTGTAGCGTCGAGCCGTTTTTGTCGAGCCGTCTTTGTCACGCCGTAGGCAGGAACTGCGTAGGAGGAAGACAGGAACGGCGAAGACTGAAGGTGCATTGTTTTCTCTTCGCCGTTTTGCAACAGCTGCGGGCAGAAACGTGGGCGCTTTTGTTTTGTCTTTCCAGAAACAGAGATACCATGTTCCGGCGTTGCCTTTGGATAAAACCTCGCCGAGCGAAACCGCCGCGCCCAAAACTTTGACCGCATCACCTGCGTGCGGGAAATAATCACAGGGAAATTTGGAGTGGAACGGCTCGAAGAAATCGCCGTTGACCGCTATCTGACAGTTCCACTTTTCCAGAAACGCCGAAGTCGTTTGTGCCGCGACCTTTCCGTTTTCATCCACCAATTCCAGGCGCGCCGGCGAAACCCCGACGGCGACCGGAACGGTTTCGCCGATGAAATAATGGACGCGATCCATCGGCAGCACGGCGGCGGCCGGCGTGTTCACGGGTGTCGTAACGATGGGTTTGGTGTCCGGGGGTTGCGCCGAAGCCGAAACGACGGGGAAAAGCACCCCGCCCGCGAGGACGAGTGGCGAAAGTGTTTTGAGAACCAGGGGAATGGCTTTGCTGTGAAGCGGTCTGATGATGATGTTTTGCATGATGGAATTTTTTCGATACTGAAATTTTGCGAAAACCGCAAGTTCGGTTTGGAATGGGCGTTGTTTCATCTCGGTTTTTAAAGCGTTGCGGCAGAACTGGTGAGTACTCGTTCGGGCGCAAAGCGCGGCGGCGTCGGTGAACAGCAAAGCATCGCCCGCTTGCGAGAGTTGGGATTTTAGCGAGTGGCTCAATTCACAGCGAACTTACCCTGTTGACGTACCCAGCCATTCCAGCCGGTGATGCGATACCACTTCGCGCCGTTTTCGTACTGCGCGTAAAAGCGAACTTCTCCGCTCTTCGGGTCGGTATAAATTTCACCGTCAATGGGATCGGAGGTGATCTCGAACATTTCTTTGGTCTGACCCTTCGCGTAATTCTGGAACAAGCTTCCGACGAACAAGCCATCGCGATCCCACACGTAATTCACCGCAGGCCCGCTTCCCCAACCTCCGTTGAAGTCCTGAAGAACAATGGAGCCATGGGTCGTCCCGGCGATGCTGCGAAAAGCGCCGATGGTGCCGGGAGGCAGCGAGGCGCGCGCCCGCGCATCCGCCTTTTCACCGGCGCCGCGTCCGACACGACCGAGATACTTTCCTTTGGCATCCCATCTCATCACGAAAGCATCTGCGGCGGTGCCCCACTCTTTGCTGTCATAATTGATGGCCGCATAGAAGGTGACGCCATCGTAATGCACGAAGGAACCCCAGCCGCCGTTGATATGAGGCGTGTCGATTTCGTCGGGGAACGAGGCGACCGCTTCGCCGTTGGGCATCATGCCATAGATCGGAGCGCCGGCAGGCGTCCAGCCTTGCACCGGGTACTTGAGTAACTTTGGACCCGCCTTCGGTTCGAGATAGGTTCGACTAACCCAGCGGTAGCAGTTGAATTGCGCGTCGGTATAGCTATTTCCCAGTTGGAAATAGTGCGATTCGCCGCTCCAGGTTATTTCGGTTTTCTGAGGCTTTCCGTCGCCATTTTCATCCGCCCAGAGAATGCCATTATTACTACCCCGACTTAACGGAAGAGGAGTCCAATCGCGCAGATATTGCGGCACCCAGGGTGAAAAAACATTTCCGTCGTGAAGCGGCAGCGAGTAGATGGTAGACGCGCTGATAGTCCACGCTTTTTCGTCCACTTTCAACACCGCGAGCGGCTGACCCTGGCGAACCAGGTACGTAATTCCCTGCCGCTTGCGTACATCCCAGATTTCACCGGCGTAGCCGGTCTGCAACAAGCCGTTTCCCAGCCCCACGTACTTAAAGGTCGAATGCACCTTGAAAGTTTTAGTCGCGGGATCAATCACCAGGCGCATCAGGTAGTCGTTGTTGGAAGCCATCCAGACGATGTTGGGATTCTCCGGGTCGTGCGCCAGCCAGGGATCCCAGCGGTGCCCGCCATACCATTCCTGCCGAAGTTGTCCTGCCTTATCGAATTCGGCGACGCGGCGCGGCGCGGCATTGGCCTCGCTCACGATAAAGCCGCCGCTCGCGTCGGCGCGCAAGCCGGTGGGAATCGAAAAGCTGCGCTGCATTTCCGGCGTATACAAGCCATGCTTGCGGCCACCTTTGCGGCCATAGGTGTTGAGCAACTTCCCCGCGAGGCTGAAGCGTTTGACCTGCTGAGTTCCGCTATCGAAAACCAATAAG
>Ga0209414_1001755_pt1 | contig 10088 bp, 6 predicted proteins | sample LakVidmifraction_4_FD_181154 | JGI IMG/M metagenome (GOLD analysis project Ga0209414, IMG submission 181154) | Hypersaline microbial communities from Lake Vida, Antarctica - Brine Hole Two &gt;0.2 micron (SPAdes) (version 2) | ecosystem: Environmental > Aquatic > Non-marine Saline and Alkaline >... | reverse complement strand
CTTGACCAATATAGTTGGCAACTCGATGCCACTCTTGAACACACTCTTGATCCGCTTCGTTATGTAGCAAACTTTGATGTATTGAAAACAATGTATTATTCTCTTGGTAATGGAGCGTTAGATAGTGATGGTGATGGACTCCTTGATGCAAGAGAGCTGATACTATTTGAAACGGATCCAGATTCTGCTGATTCCGATGGTGATGGACTCTCTGATGGTGAGGAAATTCTTATATATAGGCTTGACCCTATGAATTCTGATACTGATGGTGATGGAGTGAGTGATGGCGAAGAAATTAGTCTGGGTACATCCCCTTTCAATAACGATACTGACAACGATGGTCTCTCTGACAGATATGAAACTAGGAGAATAATTGTTATGTGGGGAGATAGTTCTGACAATAAACTAGATGTTCCCCAAAATTTGCCAGATATAAAATCTGTTGCATGCGGAGGCAATCATACTCTGGCTTTGACATCTGAAGGAACGGTTGTTGCCTGGGGGGACAACACTTTTCATCAATGCGATGTTCCTACGGGATTGAGTAATGCCATAGCTATTTCTGCAGGATATCGCCATAGTGTTGCTCTTAAAAGTGATGGCACAGTCGTTGCGTGGGGTGCAAATCATGATGAACAATGTGATGTGCCTATAGGTTTGTCTGGTGTCGTGGCCATTGCATGCGGATCTAGTCATGCTTTGGCTCTGAAAGAGGATGGATCAGTTGTTGCATGGGGAGATAACTCTTTGGGGCAATGCAGCCAGTACAATTTCCCAGAAAGTTTGAATCATGCAACTAGCATTGCCGCTGGTGCTGAACATAGTATGGCTCTTCAGAAATCATGGCCGTATTCTTATATTAATGCTTGGGGATGGAATACGTCACAACAATGTTTCCCGCTTCCACCATCATTGATATCATCATTGGAGAGTGGTATAGAAATAAGAGCGATTGCTGCTGGTAGTTCTCACAGTGTAGCTCTTAGTCAAAGAGGAAAAGTATTTGCATGGGGGGGAAACCAATTTTATCAACGCAATGTTCCATCCGATTTGTCTGGAACTTATGCTGGTGTTCTTGCCATAAGTGCTAGTTTTAATCATACTCTGGCTCTGAAATCTGACAGAACAGTTGTTGACTGGGGGCAGAAATACCATAATGTGCCTGAAGGATTGAGTGATGTACTAGCAATTTTCGCAGGATATTATCATAATGCGGTATTGGTGAGGTCAAAACTTAATCCGAGATCACAGGATACTGATGGCGATCTGTTGCCAGATGGTTGGGAAGTTAAGCACGGATTTGATCCGCTTGTTGCCAATAACTTAAACTATGACTCTGATGGCGATGGACTGTCGTTGTTTGACGAATATCGCTATGTTACAGACCCAAACAATCGAGATACCGATGGGGATAGAGTGTGGGATGGGGATGAAATTCCGTTTAATTCTAGTTTAAATGGCAATCAAAGGAACAACATAACTGGTGGAAACCCAAATGCAGGTTCAAATCCAAATGATGGTGATGATTATGGAAAATCAATAAATTGTGTAACAATGTTGCTAACAGTTGGAGACCCAAGTAATAGTAATTCAGAGCGTTGGAAGTTTGGTGTGTTTTATGGTACCAATGTAATACGACATGTTGATGATGGATTTGGCACGCCAGGTAGTAATGAATACTCTCTTGTTAAAGGTAAAGAGTATACATACAAAATTGATTGGGTGGATCACAACAAGGATTATTTTGATTATGATTGGCAGGCATTAATCAATGATTTGTCAGTATCTGGTTTATACGATGGATTATACAATACTGGTAAATTTATCGTAGAAGATCCAGAACACTTACTGACGACTCTTTATAATGGTTCAGAAATAAACGAAGCAGATGGTCTGGAAGGTCGAATCATTGTTCCACTCTCAAAAATCAGCTCGGATTATGACCATAGCGGTGTGGTTGAAGATTCAGAATATGCAAACACAAATGAAACATACAATGCAACAGGATTAGTTGTTCCTGTTGGCACAAATACTCTTGGGATGATTGAATTGTATGTTTTGCCAGAATCAATGGATTTTGGCGAAGCTGAGCTTTCCGTGCAGACAACTGGCTCTGGAGATATCAAAATATGGACAACGCCAGATCGTCAACCCGGCACCTTGCTTTTAAGCACTTTGGATTCTGGAATGATGAGCGAAAGCTGGTCGGTTGGCTATGATGATATTCCAGACACCATATATGCAGAAGGAATTAATAGCAGTTCTAATGCCGGTGACATTTCTCTTATTCTAAAATTTGAATATGAAGGTGAGCTTTTTAGCGCAGCAACGCAGAAGATAAGTGTTGTTGATATGGATATGATCCCCAATTTTGATCGAGATGGTGATATTGACAGTATTGATTTCGACAAACTTAAGATGGGTGAGGTTTACCGTTTCTGGATTAATGATGATAATGATGAACATGACAGTGCAGACAGTGGAAATGATGTTCCGGGTGGTTCAAATATGGATTGGGAGTCTGATGATAGATATTTGAATGACTATACTTATGTAGTTGACGGAATTCGTGATTTCGTTGATTTCTTTCCTGTATATATTAAACTCAATAATGCTTTAGATGTTTTGCCGGCAAGTCAATATGATTATATTTTGAAGCATGCCGACAGTGCTGTTAATGTTTTTATAAATACTGGTTTAAGTCATGAAGAAGCTGATTATCATTTGTATAACAAAACGTTTGTGGAAGCAAATCATAATGCAGATTTGATATACATTGAGAGTGATGGATATACTTTTCCAGCAGATTTTCTATCGGCAGCAGATGCTGGAGAGGGAGTTATTCTGGTTGAAGGACGTGCAGCAACCACAGAACCATTAATACTTGAAGTCAGACATAAGCAAACAGGTAGTTTAATCTTTGAAACTGAAATGCCAATGTCGCTTAGTTCAGTTAAAAATATGTACAGGTTTTTGAATGTGAAACCTGGTGGTGTCTCTTCGACAGACGAACCAAGTAATTATCCTGATTCGCTTTGCAATGATAAAAATCTTTTCTTTTTGCATGGTTTTAAGGCTACAGAGGATAGTGCACCAGGGTGGCATGCTGAATTTTTTAAACGCCTTTACTGGTCGGGGTCAAATGCAAAATATTGGGGTGTAACTTGGCACAGTGATGGCGGCACGTTGACATTCCTAAACTATCACCTGAATGTTATTAATGCATTTGAAGCTGGATCAAACCTCTGGGCAAAAATCAACTATGTTCCAAACAAAACATTTATGGCTCACAGTTTAGGAAATATGGTGGTTTCCTCGGCAGTTGAAGATTATGGTCTTGATGTTGACAAATATTTTATGTTGAATGCTGCTGTACCTGCGGAGGCTTATGATTCAACATTGGCAAATACAGCAACAAGTTATACCAATTATATGCTGCATGAAGACTGGCATGGATATCTGCCTAAAACATGGGCTTCAAACTGGCATGTATTGTTTGATGATTCAGACAATCGCTCAAATCTTTACTGGGGTGGTCGATTTGCCTCCGTCGTTGATGTTGCATACAACTACTATTCATCGGGTGATGAAGTGTTGGAGATTAAGAATAGTATGCCAGGAATTCTGGATGAAGGTTTGCTAAGACTGAACAGATACACTTGGCATAAACAGGAAATATACAAGGGAACGCATGGATTGGGCAGTTCAGACTGGGCAGGTTGGGGATTTTATCGTAATGCATTGTTTCAACGTTATTATACTTTGGGTGAAGCAAACTCATTAAGCAATTCAGTTCTGAGAACTGCACCAGTATTCAAACATGATCCGAGTTACCTGTTTCAGACCAATATGACCAATGCAAAGGTTACGGAAGTTCTGGCAAGAGGTGTTCCCGCTCTATCTTATCCTGCAGGAACTGCGGAGATTGAACCAGAATCAAATCCTAACTTCAGTTTTGACATAGAAAGTTTTAATCGAGATAATGGTTGGCCAAATAGGAATACATATAACACAAGATGGTTGCACAGCGATATTAAAAATGTTGCTTATGTATATAATTTTGAAATTTTTAATAGAATAGTAAATGCAGGAGAATTAGAATGAGACAGATATTAATAGGTATAGTGGTTTTCTTTGTCATGTATGAAGTAAATGCCGTAAGTCAAATCAAGAAAGACGCTCGTAATAATGGAGCATTAGGAAAAATTACACTAAAAGTTGTCGATGACCAGTACAACATTGTTACTAATGCAAACATTACTGGCTATTTTTCTAATGAGCTAAAGGGATATAAGGACTATAGTGGTGTTACAGACACAAATGGATTGTTTACAATATCAGAAGTGTCTGATCATGAAATGTCTTATAGAATAACTAAAGATGGATATTATAAAACATCTGACATATATTATTTTAACAAAGCTGGACAAGAATGTGCCGAGAGAGATAAATTTGCTCCTTGGAAAATCAAATGGATTCCGTGGAATCCTACTGTAACAGTTATTTTAAAAAAAATCCGCAATCCAATTCCGATGAAAGTAAGAGAAATAAAAGCTGTATTTCCAGGACTAGAAAAATATTATCCTTTTGATCTTGATGTTGGCGATTGGGTTGAACCATTGGGAAAAGGCAGAAAAGCCCATATATATATATATCATTATAACAATACAATAGACACATTTACAGGTGAATGGGTTTTAAAAATGAAAACGGCAGCACCTCCTACAGGTTTGCAGATTGCAGAACATGATAATTATAGTGAGTTTAGGACTATGCATTTAGCACCAGAAAATAACTACACAAATTTTCTGGAGTTTGTTTCAGAAAGGAATGCAAAAGAAATATTTAAGAATACTAAGCTTGAGAAAAATCAGTATCTTATTTTTAAGTGTCAAAATAGTACAAATCCACCAACATATAATTATGGTAAAATTTATCAACCATTAAGATATGGAAAGTTCAGAAACAGTGGTAAATATGAAATACATTTTACATATTATTACAATCCAACCCCAGATGACAGGAATTTGGAGTATGCTCCTAAACAAAACTTGATAGATTATTCAGATATGCGTTTCCCTCCACATTTTAAACCATGAAGAATAAGGTTTGCCTCTGTTGTTGATGTTGCGTACAACTATTATTCATCTGGAGACGAAGTTCTGGAGATTTTGGATGGTATGCCGGGAACATTCACGGGCGGTATTCTTCACATGAATAGGTACACTTGGCATAAACAGGAGATTTTCAAGGGAACACATGGTCTTGGAAGCTCCGATTGGGCTGGTTGGGGATTCTATCGTGATATTCTGTTCAATAAGTATTACACTTTGTCAGAAGCAAATACATTAAGTAATTCCGTTCTGAGAACAGCACCGGTATTTAAACATGATCCGAGTTACCTGTTTTGTCTTGTCCTGATATAAGTTTACACTTTTTAGGTTCGAAAATATAAAAAACAGACATTTTATTATGACTGATTTTTTGTTGAAATAAGACTGTAATTTGTATATATTTAGTTTTGAAGAAAAAACAAAATCATACGATAATAATATGTTTAGTCCTTGAATTTCTGGCTGATATAAAAAACATGAGTTTGCACCAATAAAATTAGGAAGTAACTTTTTGAATTTCACCATTTTGGGTGATAAATTTGAAAATTAATTCAAGATGACGATGAGGAAATCGTCGCTCTCGTCCCTGCAAGACAATACTAAATTGCAAGTCGGGAGCGAGAATGTCCTCATTCTCATAAAGCACATTTAACCAGAAAAACAGGGTGTTTAGTAACATTTTACAAGAAATGATATAATATTTGGCTGTGGTATTCGTTACAGTATAAAGTAAATTATTAACAATGGAGAAATAAAAATGATAAGTGATAAATTACAAGATGCAATTAATGACCAGATAAACAAAGAGTTATATTCAGAGTATTTATATTTTTCAATGGCAGCATATTTGGAAAGAATAGGCTTGCTTGGTTTTTCCAATTTTATGAGAGTACAGGCTCAGGAAGAGCACGTTCATGGTGTTAAATTTTATGAGTACCTTTTGGAACGTCAAGGAAAGGTTATTCTTCAATCTATCGATGCTCCTCAACCTGATTTTGAATCTCCAAAGGCTGTTTTTGAAGATACATATGCACACGAGCATTTTATAACAGAATCAATCAACAATTTGATGACTCTGGCCATTGAAGAGAAGGACTATGCGGCTCAAAGTTTTCTTAAGTGGTTTATTGATGAACAGGTTGAAGAAGAAGCAACTATGGATAACATTTTGACTCAGATAAAACTTATTTCCGGAGATGGAAAAGGAATGTTCATGTTGGATCGTGAGTTGGGTCAACGCGTCTTTACTCCGCCGGTACCAGTCAAATAATAATAGTGGAATTCATAAGAGAGACGCGATAAATCTCGTCTGTACAGGGCGTTAGTTCTGTAAAATGAAAAGGGCAGACCTGTGTGTCTGCCCTTGTTTGTATTTGGGCGAACATATAGGTTAGCCCTTGCATTAAATGAAAAGGTTTATATTTATGGATGACAGAATTACCGAATTAGAGACTAAAATTGCTCATCAGGAGAAGCTTCTTGATGAGTTAAATGAAGTTGTTACCGGGCAGTGGAGAGATATTGATATTTTAAAGAAAAAGTTTGTTCTATTGAATGAGATGATTCAGCAGTTGGATACAAAGAATACAGAAGCTGATGCTCCTCCACCTCATTTTTAAGAAAATATGGTTTTTTCTGTGTTTTCGTAGGTGAATTTAATATCCTTTAAATTCGACTGCGTTGCAGTCGTTGCATTAATAATGATTGATTAACCATGCATTTCATACATGGCTATTAATGTTGAACAGCTTCGCAGTTCTAAGACTACGAAGTAGTCAAATCTTAGTAGCCCCGTATGCAATACGGGGTTAGTTACAACAAAGCAACACGACCCTGACGGCGTCCTGCGTAGCTTGAAAAGCGAAGCATGGAATGGGTCGAACAAAAATGTATCACCCACTAAAACAAAGAAAGAGCCGAAAATATTTAGATTTGTTCAAGTTTTTCTTTAACTTTTTCAATTATAAAATCAGGGGTTGATGCACCTGCTGTCAGACCAACGGTTTTGTATGGTTTTAGTAGTTCCGCGTCTATTTCATCATGATTCTGTATATGAAATGTCGGGATTAATTTTTCTGCAAGTTTGACTAGTTGAACTGTATTTGCACTCTGCTTGCCTCCAACAACAACCATTGCGTCAACTTCTTTTGTTAAGTTCAGTAGGTCTTTCTGTCGATTTTTTGTTGCACTACATATTGTATCTTCGACAGCAACTATGTTAAATTTTTTCTTTATTAATTCGGCAATTTTAAGAAATTGGTCATAATTTTGTGTTGATTGAGACACAAGGCATACTTTGTTAAATGAGTTAAGTTTTATTATATCCTCTTCAGTTTTTATGACATGACCTCTGTTTTGCGCAAAGCCCATTAGTCCAACAACTTCGGCATGTCCTTTGTCTCCATATATTAGTATTTCGTAATCTTCTTTTGCGTATTTTTCTATGGTTAACTGTATCTTATAAACATATGGACAGGTAGCGTCTTCAAGCTGTAGATTGAAAGATTGGAGTAACTTATATCTTTCGGGGGGAATACCGTGGGCTCGAATAAGTATTATGGAATCATCAACTTCTGAGAAGTTGTCTGCTTCAATAATATTTTCTTTTTCAAGTTTTTTTAACATTTCTGTGTTGTGTATTAGGGGACCATCGGTGCGAACAGTTTTGTTGACTGCAAGATTTCTTGCCTGCTCAACAGCTCGCTTTACTCCCCAGCAGAATCCTGCCGACTTTGCTAAAATTACGTTCATATGTTTTTTATGTTTCTTTATTTTTTTATAAATGATATTATTCAGAAAATTGGGTGACCTTAGATTTCTGGTTGAGGGCACAAACATACATTTCAATCAATAAAATTAGCATTTGAATGATTGTTTTATCATCCAGCTACTAAGAGAAAGTAAAATGTAAGTTTATACTTAATGTTTTTATACTTAGTAGCTGGGGTGATCCCGCAAGGCGGGATGAAAATTATATTTTCGACGGTCAACGCCCGTCGCTACAGTACATTATAAGCGATACTAACGCTAAACTGTAGCGGCGAGTTACCTGCGTGACAGCAAGTAATTATCGCCGAACACCATAAGTGTCTCAACTAGAAAAACAGGTTGGGTGAGATTTTACATAATTCTTTCTTTTCTAGCAAGGGTTAAATTGTTTGGTATAATTTGTTTTAATAATATGTAGAGGTTTGTTGTTTTGAAAATTTTTAATAGTCCGCAAGTTTTACAGCAAGAACTTTTAGAGGCAAAAAAATGTGGAAAGAGAATAGGCTTTGTTCCAACTATGGGGTATCTACATGCGGGGCATTTGTCTTTGATGCGTATAGCAAAAGATAAGACGGATATTCTTGTTGCAAGTATTTTTGTTAATCCTATGCAGTTTGGACCTTCTGAAGATTTAGAAAGTTATCCCCGTGATTTTAAAAGTGATGAGGTTTTATGTGAGAAAGAGGGGGTTGACTATATTTTTTATCCTAATAATGATGATATGTACCCTTCTGGATACAGTACATATGTTGATGAATTAGTATTGTCTAAAGTTCTTTGTGGGGCAAAAAGACCCGGGCATTTTAGAGGGGTTGTTACCGTTGTAACAAAGCTTTTTAATATTGTTCTGCCAGATGTTGCTGTCTTTGGGCAGAAGGATGCACAACAGGTTCGTATTATTCAACAGCTTGTGCGAGATCTTAATTTTCCTGTAGAAGTTGTAATTGGTCCAATTGTACGTGAAGCCGATGGCTTGGCAATGAGTTCTCGTAATTCACATCTGACAAAAGAAGATCGTAATAAGGCGCTGGTGATTTATCAGTCATTATTGTTGGCAAAACTATTGATTGAGGATGGAAGAGATGTTTCGTCAGTCAAGAGTGCAATTCTTGAAAAACTGGGATATGTTACAGGTTTGAGTGTTGATTATGTTGAAATAAGAAATTATGACACATTGGAAGAGGCGGAGAGTTTTGAATCTGTTATCTTGATTGCTGTTGCAGTCAAAGTGGGCAAAGTACGATTAATTGATAATATAATAGTTTGGAATTAAGCTAATGGCTGATATAAAAACAAAATGTAAAGATTGCGGCAAGGAAATGTCGGTTTCAGAATATGCCGAAGAGGTTGTTTGCTCAAGTTGTGGAAGTAGTTTTAGAGTTAAAAATGATGAAGAAGAAAAGCAAATTGCACAGGAGAAGAGAAAAGCAATAAAAGAGCGGGTTGACCAGGGTTCAGAAGGAATTCCACAAACATTGTCTGTTAATGAGATTTTAATAAACTCTTTTGTTAAGAAAAAGAAGAATGCGCTTCAGGGAACATATGTTAGAGCGGGTATTGTTTGTTTAATTGTTGCTGTTATCGCAAGTATATGTAACTATACAGATGTTCTCCCGCCCAGTGCAAAATCATTTTTAACCATTCATATGCCTTGGTTATTTATTGTTTTGCATATTTTTGTTATTCTTGCTGCCTTCAAAGATAATGTTTTTGATGGAATCTTATCATTAATCCTGCCTCCCTACGCCTATTATTATATATTTTTTAAATCGGATGAGTATATGTTTAAGGCAATATTTTTAGGTCTCTTAGTTGGGTATGGTGTTAATTATTTTCATTTTGTAGTTGATAGTAGTGATAATTTCATTTCTTGGGGTAATAGGATGTTAGATGGAGACTATTAGGAGTTGGCATTGTGAATACTAATGAGCGTATACAATTTTTAGATGGAAAGCTGTCATTCAAAAAAGCAAAGATGGATCTGGCTTTGCTTGTCGTGCTTTTTTTTATGCTTTCATTAGTTTCTTATGTCTTGATGTTCATGTTTTATTTGCAGGAAAAGAGTTATTGTGCATACGCCATTGCCTTTGTTTATATTGTGTCCACATCTTTGATTGTTATTTCTGTACTTCGATATATAAAGAACATTATAAATGACAGGGATAAGTTGGAGAGAATTATTGACAGTATTAACCCTGATGTTCT
>Ga0209414_1001754_pt1 | contig 10094 bp, 8 predicted proteins | sample LakVidmifraction_4_FD_181154 | JGI IMG/M metagenome (GOLD analysis project Ga0209414, IMG submission 181154) | Hypersaline microbial communities from Lake Vida, Antarctica - Brine Hole Two &gt;0.2 micron (SPAdes) (version 2) | ecosystem: Environmental > Aquatic > Non-marine Saline and Alkaline >... | reverse complement strand
ATGGACAATCTAAAAGATACCACCATCAATACATTGGTATGGGTGGACGAATGGATACGATTCAATGTGCCGTTGTGAATGTGAAACTAAAGCACTATGCAAAAGATTTGGCATTGCGCCAAGAGGTAGCAATTAAATATACTAAAATGCTAGAGGGCAAAGATATGATTTTGCCTTTCGTCGCAAATGAAACTACTTCAGCTTGGGCACAATACTCTGTACTGGTACAAAATCGTGATGAAGTGCAAAAAAAACTCAAAGAGAAGGGAATCCCTACGGCTGTTCATTATCCTATGCCCTTACATCTACAAGAGTGTTTTGAATACCTTGGGTATAAGAAGGGAGATTTCTCTAAAGCTGAGAAAATAAGTGGTGAGATTATGAGTTTACCTATGAACCCATATCTTATAGATGATGAAATAGAGTATATTTGTAACTGTTTATGATTCATAAATTTAAACCCAGGTCAGAATTTTCTCGTAATGTCCTTACTCTGATGACAGGTACAACCATAGCACAAGCTATTCCTATAGCCATCAGCCCAATATTGACTCGGATTTATACACCTGACGATTTTGGGGTTTTTGCACTTTATATGAGTATTGCTTCCATTATGGCAGCGATAGCTACTGGTCGATATGAACTTGCTATTATGCTCCCAAAAAAAGATGAAGATGCTATAAATATAGTGGCACTTTCTATTATAATATCTTTTTTTGTAAGTTTTATAGCCTTGTTGGTCGTATCTGTGTTTAATTTTCAAATTACAAACTTGCTTGGAAAGCCTGAAATATCAAATTGGCTTTATTTTATACCTATTACTGTTTTGTTGACAGGGGTTTATCAAAGTTTTAATTATTGGAGTAATAGAAAAAAACAGTATGAGAGATTAGCTACGAGTAGGATAGTGCAAAGTGGAACGACAACAACGACAAATCTTGGTATGGGGTTTGGTGGATTTGGTGCTAGTGGACTTATTGTTGGTGGCATGGTGGGTCAAGGTGTGGCCACCTCAATATTAGCTAAAATGGTGTGGAGAGAAGATAAAGATAAATTTAAAAAAATTCGAAGACTAAAAATATTTGCGTTAATCAAAAAGTATAAGAAATTACCTATTCTGAATTTACCAAATGCTTTAATAGATAGTTTTAGATTGTCAGGTATTAGTATATTAATAGCAAAGTTTTTTACAACAGCAACTTTAGGACAATTTACATTAGCGTGGAAAATGGTACAGACTCCTATGTCATTAATAGGGAGTTCTATTTCGCAAGTTTTTTTTCAAAAACTTTCAAGTTCTAATAAAAACGAGTTGAATTCAATAGTTAAAAAATTTATAATAAAAGCAACTATAATAGCATCTCCAATATTTTTGATTATTTATTTCTTTGCTGTAGATATTTTTACAATAGTTTTTGGCGAGAATTGGAAACTAGCAGGAGAAGCAGCTTCTGTTATGTCACCTTGGCTATTTTTAAATTTTTTAAGTGCCCCTATGGCGAATGTGTTTATAGTTTTGAATAAACAAGAGGTTGTATTGGTCGTTTCGATACTTTATATGTTATTTCCAATAAGCATATTATTGGTATTTAATCAATTAGGTTTTATTTATTTATTAAATTTAATTACATTAGGAATGAGTTTTGTATTAATACTGTTTATAGCGCTAGTACTTAAGTATACAAAAAATATAAAATGAGGAAAAATCAATGTTAAAAAATAGTGTTTTAAGGTGTTTATATAAAAGTTACCCATTGCGAAGAGGAAAACGTTTTTTAAGAAGTTTTTTTAAATATATTTCAGGGTATGTAATAATAGAGGATGATGACAAAAATATACTTCTTTTAAATTTAGATAACTATATTGATTCTAAAATATATCTAGAAGGATCTTATGAAGAAATTAATATAAATATATTAAAAAAGATTTGTTCAAATGTGAACTGTGATTATTTTATTGATATTGGAGCTAATTTGGGGATTTATACAGTAAATTTTTCAAAAGAGTCATATATTAAAGAGTGTTATTCTTTTGAACCAGATCCTCAAAATTATGCTCAATTAAGTGCTAATGTTTTTTTGAATAATATTGGACACAAGGTAAAAATGTTTAACTGTGCACTATCTGATGTAACTCAAGAGGGAACACTCTTTCTTGAAAAAGAAAAAAAAGATATAGATCTTTATAAATGTAATGCAGGAACACACTCTTTAGAGGAAAATAAAAATAGACACAATGATAAGATAAAAGTCAAAGTTTTTCGTGGAGATGAATTGTTAGATATTAAAAATCAAACAATTTGTATTAAAATAGATGTTGAAGGACATGAGTTATCAGTTTTGAAAGGTTTAGAAAGAAAACTAGTATTAAATAATACTATTCTTATGATTGAAATTTTTGATGACAAATTTAAGGAAACAATTAAGTATCTAGAAAGTATAGGCTTTAAGATTGATACTTCAGTGAATATGTCAGGGGTTAACTATCTTTTAAAGAATTTTGACTTTAATGCATAATTTAAAAAGTTTTAATAAAAAGGTGGACTTCTAATGCACATATTGATTTTACCCTCATGGTATCCAAATAAAAACAATCATCTTTCAGGTATATTTTTTAAAGAGCAATCAGAAGCATTGGCAAAGTATGGCAATAAAGTTGGATTGATAGCTATCAATGAAGTAAGTATTAGAGATGTATGGAAGCAAAAGAAGCTAGATATATCAAAAAAAATATTTACTGAAAATGGTGTAAATACATTTACTATTCAGTACCCAGCTATTCCAAAGCTACATACAATAAGAAATAAAATAAGATTTGAGTTATTTAAAAAGTTGTTTCGAGAATATATAGAAATACATGGCAAACCTGATATCGTACATGTTCATTCATTTACAGTAGGTGAATTTGCTATTTGGATAAAAGAGAATTATGATGTTCCTTATGTAATTACAGAGCATTCTACTGCTTTTGCCAGAGATATGATTTCTAAAGAGAACTTAGTTGTTGCAGAAAAAGTTTTCAAAAGTTCATCTTATAATATAGCTGTTAGTAATGAGTTTACTTTACTTCTTAACAAAAAGTTTAATGTAGATTTTCAATATATACCAAACATTGTAAATACAGATTTTTTTGAAGTTAAAGAAAAATCAACTAAAAGAAAGTTTGATTTTATAAATATAGCTTTTTTAGATAAAAAGAAAAATCAAGATATATTGATAAAATCTTTTACAAAAGCCTTTAAAGATAATAGTGATGTAAAATTAACAATAGCAGGAGATGGACCTGAATATGATAATCTAAATAATCTAATCATAACACTAGATATGACAAAACAAATAAAACTCTACGGAAGAGCTAATAGAGAAGAAGTTAAAGAGTTATTACAAAGTTCTGATGCTTTTGTCTTATCAAGTCAATATGAAACTTTTGGTGTTGTAGTTATAGAAGCTATGGCTTGTGGTCTACCTGTGGTAGCTACAAAATGTGGTGGACCTGAGTCAATAGTGATTGATGAAAAGCTGGGTAGATTAGTTGACATAAATATTGATAGTTTATCAAAAGGTATGTTGGAATTGTATAATAAAAAGTATGATTCAAAATATATTAGAAATTATGTTATTGATAACTTTTCAGCTGATATTATATCTTTAAAATTGATACAAGTGTATAAGAGATGTTTAGGAGATATGGTATGAATAAAAAAGTAACATCAATAGTACTAAATAACTTTAAAAACGATAGCCGGGTTTTAAAAGAAAATATATCATTACAAAAAGCAGGATATGATGTAAAAGTTGTTGCACTTCATGAGAAACCATTAAAAGAGTTTGATGATGTTCAAAACATACCTGTACATAGAATTAAATTAAAAAGCAGAGACTGGTCAAAAAATAAAATTATACAATTACTCAAATATTTTGAATTTATTTATAGAGTTGTAAAACTATATAGAAATACTGATATCCTCCATTGTAATGATTTAAATACATTACCAATAGGTTTTATCATTAAGAAGTTTTTTAATAAAAATGTAAAAATAGTTTATGATGCACATGAGTATGAAACAGAGATCAATGGACTAAAGGGTATCCAAAAAATACTTACCCAAAAACTTGAAAAATATCTCATTAAATATGCAGATAAAGTTATAACAGTGAGTGATGCAATAGCCGATGAATATGTAAAAAATTACAATATACCAAAACCAGCATTGGTGCTAAACACACCACCCTATAAAAAAATACAGAAGAAAGATATATTTAGAGAAACTTTAAATATACCTAAAGATAAAACTATATTTTTATATCAAGGGGGGTTGAGTAAAGGTAGGGGAATAGAGATACTATTAGATACTTTTAAAAATATAGATGATAAAAAAACGGTAATAGTTTTTATGGGATATGGTCCTTTGGAAGAATTAGTTAAGAATGCATCAAAAGAATATGTAAATATTTATTTTCACAAAGCAGTAAGCCCTGATGTGCTGCTTGAGTATACAAGTAGTGCTGACTTTGGAATATCAACCATAGAAGATAGTTGTTTAAGTTATAGATATTGCTTGCCAAATAAAATATTTGAATATCTTATGGCAGAAATTCCTGTAATAGTTTCAAACCTATTTGAGATGAAAAGATTAGTAAAAGATAATAATATAGGAGTTGTAGCTGAAGACAATAATACAAAAGGTCTTAACGAAGCTATAGAAGAAGCTGTACTACTGGATCAAAATGAATTACAAAAAAATATTCAAAGAGTAAAAGAAATTTATAAGTGGGAAGAACAAGAAAAAGTTTTACTGGATGTGTATACGGGGTTTAATGATGAATAAAAAAATAGCAAATTTGGTCTTTAATTCTTTTATAAATGATAGTCGGGTTATGAAAGAATCAATATCTTTGGCTAATAATGGATATGAAGTATATGTGTTAGCTCATCACGACAAAAATTTATCAATCGATGAAAAGAAAGATAATTTTTTTATTAAACGATTTAGCTATCTTGATAGAACTATAACCAAAAACAAGATTGTCAAACTGAAGGCTTATTTTACGTATATAAAAGAAAGTATACATTATTGCAAAGATTTTGATATCCTCCATTGTAATGATTTAAATACATTACCAATAGGTTTTATCATTAAGAAGTTTTTTAATAAAAATGTAAAAATAGTTTATGATGCACATGAGTATGAAACAGAGATCAATGGACTAAAGGGTATCCAAAAAATACTTACCCAAAAACTTGAAAAATATCTCATTAAATATGCAGATAAAGTTATAACAGTGAGTGATGCAATAGCCGATGAATATGTAAAAAATTACAATATACCAAAACCAGCATTGGTGCTAAACACACCACCCTATAAAAAAATACAGAAGAAAGATATATTTAGAGAAACTTTAAATATACCTAAAGATAAAACTATATTTTTATATCAAGGGGGGTTGAGTAAAGGTAGGGGAATAGAGATACTATTAGATACTTTTAAAAATATAGATGATAAAAAAACGGTAATAGTTTTTATGGGATATGGTCCTTTGGAAGAATTAGTTAAGAATGCATCAAAAGAATATGTAAATATTTATTTTCACAAAGCAGTAAGCCCTGATGTGCTGCTTGAGTATACAAGTAGTGCTGACTTTGGAATATCAACCATAGAAGATAGTTGTTTAAGTTATAGATATTGCTTGCCAAATAAAATATTTGAATATCTTATGGCAGAAATTCCTGTAATAGTCTCAAATCTACCAGAGATGAAAAGAGTAGTAAAAGATAATAATATAGGAGTTGTAGCTGAAGATAATAATACAAAAGGCCTTAACGAAGCTATAGAGGAAGCTGTTTTGCTAGATCAAAATGAATTACAAAAGAATATTCAAAGGGTAAAAGAAATTTATAATTGGGAAGAACAAGAAAAAGTTTTGTTGGAAGTTTATAAGGAGCTAGAAAAATGAAAATTGTAACTATTTTAGGGGCTCGCCCTCAATTTATCAAAGCAGGAAGTGTTAGTCGAGAGATAGCGAAACACGAAAAGATACAAGAGATTATAGTTCATACAGGGCAGCACTATGATGCTAATATGTCTGATATATTCTTTGATGAGATGAAGATACCCAAGCCTGATTATTATCTTGATATAAATGGACTTGGTCATGGTGCAATGACGGGACAGATGCTTGAGAAGATAGAAGAGGTTATCATTAAAGAAAACCCTGACTGGGTGATGGTGTATGGTGATACAAACTCCACATTGGCCGGGGCACTTGCCGCATCAAAACTACATATAAAAGTAGCACATATAGAAGCAGGGCTTAGAAGTTTTAATATGAAGATGCCTGAAGAGATCAATAGAATATTGACAGACAGAGTAAGTGATATTTTATTTTGTCCTACTCAGACGGCTATAGATAATTTAAACAATGAAGGGTTTGATAATTTTGACTGCAAGATAGTTAATTCTGGTGATGTGATGCAAGATGGTGCATTATTTTATAAAAGTTTGGCAAAAAAACCAGACTTTTGCATTGATGATAACTATATGTTATCAACCATTCACAGAGCAGAAAATACAGATGATATAATAAGACTTACTTCCATTATTCAGGCACTCAATAAGATCAATGAAGATAAACAGGTTATTGTACCACTTCACCCCCGAACTAGAAAGATCATAAAGGAACGCAACATCAGTGTAGAATTTACTGTTATCGAGCCTGTGGGCTACCTGGAAATGGTATGGCTGATAGGCAATTGTGATTTGGTTATGACAGATAGTGGAGGATTACAGAAAGAGGCATTTTTCTTTAAAAAACCATGTATTACACTTAGAGATGAAACTGAGTGGGTTGAGTTGATTGAGAATGGGTTTAATGTTCTTGTCGGAGCGAACAAAGAGAAAATATTGGATATGTATAAAAATTTTGTATTTTCTGATGATTTTAATGTAGATTTGTATGGTAGTGGTAGAGCAAGTTATTGTATTGTTCAAGAATTATTAAAAAGGTAAGTAGAAGATGTATTTAGCGGAACAATTTTACAAAAAAATATTAAAAAAAGAACCACCATATTATGTGAAATACTCTCTAGTCACCATTGTGTGGAAACCCATTCGTAAATATATCAATGTTGTTATTATCCCTAATGTCCCCTTTACAAATCTCAGAGTTTATTTATATAGAATAATTGGGTTTAATATAGGTAAAAATGTATTTATAGGTATGAAATGTTATATGGATGATGTTGCGATTAAAAATACAGTGATAGAAGATAACGTGACTATATCGTATGGAACCTATTTCGCCTGTCATGGAAAAGGCCAAAGACATACAAAGATTACTATTAAAGAAAATGCATATATAGGTATGAGATGCAATATTATTTCAGGAAAAGAAGGTGTTATTATTGGAGAAAATACTATTGTAGGTGCGGGTAGTTTGGTTAACAAAAATATACCATCAAATACTACTGCTGTGGGTGTTCCTGTTAAGATATTGGATGACCAGAAAGAGTTTTTGTGAAAAAGACCCCGCTAATATCTATTATTATTCCTACTTTGAATGAAGAAAAGTATATTGCACAATGTTTAGACTCTATTTTAGATACAGCATATGCTAAAGATAAGATGGAAGTTTTTGTTGTTGACGCCGTGAGTCAAGATAAAACTAGAAAGATAGTGCAAGAGTATCATGAAAAACACAGTTTTGTTCACTTACTTGAAAACTTAGATACTGATACTCCTGTCGGTATGAATTTGGGGATTAATGTTTCTAAAGGAAAATATATTTTTATCCTTTCTGCACATGCAGAATATAAGCATGATTATTTTGTAAAATTAGTAGAAAGTATAGCAGAGCTAAATGCAGATTGTGTAGGTGGAGTATTGGTTACAGATGTTAAAAATAAAAATAAAAAGTCTTCTGCGATCAAAGAGGTTCTAATGCATAGATTTGGTGTGGGTAATGCTAGTTTTAGAACAGGAAGTGATAAGGTAAAGCTTGTTGATACCGTAGCTTTTGGATGTTACAAAAGAGACACTTTTGAAAAATATGGCTTATTTAATGAAAAATTAATACGTAATCAGGATATAGAACTAAACAAACGTATAATAAATGGTGGAGGAAAGATCTATCTTATCCCAGAAGTAACGTGTACCTATTACGCCCGGGATAATTTTATGGATTTAGCTAAAAATAATTATGCAAATGGTTTTTGGAATATACTTACAGCTTACTATACAAAAACATTAAACTCATTGAGTCTACGACATTTTATTCCTTTGCTGTTTCTCTTGTCTTTAATCATACCACTTATATTTTCTTTGATTATACCTCAAGTATTATGGATAACATTTTTCTCATTAGTAAGTTATCTCTCTTTGGTTATAATCATAAGTTCTAGACTAAAAAATAATTCAAACAGCATAGGCTATTTGATAATAAGTTTTTTAACCCTCCATTTTTCTTATGGGTTGGGGTCGCTCATGGGAATTTTTAGCGTTATCAATAAGTATATCAAAGGTGAAAAGTGAACCAAAATAAATTTAGTTTGAATCAAGTTACAACAGGGCAAATGCTTGGGCTGATGGTGTTAGCATATGTCTTTAGTTTTGCTATACGTATGATTTGGGTATGGCAGTTTCAAGATAATCCAACCTTTTTCTGGAATGATCAGTTGATGATCAATACAAATGACGGCTACTTTTTTGCCTCAGGAGCGCAAAAAGAACTTCTAGGGGTACACGCATTGAATCCTCGTGTCTTTGGTATGTGGGATTATGGAGTTATATTTTTTACTACACTTTTTGTCAAAATAACGCCTTTCTCTCTTGAAACGATTACACTTTATCTGCCAGCAGTGATTTCTAGTTTGGTGGTTATTCCGATTATATTAATTGCAAGATTGTATGGGCAATCATTATGGGGATTTTTTGCTGCACTACTTGGGGCTATAGCATGGAGTTATTATAATCGTACGATGATTGGGTACTATGATACAGATATGTTTTCAGCCATGGCACCAATGTTTATTTTGTTCTTTCTAATGAAAAGTACCATAGATTTTAACCTTCGTGGTTCATTGTATGCGGCTATTGCAATAGCCATTTATCCTTTTTTGTATGATGGAGGCCTTTCTCTGGTTTATGCTATGGGTATTATATATGCCTTATATATGATATTTTATCATCGTAACGATAATACGACTTATCTCTCCTTGATTTTAGTATTTGTCGCATTGTTACCATTCCCTTTAGCTTCACCGTTTGAGTATCTTGTCAAAATAATGGTATTGGTTATTTTATATTTTACGTTACAAAAAACATCTATAGCACAAAAAAAGCTAATGATTATTTCAGGTTTATTGTTTGTTGCTTTTTTATTTTTTGGTAATGTGTTTGGTCTGATATTGGCAAAGATTGCAGGGTATACAGCAACAGGAACCAAAGAAGCAGGATTGCATTTTTATTCTGTGGCACAGACAGTAAGGGAAGCAGGACAAATCTCTTTTTCGATGTTTGCAAATCGTATTTCTGGTTCACAGTTTGGTGTTGTGTTGTCACTAATAGGATATGTGGTTTTAGTGATTCGACATAGAGCATTTATTTTGGCTTTACCTCTAATTGGTATAGGGGTATTCGCATTGTTTGGTGGGCTACGATTTACAGTGTATGCTGTACCTGTAGCGGCAATGTCAGCCATATATCTTTTTTTTGTTCTTGGGGAGTTTTTTAAAGACAAAAAACTTAAATATGCTTTTGTTACATTTGCAACGGTTGCTATGCTTTACCCGAATATTACACATATCATAGGATACAAAGTACCTACAGTACTCAATAAAGCAGAAGTGCAAGACCTTGTAAAACTTGATAGTATAGCTGACCCTAAAGATTATACATTGAGCTGGTGGGATTATGGGTATCCTATCTGGTATTATTCTGATACATCTACTCTTATTGATGGTGGTAAGCATAATAATGACAATTTTATCATCTCTAAAATAATGCAAACGTCTTCACCCGAACTGGCTGCTAATTTAAGTCGTTTAGCTATAGAGACTTATGTGGATTCTAATTATGCAACTGTGGCAAATACACTGTT
>Ga0209414_1001752_pt1 | contig 10102 bp, 11 predicted proteins | sample LakVidmifraction_4_FD_181154 | JGI IMG/M metagenome (GOLD analysis project Ga0209414, IMG submission 181154) | Hypersaline microbial communities from Lake Vida, Antarctica - Brine Hole Two &gt;0.2 micron (SPAdes) (version 2) | ecosystem: Environmental > Aquatic > Non-marine Saline and Alkaline >... | reverse complement strand
AGATTTGAAAACGACACAATCAGTCACTAATAACATAATTTACAACGAGGAAACTTTCAGATGAATATTAGAGATTTTTTTAATAGTCTTACTCCAGAACAGATAGAAGAAGGTAATCGCAAACAGCTTGAAGAGAACCAACAAGTTTATAATAAATTCAAAACGGCTTATGACAAAGGATACTGTTCGCTTTGCGGAAAAGAATTGAATTCTTTCGCCCCTAAACACCCCTGTTTTCATTGGTTTCTAAAACCAGAAGGAATCAGAAAAAAATATTTTAAAGAATATTTATCCACCCAAATTGGTTTCTTTCACTTCGATAGTTACATACGATGGATTGCAAATTTGGAAGCCCCTTTTAAGAATATTAATGATTTGACAGACGAGATGAATCCAGCAAAAGTTCTAGAATATACAGTCAAATATAAAAACATTGAATGGTCTATTAATATTGGACAAACAGATTTTGAGGGACATCCAGACTCAAAAAATGCGAACTTTCCTCATTTTCATATACAAATGAGAATAGATAATAATATTTTCATTCGATTCAACGACTTTCATATACCATTAACAGAGGAAGACATTTTTACATTTAAAGCATTACAAGAAGCCCCTGACAAAATAGTTTGGAACAACTCATTTGGAGGGGGAATGTCCATTTTAGAAAATCAAGAAATATTAGAGCAACTAGATGAGTTAATGCAGCCAATGGATGATTTTGATAATGCAACATTTAATACAGAGACACTGATTCAAATGCCTGAAGGTGAAACGATATCAGGAGAAGCGTTAGAACAAATATTTAAAGAAAGTAAAGCAAAATCAACTCCTGTCAGACATTTAATAAAAAAACATTATCCAAGAGCCTCTATATCTACAGAGATCCAACCCGGAGCTGGAGTTCCCGAAATATTAAAACGAAACAAAAGGAAGTAAATATGTAATGGACTTGGAATAATGCATGGATTCTAGCACCGACTAAAAAAAGCAACAATATATTTATGGAACATACAATTAACCAATTGCAAAACAGGTAATAATTGTGTATTCTTAATGGATAAATTTTAAAACTTGTTAACAAATATTTAAACGCATTCTTTTACCGGAAGAATAATAGGAAAGAATAAAATCATATGGCAAAAAAAGATAGTAGTAGTTTTGAGCAGAAACTATTTAAGGCGGCTGATAAGCTTCGTAAGAATATTGATGCTGCTGAGTATAAGCATGTGGTATTGGGATTGGTATTTCTAAAGTATATTTCTGAATCTTTTGTAGAGCTTTATAATAAGCTGGAGGCTGACGAATGGAGTGATTCTGAAGATAGAGATGAATACATTGCTGAGAATGTATTTTTTGTACCCAAAGTAGCTCGATGGAATCATATTCATGCGCAAGCTAAGTTGCCAACGATTGGACAAACTATTGATGAGGCAATGGAGTCTATCGAGAAGGAGAATAAAGAGCTTAAGAATGTTCTTCCTCAGGTTTATGGTAAGGCTAATTTGGATAAAACTGCTTTGGGTGAACTTATTGACTTGATTTCTAATACTGAGTTGCAAGCTGAAAACCAAAATTCTAAAGATTTATTTGGTAGAGTTTATGAATATTTTCTAGGTGAGTTTGCCAATGCTGAGGGTAAAAAGGGTGGGCAATTCTATACACCAAAATCTATTGTAAAGCTTATGGTTGAGATGATTGAGCCATACAAGGGCAGAGTTTATGATCCAGCTAGTGGTAGTGGTGGTATGTTTGTTATGAGTGAAAAATTTGTAACTGAACATAGTGGCAATGTAAAAGATATCACTGTTTATGGCCAAGAGAGTAACCAAACCACGTGGAAGCTTTCTAAAATGAATTTAGCAATTCGAAATATTAATTCAAAATTTGTATCATGGAATACAGAAGGTTCCTTCTTAAAAGATGCACATCCTGACTTAAAAGCTGATTACATTCTAGCTAATCCCCCATTTAACCAAAAAGAGTGGGGAGTTGATATTCTACAAGAAGATGGACGATGGAAATTTGGAGTACCACCAAATGGAAATGCAAACTTTGGTTGGATGCAACACATGCTTTATCATCTATCTCCAAATGGTGTAATGGCAACAGTTTTATCTAATGGATCTTTAAGCTCCAATACTTCAGGCGAAGGTGATATTCGTAGAGAGTTAGTTGAGAATGATTTAATTGAATGTATTGTCGCCCTACCCAAGCAACTATTTTACAACACGGGTATTCCTGCGTGTATTTGGTTCTTGAGAAGAAACAAATACTCGCAGGATAGGAATAGGAGTCATTATCGGGGGGGATTTAATTTTGCGGGGTTAATAGAACAAACACGAGAATTAAGACAAAACCAAACTAAAGCAGAAGAAGTATTTTGGGAATTAGTTAGAAATAAGAACTTTGATGGTTTGAAATTTAGAAGACAACATCAAATCGGACCTTATATTGTTGATTTTTATTGTCACTCGGAAAAATTAATTATTGAGCTGGATGGTGAAATTCACAATACAGATGAGAGACAAAAAATTGATAAGAAAAGAGATGCTTATTTAACAAGTATAGGCAATAAAGTCTTAAGATTTAAAAATCAAGAAATATTTGATACCCCACAAAAAGTATTAGAAGAAATCGCCTCCAACTTCACCCACTCTGAAATAGCGAGTGGTTTATCTCCCACTGCAAAACCAGGGACCAACAGCTTCTCTCCCGCTACAAAATCGGGGACCAACAGTTTCTCTCCCTCTGAAAGCGCGGGGGACAAAAGTTTCTCTACCACTGCAAAACCAGGGACCAACAGCTTCTCTCCCTCTGAAAGCGCGGGGAACAAAAGTTTCTCTCCCTCTGGGAGAGACGGAAGAGAGGGTTTAGACGGAAGTGAGGGTGGTTTCTCTCCCTCTGGGAGAGACGGAAGAGAGGGTGAAACCCATTTCTTAGACGGAAGAGAGGGTGAAACCCATTTCTTAGACGGAAGAGAGGGTGAAATACTTTTCATAGACGCTTCTGAAATGGGCTTTATGAAAGACAGAGTACATCGTGACTTGGCAGATGAGGATATTGATAAGATAAAAGATACCTACCACGCCTGGCGGAAAAGTTTCTCTTCCACTACAAGATCGGGGAACAACAGCTTCTCTCCCTCTGGGAGAGACGGGAGTGAGGGTTTAGACGGGAGAGAGGGTGAAACCAGTTTCTTAGAGGAAAAAGGTGTCTACAAAGACATAAAGGGTTTTTGTAAATCCGCCGAGATTGCGGAAGTTCAAAAACATTCTCACGTATTAACCCCAGGGCGATATGTTGGAATACCTGATGAGGAAGACGATGGTATTCCTTTTGATGATAAAATGGCTGAACTAACTTCAACTCTAAAAGAGCAAATTGATAAAGAAATTTATCTTAATCAAGAAATTGAGACACAACTTTCTAAAATTGGATTTAGTTTATGAATAATGCATTGCGAGAAAAATTAAGCGATATCCCAACTGTCGCAAATTTTGCGACAGTTCAAAAAAAAAGGTCACAGCTGGTCGCAAATTGCGACCAGTGCGGAAGAACTTTAAGGTCACAAAAAGTGACCTTAGAAATCGGGGCAAGTTTTAAAGATTTAGAAAAAAAATGGTTTGCATTTTCCAAGATGAAGATGGATGCTAAAGAAATTTTAGAAAGATTAGAGAGTTAATGATATGAATAATACAACACCATATGATTTTACCGTTGGCGAATTAATAGAAATCTTGAAGGAACACCCAAAAGACATGCCCGTAATTGTAAGTGGCTATGAGAACGGCTATGAAAACTTCTCTTATCCCATTGTTCAAAAGGTAAAACACCTGCCCGAAAACACTTATTATGATGGACAATTCCAGATTGATATTAATGGAGAAAATGCTCTCATTTTAAAAAGGGAGTTTAGAGATGACTAAAAAATGTATACCTGATGGATGGACAAAAGAAAATTTAGTCAGCTGTTTGGAAACAGTAATTGATTATAGGGGCAAAACACCAAAAAAATCAGAAACAGGAATTCTGACATTGAGTGCAAAAAGTGTAAAAATGGGATATATAGATTATAATCAAGCATATTATGTTTCTAAAAAGACTTTTGATAAGTTCATGGTTAGAGGCTTTCCTAAACGAGGAGATGTACTGATGACAACAGAAGCTCCACTAGGATGTATTGCCAAATTAGATCGAGATGACATTTGTATTGCACAAAGACTTTTAACTCTTAGAGGTAAGAAAGACGTTTTAGATAATGACTATTTAAAATGTTACTTAACTTCAAGACGAGGACAGCATGAATTAACATCAAGAGCAAGTGGTAGCACTGTTCAAGGAATCAAACGTACAGAGTTTGAAAAAGTAAATATTTTACTACCTAAATTTGAAGAACAAAAAGCAATAGCCAACATACTTAGTTCTTTTGACAACAAAATTGAATTGCTACAAGCCCAAAATAAAACATTAGAAACAACCGCACAAACTATTTTTAAAGAGTGGTTTGGTGCCCCTAAATCCCCTAAAGGGGACCTTTCTGAGGGATGGAAAGAATACGAATTGGGTGAAGTTGCAATTTTGTCTGCGGGTGGCGACCGTCCTAAAAACACTACAACCGAAAAGACAATAGACAGCAATATTCCAATTTATTCAAATGGCATAACGAATGATGGTCTTTACGGATTTACTAATGTTCCTAAAATTTCAGAAGAAAGTGTAACAATATCAGCAAGAGGTACTATAGGTTTTATTTGTTTAAGGTTTAGCCCCTACGTACCAATAGTTAGACTTATTGCTGTAATTCCTATTCAAAATTATTTATCAAGTAAGTATTTATTCTTTTGGCTTAAAAATCAGAAAATTGATGGATTCGGAACAACTCAGCAACAATTAACCATACCTGTTTTCAAAAAAACAAAGATTATTATTCCAACTTCAACCTTAATGAAAGAATATACACAACAAGTAGACTCATTTTACAATAAAATTCAAAGTAACAACTCTCAAATCCAAACACTAACCAAAACTCGCGACACACTATTGCCAAAACTAATGAGCGGGGAACTGCGAGTTAATGAATTCAGTGAGGATTGTCTATGAGTACACCAACTGAAAATAGCATAGAACAATCTTTTATTGAGCAATTAGTTGCTCAGGGTTACACGTATTATGCGGGACCAGAAATTGCACCTAATAGCAGCAGTCCTCAACGAGAGAATTTTGCATCGGTAATTTTAGAAGATCATTTTAAAAAGTCACTAAAGAAGCTAAATCCAACGATTTCAGAATCTGCCCGAACTGAAGCATACCAAAAGGTAATTAATTTGGGTACAGAAGATATAATGGAGAATAATGAGCGATTCCATACATTGCTTACCGATGGCGTAACGGTAGAGTATACTAAGAATGGAAGAACCAAGGGAATTAATGTAAAATTGCTGGATGTGGAAAAACCAGAAAACAATAGCTTCTGGGTGGTTAACCAATTGGTCGTTCGAAACACTTCCCCTTCTGGGTACACAGGGGCAGAGCGCAGATTTGATGTTGTTATTTTTGTCAATGGTCTACCTTTAGTTTTTATTGAGCTAAAGTCAGCAACTGATGAGAAAGCAACATTAAGAAAAGCTTATACTCAAATTCAGAATTATAAAAAGGCTGTCCCATCAATTTTTTACTACAATTCAGTTTGCATAATTTCAGATGGTATCGATGCCACGACATCAAGTGTTTCCGCACCTTTTACACGATACCTCGCATGGAAGACACCTGAACGAATTGAGGGAGAGGTAAGAACACCGCTGCAAGTACTAACAGAATACATGCTTAATAAAAAGACATTAGTTGAGTTGATTAGATACTGTACTGTATTTGAACAGGAAGAAAAAAAAGATGAAAAAACGGGATTGATTTTCCAAGTTAAGGTTAAAAAAGTTGCTGCGTATCATCAGTATTATGTGGTGCAAAAGGCTGTTAAACAAACTTTACGAGCATTGTGTAGAGATAAATCAAAAAACAATAATTTTAATGAAGATCCTAGAAAATATGATTTGCCATCTGTTGATAGTCAAACTGAAGGTGATAAGAAAATTGGGGTGGTTTGGCATACTCAAGGTTCAGGAAAATCTTTATCAATGGTTTTCTATTGTGGCGAAATCATTACTCATCCAAAGATGGAAAACCCAACGATTGTAATGCTTACAGATCGCAATGATTTGGATGACCAGCTTTTTGGAACATTTGGTAATTGTGTTGGACTTTTACGTCAAACACCTGTACAGGCAAATAGTCGCGAGCATGTGAAGGAATTATTAAAAGTTTCAGGTGGCGGGGTAATTTTTACAACTATTCAGAAGTTTGCTCCAGCAGAAGGTAATGTTTACCATACCTTATCAGATCGAACCAATATTGTTGTGGTAGCAGATGAAGCACATCGTAGTCAGTATGGATTTACTGGACGAGTTGTAGAAACTGATGAGGGTTCAGAAATTAAATATGGCAATGCAAAATATCTGCGTGATGCTTTGCCAAATGCTTCTTATATTGGTTTTACTGGTACGCCAATAGAAAAGGAAGATAGATCTACCCCTGCTGTTTTTGGTAATTATATTGATGTATACGATATCAAACAAGCTGTTGATGATGGAGCAACGGTTCCTATAAGCTATGAATCTAGATTGGTTAAGATTAAACTGGATGAGAAAACAGCCAAGGCGTTAGATGATGAAATCAATGATATTGCTGATGCAACTGAAGAACAGATTGAAAAAGCAAAAAAGAGAACAACAACTATTGATGCAGTTGTTGGAAATCCTGAAAGATTAAAAGATGTTGCCAAAGATATTGTAATGCACTTTGAAGCAAGACAGAAAGTGTTTGAAGGTAAAGCAATGATTGTTGGTATGACTCGAAATATTTGTGTAAGACTTTATAATGAAATTATTGCTTTGAAACCAGACTGGCACAATGATGATTTAAATAAGGGTGTGATAAAGGTTGTGATGACAAGTTCATCTGATGACCCTGAATTGTTTCAACCGCATAATACCACTAAACTGCAAAGAAAAAATTTAGCAACTCGAATGAAAGATACTAATGACGATTTGAAATTAGTAATTGTTCGGGATATGTGGCTAACAGGTTTTGATGCTCCAAGTACGCATACAATGTATGTAGACAAGAAAATGCAAGGGCATAATCTTATGCAGGCTATTGCGAGAGTAAATAGAGTTTATAAAGACAAACCAGGTGGTTTAGTCGTTGATTATATTGGCATTGGTCAGGACCTGAGAAATGCAATGGCAATATATTTACAAAGTGGCGGCGAAGGTGAACCAATTGTAGATATCAAAGAGGCAATTGCTGGAATGAAAGAGAAGTTTGAAATCATAGAACAGATGTTCAACCAGTTTGATTATAAAGCCTACTTCAATGTAGATACTGCTCAGAAATTGCAAGTTCTATTAGGTGCTCAAAACTTCATTCTTTCAAACACAAAACTAAAGGAAAGATTCTTAAAAGAAGTAACCCTATTGTCAAAGCTTTTTGCAATGTCAATACCAAGCCCTGATGCAGATGCAATAAAAGATGAAGTTGCATTTTTTCAAGCAATAAAAGCACGAATAAATAAGTTTATAGGCGATGGTGCAAAATCAGACTACGAAGTGGAAACTGCAATTAAACAAATTATAGATGATGCTCTTTCAAGTGAAGGTGTAATTGATATATTTGAAGCTGCCGGAATTAAAAGTCCATCTATTAGTATATTGTCTGATGAATTTTTGTTGGAAGTTCAAAATATGCAACAAAAGAATGTTGCTTTTGAACTACTTAAAAAATTATTAAGCGATGAAGTTAGAATTCGAAAAACTAAGAACTTAGTGCAAGGAAAGAAATTTTCTGAAATGCTGGAGTCTGTAGTAAAACGCTATCATAATAATCAAATTGATTCTGCACAAGTGCTAGCTGAACTTTCTGAAATTGCCAAAGGAATGCGTTTGGAAGACCATAAAGCTGAAGAACTTGGATTAACTTCTGAAGAGTATGCATTCTATAGTGTTTTAAATGAAAACAAATCTACCAGTTTTCTAGATGACGTTAAGATGAAAGAATTGATTCATACAATCGTGGATATAATCAGAAAAAATGCAACGGTTGATTGGAGTAAAAGAGATGATGTGAGAGCTAAACTAAGACTGACTGTAAAGAAAATTTTGATGAGATATGGGTATCCACCAGATTTGGCAAAACTGGAAGCTGACAAAGTTCTAGCTCAAGGTGAATCCCTAGCCGAAATTTTTTCATCTAAATATTAGTTTTCTCAAAATAGTATTGACAAAACGTACGCTTTTTCGTACGCTTTTGTAAAAGGAATAAAACTATGACAACATTAACTGTAACAGAAGCAAGAAAAAAACTCTATACATTGCTTGACAATGTCGCAGAATCGCACATCCCAATTCAAATTGCTGGCAAGCGTAATTCTGCAGTCCTTGTTGGCGAAGATGACTGGCGCGCAATACAAGAGACATTGAATTTAAATTCAATACCCGGAATGCGAGAATCTATCATCAATGGAATGAAAACCCCTGTTGAAGAGTGCGAAGAGGATCTTAACTGGTGAGCTGGAAATTAGTCTACACAAATCAAGCAAAAAAGGATGCAAAGAAAATTGTATCTTCAGGATTAAAGCCGAAAGCCGAACATCTTCTTGAGATTCTTAAAGAGAATCCTTACAAAAGACCTCCTCCATTTGAAAAACTTGTGGGCGACTTTTCCGGAGCATGCTCCAGAAGAATAAACATTCAACATCGCCTAGTCTATCAGGTACTTGACGATATAAAAACAGTCAAAGTAATCAGAATGTGGACTCACTATGAGTAAAAGACATATTACTTTTGTATAAAAACAATTTTGATGAATTATCTAATAACAAGGCGTACAAACGTCAGAAAACGTTACTATTATGATAAAAGGAATTTTTTACGAGTTAAATGATGACGATCCAAACCTATCAAAATTTAGTCATATCTACGAAGAAAATGGTAAACGTGTCATGGTTGAAATTTATGGTGATGGTGACGGAAAGTGGATTCTGTAAATTGATGATAACAAAGGAAACTCATTTGTCATGGACGAACTATTTGTAACCGAACAAACTGCCTTAGATGCATTTATCGAAGAAGTCGAAGAGTATGGCATAGACGTATTCATCGAGGACTAAAACACATGAAAAAGAAATTGATATTAAAAGCCATTGCAATTCCATTGTTGATATTAGGCTTGCTATTTATTATTGTGATGACTACTCCTGTTGGGTATATTGTTACTGCTCTGTGTGGCGTAGAGTACTATAGTAAATTAAATTACGAACTGCATGATATTGAAACAGATGGTAGAATGCCTCCAGACTTAATCAATGTTATGCTAGGAGGAAGTCCACCCAAAAGAGCAATGCCTATTCCATGTATCTTATTCACCTCGCATTACAAGCATAAAACAATAATAGTAAATCTTCGAATTCCACAAAAATACAAAGAATTTCAATATATTGAACTTTCTAAATTGACCTTAAGGCTAGATGATAATAGAACAGACAATATGTTGCCCGTATCTGCCCCCATTAGATTTTTTCTAGGCAACCACGAACATAACAAACGTTACAGATACTATTCGGGGAGACATTTAAGACACACGATAAATAACATCAATGGCCAAGAAAAAGCACGTTTTGATTCTACATTGTGGCCACCAACAAAAAAAGCAACATTGATTGTAGAAGGTACACTACTTACGACCACTGGAGAGAATAAAGCTTTCAAGCAAGTTTCAACTTGGCTACTTAACAAACACAAAGGATTCAGAAAAGTTAGTATGCCATAGCGTTTCCCTAACAATCTTCTTTTCTTTCTTAATCCGTGTAACATCGGTGTTCATCAGTGGCTAAACTCTTTCTTAGATGTTTCCACAGACTGCACCTATACACTACATAACATGCACTATTTACTTTTCTGAACGAGAAACAATCCCCATAAGCTTGTATGTCAGAAGTGCAGCAGAGAAATCATATGCATGAAAATTTTGTACGGGCGAGAATTCAACA
>Ga0209414_1001750_pt1 | contig 10106 bp, 7 predicted proteins | sample LakVidmifraction_4_FD_181154 | JGI IMG/M metagenome (GOLD analysis project Ga0209414, IMG submission 181154) | Hypersaline microbial communities from Lake Vida, Antarctica - Brine Hole Two &gt;0.2 micron (SPAdes) (version 2) | ecosystem: Environmental > Aquatic > Non-marine Saline and Alkaline >... | reverse complement strand
CTCCTTCTGCCGGATCACCTCCGGCCGGTCCAGTTGGCTTCTACCGGATCACCTCCGGCCGCTGCCTTGCTACCTTGTTTCTATCTCTATAATACTGCCTGCAAAGGCAGTTGTCAATAGGTATTGTTTCATTTATTTCATTATATATAGATTTTTTTCTTTTTTATTTGATATGCTCTGTGCAGCACGTGCGTTGGATATAATATAATGTAACATATACTAGGTATGGGGGGGGTAGGCAGGGACCCCATACCCCCCGAGCAAAGAGCATACCCCCACCCCCAGGGAAATTTTCCCCTTTTTCCCAACTGCAACATATTTCGTACTACATATATTTAGTACACATTACAACCCAAAGTGTGGTAGAATAAGGTATAAACTTGATGTAGGAGGTATGATATGAGTATTAGTGATATGGCTGTAAAAGATTTTGAAGATTCATTAGGGGACATATCTTCACGCATAGGGGAGCGTGTGAGGGACACGGGACTAGAATTAGTAGAGGCTTTATTATTAGAGGGAGTGCCTACTATTTTAGCAAACAAGTGGGCATCTGACATAGACAAGCCAAAGTATGCGGAGTTAAAGGAAGCATATGTGTGTGGGCTCTTGGAGTTAGAGGCTAGGGCAACGCAGAACATATTAAAGATGGGGAAGCCGAACGAGTTGCTAAACTATTTAGAGCGCAAGTTTCCTGACAAGTACAGTAAGAAGGCAGAGACAGAGGAGCGTCCGAACGTAATCAACATAGTATTACCGGCTAAGCTAGACGAGCTAGCTAGGTAAATTCCAAGGAGGAGGGTTTATTATGAGAGACGGAAAGGTAGCCAAGCAGTTAAACGCACAGATAGCGGAGTTAGAGTTAGAGTTAGAGACAGCGAAGGACCAAGCGAAGGTACACCATGCGATGTTAAAGTATGTATGTTGGAACTGGGTTCAGGACATTGAGCAGTTCAGCACGAGGCTAGCCGAGATCATGAAGATAAAGACAGCGAAGGAACGGAAGCCAGCGTTGGCCGCACTGAGCAAGGAGTGGCCGGTAGAAGAGATGGGTAACTTGACGGGTCTTGTGGGTATCGAGGGGTTAAGCATCCCCATCAACAGTGACTTGTTTGGGGTACTGGCAGAGAACTTAATGACTGAGGTTGAGATGGGAGCTAAGGGATTGATCCTTACAATAAAGAGACCCCCTGTAGAAGTAGCGAACGCAGGAGATATCAAGCTTGTACCCCCTGTGAACTAGGTCATGGCTGGCACGAAGGATATAATATTAGACATTAACCCCCAGCCGAAACAGGCTGCGTTCATGAAGAGCACGTCAAGGTACACTTTATATGGCGGCGCGAGAGGCGGGGGGAAGATAGTCGCTAACGAGTCATTTGTTTTAACACCGTTCGGATTCAAGAGTGGGTTAGATTTACGAGTGGGAGACTTAATAAATAATCCTGATGGTACAGTCCAGAGGATAATTCAAATTAAACCAGAGGTAGAGTTAGAAAGATGGACTGTAGTATTTAGTGATGGGACGAAGTTGCCAGTAGCGAAGGACCACTTGTGGAAGGCATGGAAGGCAAACAAGACAAGAAAGCCTTCAGCAGAGATTGTTGAAACTCGGATGTTAAGAGAGTGGTTGGATAGGGGATATACTCCACAGATTCCGACTCCACAGGCTCAACCCTTCAACAGGACCACTAAGGGAAAGATGATGAACCCTTATGTATTAGGGATGTTACTTGGAGATGGTTGTCTTACTGGTAGGAACATACAACTTGCTTGTAGTGAAGAAGACAAACCACATTATATAGAAGTATTAAAGGGTTATGACATAACCACAACAACCCATGCGAGCATAGCCTTCACTAAAGAGAGCCAGCAGGAAATGAAACGGTTTTTCACGAAGTATAATTTAATAGATAAATATTCTGATACTAAATTTATACCAGAGTATTACAAATATTCCAGCATAGAAAATAGGCTGGGGGTTGTGCGTGGGTTAATGGACACCGATGGGTATAATGCACCAGACAAAGGAGCTTGTTATTATTACTCAGTAAGTATCCAACTGGCAGATGACATGGCATTTATATTAAGGTCGCTTGGTGCCTTGGTCACAATAACTGATAAGATAGGTTCATATAGAGACCCAGATGGCAAGAAGATTGTGTGTAAGAAGTGTTATTGTTTATATATCAGATATAAGAATGCAGACAACTTGTTCCTATTAAAGAGAAAACATCATGGGAAAAAATGTCAGACGGTAAATAAGAGAGTTGTTGATATAATAGTTGGGGGTACAGTAAAGGGTAGATGTATTACTGTGAGCAACCCCAATGGGTTATATATTACGGATGATTTTATTGTTACCCACAACAGCTGGTCTGCTAGGATGAAGTTAGAGTTATTATGTTTAAAATATCCTGGCATCCAGTGTTGTTTAGCAAGACGAATCAGGAAAGATTTATATACGAACCACATGACTGACATGATAAAGGACTTAGAGAATGCAGGGCTAGCGAAATGGAAGGATAGCCAGAGTGCATTCATATTCACACAGACTAAGAACAGCATGGGTGTTCCATCGAGGATAATGTTTGAGTTTTGCGATAGCGAGCGTGACTTAGGCAAGTTTCAGGGTCCGGCATATGACGTAATGAGTGTTGAGGAAGCGACCCAGTTCACACCTGCGATGATAGATGCAATGAAACAGGCTAACAGGCCGAGTGGATTCGTAGAAGATGAGGATTTCAAACCGAGGATGTATTTCACAGCTAACCCTGGTGGCCCTGGCCATGCAGAGATAAAGCGGTTGTTCATTGACAAGAACTACCGACAGACGGAGCGGGAGTCAGACTACACGTTCTTCCCAGCTACCATCTACGACAACCAGATTCTAATGGACCGTGACCCAGACTATGTGAGAGTGCTAGAGAACTTGCCTCCTGCTAAGAAGAGGGCCATGTTGTATGGAGACTGGAATGCTTATGAAGGCCAGTTCTTTGAGAACTTTACAGATAACCCAGAGGGTTACGATAGTCGTATTCTTACGCACGTAATCAACCCATTTGAAATTCCAGCGAGCTGGCCTCGTTATATGGGTTATGACTATGGGTCAAGGAGACCATTTTCCATGCACTGGTATGCAGTAAGTGGAGATGGACGGTTATATTGTTATAAGGAATATTATGGTTGCGACCCTGACTATTACAATGTAGGGAAGGCCATGACGATCGTTGAACAGGCTAAGGTTGTGAAGGAGATGGAATCTGACGAGACAGCTGGTGGCATCAGGGTAACCAGGATGGCAGACCCAGCGATATTCGCAAAGGACACAACGAGGATAGGTGAAGGCGAGAGTATTGCTGACATGTTCTTACAGGCTGGGGTCCTCTTTCAGAAGGCAGCAAACACGAGAATACCAGGTTGGGAACAACTAGGTGAGCGGATGCGATTTGACGAGGATGGTAGACCGATGGTTTATTTCTTCAGACAATGCAGAGACATGATACGAACTATACCGTTAATGATGAGTGACGTTCATAGACCTGATGATATTGACACTACATTAGAGGACCATGCAGTTGATGAATGTAGATATGTTTGCAACACAACACGAATGAACATTCAGACTAGAATCAAGAAGAGGGCTCATATGGACTATGAGCAAGCTAGGCAGAATGTAGCTGAGAAGATGGAATGTCCTGCACTTATTATTCAACCGAGAGGAAGTTATTATGGCCACTAAAAAGAAAGGTATCATTGAGAAGGTGAAGGACACCTTCTCTGCTCCCACAGTGGAGACAGACAAACTGAAATGGATAAAGAGTTTGCTGGTTACATACCGAGCAGACAAGGGTGAGTTTGATAGACGCATCATCCACAACCACGACTGGTATGCTACCAGACACTACAAGTTTCTCAGTGTGTCAAGTGACACAACTAAGAACAAGAAGCCTGGTGACATTGACTCAGTATCGAATTACTTATTCTCAACGCTAAGCAGTAAACATGCTGACCTGATGGAGTTTTATCCGAAGTCTAACTTCTTACCCAGAAGTAAGGCGGCGGCTGACGCAGCCAGACGAGCAACGAAGTCAATGCCTCTGATTTACGATAGGGCAGGATTCAAAGATGAGTACAACACATCTTTGTGGACGCTGTTAAAATCAGGCAATTTGTTCTGGGCTAGTATATATGACGAGAATGCGTATAACGGAGCAGAGATTCAGGCTAGGAAGGTTGACCCTCTACGAATATATTTCGATTGGAACCAGACAAACATTCAGAACTCTGAAGCGGTTTGTATTTGGGATGAGTTACCCCAGTCTACATTTACTAGAAGGTACCCAGGAGTAAAAGGTCAAACCATCAAGACGGGCGCTAACATGGAAAGGTACGACAACGAGACTGCCCATACTACTTCCGTAATTGTGTGGGACGCCTACTATAAAGACGATCTAGGCCACGTCCAGCTTATTAAATGGTCTGGTTCAGAGACATTATATGATTCAACAGAAGATGAAGACCACCCAGAGTATGCTGAGTTTGGTTATTATACATCAGGGTTTTATCCTGTAGTTCATGTTCAGCTGTTCCCAGAAGAGCAGGTTCCGATGGGGTTTGGCTATGTAGACATTTTGAAGAGTCCACAGGCTTACATTGATAAGCTTGACGAGGCGTTTCTTACTAATATAGCACGATCCTGCAAACAGAGACGAGTGGTTTCAGGGTCAGCAGATGACCAATTTGCTAAGGACTTAGATGACTATTCACTAGATACCATCGTGTATAATGGGTCAGCACCGCCAAGCGACATGGTGTTCCCGATACAAGATAGGGAGCTGTCGGCTAACTCGATAACATACAGAGACAAGAAGATTCAGGAACTGAAGGAGACTTCAGGCACAGGCGAGTTTGCTAGAGGAGAAGCTGGTCATGGTGTTACTGCGGCAAGTGCTATCCATGCTTTGATGCAGAGTTCAAACAAAATTTCTAGGGATGCTACAGACGCTATCTATAGTGGGAAACAGAGACTAGACAGAATCATCATGGGTCAGATTAGACAATTCTATGATGAGCCTAGAGAGTTTAGAGTACCCAGTGATACGACATTAAGTGATATTAAAGGTGAGGCTAAGTTAGCTGGTGAGACTAACACCCCCCAGATGCCTGAAGTACCAGGCGAACAAGTTTTCGATTACATTGAAATCTCTGCTGAAGATATGGGCATAGATGACATGTTTGATATAGAAGTAAGACCTGAGAAGAAGGGTGTGTTTGCTCAAGAGGCAACCAACATTAAAGCTCAGGAGTTCTTTAACTTAGGAATGTTCAATCCTGAGCGAGCTGAAGAATCTCTCATCTCATTTAGCATGATGGAGTTTGAAGGCAAGGAGGACGTTATGGCTAAGGTCACACAGAATGCGTCCATGTATCAACAACTTATAGAGATGCAGAAACTGAACGTTGAACTTTCACAAGATGTTCAAGCCCTTTCTGAAATGGCTACGAATATGAATACCGCAATCAAAACTGCTACTGGTGCGGACTTATTGGCTGAGCAGGGTGCTGAACCCAGAAGCTTAGACTTAGACCAACCGCAACCAGAATAGTGAACAAATCCCGTACAGACGGAGGAGAAGATTATGAGTGAAGAAGAAAAAGGTGGCGTAGTACAAGCAGAGCCCACCGCTGCACCAGACCAAACTGATTCAGAATCCACAGAAGAAACCCCAGCCGCCCCCGACCAGGCGTTAAACGGTTCTGAAGGGGACAGTGGAGAAGTTGACCGTGAAACCCAGTTCAAAACTCTTGCTAACAGCGAGTACAAAGATGAGAGCACAAAGTATTTCAAGAGTTTATTGGACAAGAGGTTTAAGAGCCATGATGCTAAGATGGCTGAGCAAGAGTCTCAGCTTGAAGGTTTCAACGAAGTGCTCAGTGCTTTTGGAGTAGATAGTATAGAAGCATTACGGGAACGAGGTAGGACTGAATCAGCCAAGAAGAAAGCATATGACCAGGGAATCCCCGAAGAGGTAGCTATTGCTCATGAAGAGGAACTTGCAAGGATCCTCGAAGAGAACACTAGCTTAAAGGGTATTCAGAAAAAAGCAAAGGCTGACGAATATTTGTCAAGTTTTGAAACGGGCATATCGGAACTTTCTTCCTCGCTTGGCATAGACACATTAGAGCTTCTAATGGACGATGATTTAGTGGCGGCTACTAAAGAAGGTAAAACAGTTAAGCAGGCATTCTACAGTTTGTACCCCGATAAAGTAGATGCAGCTTACAGCAAATCTTCTAAGGCCAAAGCTCCACGTCCGGCAGAGAACATTGCTGGTGGGTCTAAGCCATCGAACAAAGTACCAACTCCTACCGCTAGAGAGATGATGGAGCGAATTGCACTTGCGAAGAGCTCAGGACGAGCGGTTGACCCGAACACAGGCAACTTTGTTGACTGAGCTAGAAGGAGATTATAATGGCATCTGTAAATACAAATACTATAGCTACGATTACCGAAGAGAATAGGACGTATTACGACCTTCAACTCTTGATGAGAGCTGAAGAAGTTTTAGTCCATAACCAGTTTGGTAAAAAGACCAGTATTCCTGGTCGTAAAGGACGCACTGTTTCTTGGAGAAAATGGGACCCCCTCGATGTGGCAACCACTCCACTCACTGAAGGTGTAACGCCTGATGGCAACACACTGACTGTAACTGAAGTAACTGCAACCATCGTTCAGTATGGCGATTACGTTGTATTGTCTGACATCTTACAACTGTCTGCTATTGACCCTGTTGTGGTTGAAGCGGTTGACGTACTTGGCCAACAAGCTGGTCTAACTCTTGACCATGTAACTAGAGACATTATCAATGCTGGTGACAACGTGCAGTATGGTGAAGGTGACTTGTCAGCTAGATACTTGCTGGCTGGTGGAAGTGTTACCGCAGCAGACAATGATTACCTGACTTGGGACGCCATTGTTACAGCTGTTGGAACTTTGAAACGCAACAAAGCCAAACCATTCACTGAGATTCAAGTTATGGCTGACTTGTCTGGTGGCGGGTCTACTAACATGGCAGACATTTCCATGAACGATGCTATGAAAGCTGGACTTGCTAGTTATACCAAGCGGTTAGAGAAGCCTTGTTATTGGGGAATCATTCATCCTGACGTAGCTTCTGACTTAGCTAAGTATGATGATGACTGGAAAGATGCTAACGCCTATGACGCTAGTAACAGAGCAGTTGGCGAGGTTGGTATGATTCATGGTGTAAGATTCGTTGAGTCTACCGAAGCTAAAATCTTTGTACCAGAGAACTTGATTGCCTTAGCTCAAAACGTAACCGCAGCAGGAGTTTGGGCTACTAAGACTGTAACCATCGATGAAGCCATCACAGCTGCTGATGCTCTTGCCTTGGTAGGACGTAAGCTTTACATTGATGATGGCACAGATGTAGAAGTATTAACTGTAGCTTCTGCTGCTGCCGGAGCAGCTGGTGCAGGTACCATCACTGTGGCTGAAGCTGTTACGACTACCATCGCTGATGGAACTATCATCTATCCTGGTGAAATGGGAGCTGATGGACGTCAGGTTTATTCAACTCTTATCTTTGGCCAAGAAGCCTATGGTGTAGTTGACTTTGCTGGTAGTGGTATTGAGACTATTATCAAACAGCTTGGTGCTTCTGGTGTAGCTGATGCGTTAGACCAACGTAGTTCAGTAGGTTGGAAAGCCCAGCACGTTGCTAAACTGTTAAACAATCTATGGATTGTTAGAATTGAGACTGCTTCTTCTGAAGAGAGTGGAAGCTAGACACTAAATGCTTAGGGGGAGTTCCACGCTCCCCCTTATTTTAAAAATAAAAAGTGAGAGAGGACTACACTAATGGCAAACGAAGAGAAGAACGTATCAAAGACAGAGTTTTCTGATGGAATGAAGATGATTGCTGATGTTCTAAATAAGGTCAGCGACAAGGAAGATCGTCCTATCAACGTAGATGTTAAGGGCAGAACCAAGAGAGTACGAAGTGCTAAGTTACAGAAGAAGATTGACACAGTAAACAAGAGACTATTAAAGCGTGTGGAGTTCAGCATAACATCACCAGCAGATGATGTTGAGGCAGCTAGGGGTTATCAGATGATAACGACCAATGGCAAGAACTGGCCCATTCCCTATGATACAAAGGTTATGGTTCCGGTATTTGTGGTTACAGCTTATGAAGAAGCACGCAAGTTAGAGAAGGAAGCGGTTGACCGCAGACGTAGCATTTTAAAAGCTCAGGCTAAGAAAGCTAGTAAAATCAAATAAATTGGAGGATTGAATTATGGTTGGAAACAGACAAGGTTCGATGTCTTTTGTCGAGTTAGACGGTCTATTCAACAGGGTGGCCACGATAGAAAACTCTGCTGGAGGACCCGTAGATTGGGACCAGCTTGTAAACATCCCCAATTTAGCAGATAGCAGTTGGAAGAGTTCTGTTGCCACCCCAGCAGACCTTCCTATTACTGAGAACACAGTAGGAGACCAACGTGTTGTCATCAATGATGGTGATGGTAAGCTGGCCTTCTATACATGTGTGGCAACAACGGGGACATATGATACCCAGTGGGATAAGATTGGTGATGTTGACTGGAACTCCGGAGAACCCGAACGGATAGCTGCCGAGATACTTAGGGTGTCTGCCGAAGGACTTAGAGATGCAGGTGAAAGTGCTAGGGAACTTAAAGAACTAGCTAGGGTGGCCGCTGAAGGTGGCAGAGATGACGCTGAAGCATTACGTGTTGCAGCTGAGGAAGCTAGAGTTCTTGCTGAAGATGCTAGAGCCGATGCTGAATTTGCTAGAGTCGCTGTTGAAGCTCTTCGTGTCACAGCTGAAGGGCTAAGGTCAGGTGCGGAGCTACAGAGAATCGTAGCTGAAGCTAACAGAGAATCTATCATTACTGAACTAGTAAACCTTGGGGCTTATTCTTCTGGTACTACTTACGAAGTAAATAACATTGTCTCTTACAACGGTTCATCTTATCAATGTATCTTGCAATCTACTGGGGACCTTCCAACTAATGCTACTTACTTTGCTCTCCTTGCTGATGATGGGTACACACCGATTAAAGGAACTGACTATTTTGATGGTGATAAAGGTGATACTGGATTGACTGGCAATACTGGCATTCAGGGAATACAAGGTGCAACAGGATTAAAAGGCGATACGGGTATTCAAGGCATACAAGGTGAACAAGGCATCAAGGGAGATACTGGCAATACGGGACTACAAGGTATCCAAGGTGAAACTGGTATTCAAGGGACTCAAGGTATTAAAGGTGATACTGGTGATACTGGTATTCAAGGTAACGATGGGTATACACCAATTAAAAATGTAGATTACTTTGATGGTGAACAAGGTATTAAAGGTGACACAGGAATACAAGGGATTCAAGGTCCGCAAGGTATTCAAGGTGAAACAGGACTAACCGGAGCCGACTCTACGGTCGCAGGTCCGATTGGTGAAACCGGAGCACAAGGTATTCAAGGAATTCAAGGCATACAAGGTATTCAGGGTGAGATTGGTTTACAAGGCGACACAGGCATACAAGGCATTCAGGGTATTCAAGGTGATATAGGTGCTGATTCTACAGTACCTGGACCACAAGGTGAGATTGGACCAACTGGTGCTACAGGGGAAACTGGGTTAACAGGTGCTGATTCTACGGTAGCAGGTCCTCAAGGCGAACAAGGGATTCAAGGTTTAACAGGTCCTCAAGGCTTAACTGGTGATACTGGTTCAGTAGGTGCTGATGGGTATACTCCGATTAAAGATATTGATTATTTTGATGGTGTACAAGGCATTAAAGGAGATACTGGTTCACAAGGTATTCAAGGTATTCAAGGTATAACAGGTGAAACTGGGTTACAAGGTGATACGGGTATTCAAGGAGATACTGGAATTCAAGGTATTCAAGGTGACATCGGATTAACTGGGAATACTGGCACACAAGGTATTCAAGGTGCAACAGGATTAACTGGTGCTGATGGACTAACCACTTCTGTCAATGGTGTAACCCAAGTAGGTGGAGCAGTCACTTTAACACCAGATGATTTTTCAGATGGC
>Ga0209414_1001746_pt1 | contig 10122 bp, 5 predicted proteins | sample LakVidmifraction_4_FD_181154 | JGI IMG/M metagenome (GOLD analysis project Ga0209414, IMG submission 181154) | Hypersaline microbial communities from Lake Vida, Antarctica - Brine Hole Two &gt;0.2 micron (SPAdes) (version 2) | ecosystem: Environmental > Aquatic > Non-marine Saline and Alkaline >... | reverse complement strand
TAGATACAATAGAAGGGCAAATATGGGGACAATATTCGATGTGTTAATAAGAAAGATGGCAAATTCAAAATAAACATCAATGAAATCAACAACTTGTAAGGGTGCTTTAAACGCCTATACCTATATATTTATTTTACTGTATACATTAAATGTGAAAACTAAAGGGTTGGTTAAAGTAAATATAAGAAGATAGGATTTTTGTTAGAAGACATAAAAACAGAGATTAGTTTGAGATAAGTGTTGAAGACAACTTTTTGATTTTGGTGACAGTATTTCGGTGAAGCCCAGTGATTTTGGCAATTTCTACATTCTTGTAGCCTTTCTCCAGTAATTCAATAGCTTTCTTATTCTTTGTTTTAGTCAAAAATTTAATCGGGTTTTCTTTAGTCCATATACTGCGGCCCTCATATACTCCCCTAGCTTTTGAGATAGCAATTCCTTCTAGCTGTCTTTCTCGGATTTGGTTTCCCTCCATTTCTCCAACAGTAGCCAAAATGCTTATTTATTAACTCTAGGATTATTTTCACTGAATTAAAATCACAATTTCAAGTGTACTCTAAAAAGGTGATTTAAGATTTAGATTAATTACCTCCGAGATTCCACCATTTATTAAAGCATGTTTTTGATGTTATGACTTTTAAGACAATAAAAAAATCACTAAATTTATATTATGAATAAAATGGGGATAACACAACTTGTTGTGTTATCTATACGCTACCTGCAAGCTGAAAAAACAACCAGAATTCAAATGAAATAAATGGAGAACGGAAAACCAATATCGCTTAGGCCTGTCATTTTAGGCGAGGCTGTTTTATTTCTTGAAAAAGAAGGAATGGAGTGTTTGATTACTCAAAATGGTATCGTATCACTTGTTAATCAATTAGTAAATTATAGAGAAGAAGGCAAGGACTTATTTCCCCAAGTTTACATTTTAGATGATGTAGAATTGGTAATAAAATCTTTACCAATGTCTCAACATTGTTTCATTGGACAAGGAGACAAAACCAAAGAAACTATGCTCAGAGCGCTAAAGAAATGTGCACCTTTAACAGAAGCTGATTGGGCAATTTATATTCAGCGCAATGAAAATAATTTCAGGTATGGCGTTTTCCGTGCAGGAACTTCATTATTATCAGTTTCCCTAGAAGATTTTCTAATTGATAATGGAAGTACGGAACTTAAAGTTATTTTATTGCATCAAGTTTCTGATAAACTAATTGAAATTAGAAGTTTTCAAAACGAACCTCTTATGATAAGTTTTGGAGGAAGAGAAGAATCAAATAAATCACCCATTGAAAATCAAATTGAATTTATAAAAACTATTGTAAAAAACGTTGAACCACAAATTAAGGAGCAAACGTCTAACTTTTTCAAAAAAGTCTTTAATGAAATACTAAAAGTTGGTCACGGTACACTAGCTTGTGCAATTAACGGTAATAAAAAAACTGTTCCAAAAAGACTAGAAGATGGAATTATACTTGAAGAACGTATAAATATACCAGACATAATCAAAGAATTATTAGACAATGATGACTTGCAGGCAAATTCTAAACTTAATGGCTTTTTTACAATAATTATTGGAATGATGGAAAGTGATGGAATAACAGTTTTCACGGATAAAGGAGAAATTGCAGCTTATAACGTTTTTGTAAAGCATCCTGAGTCTATTGCAAAAACAAACACTTCAGGTGGTGCAAGAAGTAGAACATTTTTAACTTTGAGTAAATTAATAGGAAATGGAATTGAATCCGCATATATTCAATCTCAGGATGGTAAAATTGAAATAAAAAGCAATGAGTAATACAGAACTTGTAGTTTGGCAAAATAATGCCATACCAGCGATACCAAAAAAAGTATCAAAAATTGAAGACTTGGTTACTTATGGCGTTCAGCTTCAAATAAAAGATAAAAAGCAAATTATTGCTGCATTTAATAGTGAGTCATATGAAATGGTTTCAACTTACACTTGGACCAAAGCAATTACCTCTCTAAAAAATCAGTTAAGCAAAATGGGAGTGTCTTTTATTGCTGAAATGCTTGATAGACCAGATATTAATGAGCATACCGATATTCAACAAGCAATTTCCGAATTTGAAGCAATTCGATTAGCAGAAGAGTTTGGAGTTATAAGTGGAACAGCTGCTTTTCGATTAAAGAAAGCAATGGAAACAGTTACTCATTTCAACCAACCAGAACTTGAAGAAGATGAAGAGAATGAGATGACGCAAGATGAAGCAAGGACTATAGTAAGGACTTGTATTCAAGGCATATTAGGCTATAATAAAATTGAAGCCGCAATTGATTTCAAAAATTTCAGAGTTGACTTAGAAGAAAGCACATTAAATGCAGAAAACCCTTATATATTAAAACTAGTTCAAAGTCCATACTTCTTTCACAGAACCGTAATTCGAATTCTACTTTCTTTGGTAAAGACGTCAAATGGTGCTCAATTGGAGAATTCTTTAGCTAATTCAAATTTAATTATTCCGATGTTGTGGGGTAATTTGCAACATCCTGAAAAATGGCAGATAGGACGAACTTATTCAGAATTGTTTACGGATGGACAAACAATAGCTGCCAGCGGTTTAAAAAGAGTTTTATTAAAAGTAAAAGGATTTGATTTTGTCCCAGAAGACCTACGTTCATCTTCATTCATTAAAGCAGCAAATGAAATTTTAGCAGCTCACGAAGGAATGAATAATTTTTATAATGAGCCTAAACCAGTAAGTAGTTTGTACAATATGGGAAGCGTTATACCAACACCTGCTTTCCCAATATCTATAACAGCGATTTTATGTGTCAAACTTGGTAATAGCTACGGTGTATCAACATCTGCTCAAGGAATAGTAAATGAGATGTTGAAGAACATAACTCTAGATAGATGGATTTATTTTTTCAAAGAATGCCTACAATACAATGATAGATTATTATTTAAGCTAATGGACTATAGACCATTAGACAGATGGTTAGACTTATTCCCTGGTAACTTAATAGATACTGCATTACTTGAAATTCAAGATAAAGACTTGATTAATTTATTGAAATTTACGAAAGAGAATAGCCGATATAAATTAATGAGATTAGCTGGTCAAATGTATAGAAAAATTGGTTATTCGAATAAATAGCCAGCAGGTAACAAAGAACTGAGGTAAAAAACAACTCTTTTCTACTTTAATTTGAAACATTAGTATTCTAGGCTCATGGATTCGTAAAACTGATTCTTTGAGCTTTTTAAATTGATTTTTCTCTATTTATTTAGGCAACACAGAAAAGTAACTTTCATCATAAGGCCTACCAGATTTTGCGATAGCAAAACAGTGTTTTAACAGCTTATTTGCTACTACAATTAATTCCAGCTTCTTACTCTTGCCTTTGTTAACAATACGCTCGTAGAGTTCTCAAGGGCCTTATTGTGTTTACAGGCATTAAAGGAGCATAAAAACAAAAGATTTCGCAGTTTTCTATTACCTACCTTACTTAGGGCTTGCTGATTTACTCAAGCTTATTTTAGTTCAAGAGGTGTATATTTTTGAATAAAAAAGGGTTTAGTTACATCAGTATTATAAAAACACCCTTTTATTTTGGGATTTAGCTTAGCGTATATCCAATTTTCAAATAAGGCGCAAAAAATAGCATATTTATCTGCTATTTTTGATAAGTTTATTAAGTTCATTATGAAGAAAATGGCACTAATCCAACTTTCTGATGTGTCTTTTCTTTTGGCTTTTATTTTGCTAAGTCCGTATGCGTTTTTTGCTTGTCCAAACTTTCCTTCTATTAGGTTTCTTTGGTTTCGCTCTTTTTTGAGTTTTCGCCTTTGATAGGCACAAAGTTTTTGTTTTGGTGGTCTCCCTAATGGTTTTCCTACAATTCTAATCCCTTTTTCTTTGAGCCATTTTCTGTTTTCTCTGTTGAGGTATATTTGGTCTGCTAGTAGTAATTCTGGGTAGTGACCAAAGGTGGTTCTGTAGGATTCTACTTGTAATACTAAATCTTTAGATTCATTAAATTGATCCCAACTTATATGTTCTACTCTACTCATTCCATCTATCTCACTAGCACTAATCTTTGCTCCAAATTCTGTCGATGCTTTATCCTTTCCTCTTAGTATAGGGCGAACGTAAGGTTGATAAATATTGACTATTCTATTTTTTACACTATTAACTTTTTCGTGATACATATAGTATTGTTGTTCATAGATGAGTTGAAGCACCCAGTAAATCTTTTGGTCCCGTTTTGGTAAAGGGAATTTACAGGGATAAGCATTGCTAAGATCTGTAAACATGCCAGACAATTGTTCACCCTTTTTTTGATCTTCTATTTGGTCTAACAGTTTTTCAATATAAGATAGATTACGCTTCGTATATCCTAGTTGTTTTCGAATGAACTTGTGTATTTGTTTGGTTGACTTTCTGCGTTTTTTAGAAAATACAAGATATTCTGTTCTCGCTACTCGACGGTAATCCCGAGGTTTATTAACTCCTTGGGTTTGCTCGTAGAGCAAATCTATAATTCGCTCACTTTCTTTGCGTGCTGTATTAAGCAGACCGGCATCGGTAGGGAACACTATTTTTTGATCAGCCACACTAGCATCAATCTTTAGTTTGCCTTTGTGTTTACTACCAGAATTACATTGATTAGGGGCCTCTTCCTCGGTGTTCTTTTGAATATTCTTTGCCCTTTTTGGCTTCAAGCTATCTGCCTTTTCAATGATTAGAGTATTCCAAGAGTCAAAATTTACTGCCCCCATTCGTTTACGAATAGCTACAAGTACAGTGGGATGAAAAGGGGGCTTGGTTTGAAAACACTTTAATCCACAGAAATATTGTAAATAGATGTTTTCGCTAATCATCGCAACGGTCTCTCTATCGTTTAGCCCTATCTTATGCTTTACAATAATTGCACCTATAACCATGCGAACATCAATACTCTCTCTACCACTACGTGCATTGAGTTTATTGGAATATACCTTGGCCAAAGCATCCCAAGGGATGAGTTGTGCTAATTTTACCCAGCGATTATCAGGTAACAATTCTTGTTCGAAGGGATGTAAAAACTCGGATAAACTTAACTGATTAGAAGGCGTATATTTTATCATAACTGCATAGGTTTATTACTATAAGATACGAAAAACCGTGCAATTACGCAAGAAAAAAACGTGTATATTCATGCGTAAAACACTGACGCTTAATTTAATAAATGATAATTTTAAGAAAATCAGCAAGCCCTACTTATCCTCGCTCTACCCCTGACACTACTTACAGACTCCCGTATCATCGGTGTAATCCCTGCGTAGCTGCACAACTGTGAGGCCGTTTCAAACTTAGAAAACCCATCAGTAAACACAATTAAAAACAAAGCTGTTTTCTGGCCTATAACAACTCGTGGTTATAAAAAACCTCCCCAGGCAATTGCATCTTCTTTCACTCAATTGCTGCCGTATCTACATAGATGCACTTTTGTTACTCTTTGGGCTTTACAATGATGTGGTTGCTTACCCGTGCATAAATGCCTCGTATACGGTTTCTGTCCGTCAGTACCGAGTTTTGTAGTCCTGCTTCCTTCACTTCCTATCTCACGATAGACCAGCTTGCAACTTACTAATGGTTCAAGGCGTTACCCTTGCCCATAAGGGACTTGCACCCTCTAGATTAATTAACTACATTACTGTAGTTAAAAAGATGCCCATGCTGGGCACACACAATGTATAAAAATAATAGCCGAGATCGCAGTAAATTCAGAGGTTGTAGCCCGCTTCAGCTTTCTTGTAATTTGATAGGAAAGTGGCACGCAGTCGGCTACTATTCTTATACGAGTCGTTCTATGCCATTTAAAAGAACCATCCAATTATCATAAACAAAAGCAAAATTTTAATGATTGAAAAAAAGACAATTCAAGAATTAGAAAAGCAAAAGTCTAATTATACAAGTCCAGAGTCGGCACAAGACCAAGCAAATTCTTTAGAATCTCTATCTTCAGATATATATACTGACAGCAAGCGATTTATTTATGAATTAATACAAAATGCAGACGATGCAAGTAGTGATTCAGGAGAACTTGACATTTTACTAAAAGTCGTAGATAACTATCTTATTATTTCTCATCAAGGGGAAAAATTTTCGGAGATTGATATTGAATCAATATGCAGCGTTGGAGATGGAAATAAAAAAGGAGATGCAAATAAAACGGGGTTTAAGGGGATTGGATTTAAATCTGTTTTCTCTCATTCTGATTATGTTAAAATAAATTCAGGTAGTTATTGCTTTAAGTTTGATAAATCCCATTGGCAAAATCATTGGAGTAATGAATGGCAAAATAAAAAAGAGTGGCAAGATGGAAGAGAAAAAAAAGGAAAAGAAACATCTATTAAAATGCCTTGGCAAATCATTCCTATTTGGTCAGAATTAGAACAATCTTTATCATTTGTTAAATCATTTAATGTTTCAACAATAATTAAATATGAAGACACTTCTAAGTTAGAAAAAGAACTTTTGGAGCTTTTCTCTAACACTCAAATTTTATTATTCTTAAGATGCCAAAATGTTAAAATTACTATAGAAGGAAGTAAGCCATTTATTATTGAAAAAATTAAAGAAAATAATACTGTTAAACTTAAACAAAACAATAAAATTCTATCTGAATGGTTATTAAAATCATTTACGTTTAATGTTGACAAATCTACTACCGAATTAATTAAGAATGATGCTCGTATCCCAAAGAAACTAAGGTTAGCAACGAAAACAGAAGTTTCATTAGCAGTTCAAATTGATAAAGGAAAAATAAAAACAATCAATAAAGATAACAGGCTGATATTTACCTACCTGCCTACTTCTGTAAATTATGACTTTCCTTTTCTCGTAAATGCTAGTTTTATTACAGATGCTGGAAGACAACATATTCACGAAGATTTGCAATGGAATATTTGGTTATTTAAACAAATACCTATTAAATTATTTGAGTGGTTAGCAGAATTGACACAGACCTCTTTTAAAGAAGATATTTTAAAACTGATACCACGAAAATTTACAAGTAGTTCAGAATTAAAACAATCATTTAATCAAGGTTTTGATAAAGCAGTTAATAAATCGAAATTTCTTCCAAACGAGAATAATACACTGTTGAAAGTATCGAATTCTATTTTTGATGAAACAAACATTTCAAAATTCCTTGACCCAAAGATAATTATTGATTGTATTAATTCTAAAAGTGATACAGTTTATACTATTGATTCCTTTATCCCAAAATTAGAACCAGTTAGTACTTTAGAACGCCTAGGTGTTGAAAAATTTGATATTGATAGTTTAAGTAGTCTTTTTGGTTCCAAGTTTTTTAGTGCTAATCATAAACGAAAGGAAAATTATAGTCTTATTACTTTTTTGAATAATCAATCCGAAAGATTTTCAAAAGGAGATGAGCAAAATCATTGGAATCAAAAATTACGAAATACTTCTTTTATTTTTGATGAAAATAAGAAACTAAAAAGTCCTAAGCATATATATTTCCCAGCAGTTGAGTTTTCAGATGAATTTTCAGATGAAATAAGTATTGTTCATTCAAAAACAATGGAAGAAATTGAATCTAATAATCGTATTAAACAGTGGTTAGTTTATTTAGGAGTAAAAGAGCCTTCTGATATTTCCTTTATTGAAAAGACAATAAATGGTAATGAGGATTTTATAACAACAGATAATGCAATCGAAGTAGGGAGATACCTTTTCAATGCTCATAAAAATGGAAATTTTACAGATGACCTATACGATGAATTAAAATCAATTAAAATTCTAACGAAAGAAGGAAGTTTAATTGAAGCTCAAAACGCATTTCTTCCCGACTATTATCAGCCCGAATTTAAGTTAGAATCTGTCTATGAAAACGATTTTTATATCACCGAAGATTATCTTAAAGGGTCTGAACTGAAAAGTGAATGGAAAACCTTTTTCATTAAAATTTCGATAAAAGAATCAATTAATTGGAGTAAGAAAACTATCAACAGAAGTGATTTAGAAACAAATTATCCAGAATATTTTGCAATACTACCATCTGGTGTACCACACAGCGGTTATGGATATCGGAACGACTTCATACGATATGACCATCAAATCATTTCATTTATAGAATTTGCAAATCAGTATAGTTTTTCAGTTAAATTTTGGGAGGCTGTCTTAGCCCAAAACCTTAAAATTAAAAATGGTAAAATTGATAAAGGAAGAGGGTATTACAGTTTAGGAATAGAGTCATTAAATAATTGGATAATAAAAAACTCTCCAATATTTCCAACCTCACAAAAAAATTGCCTTCCTGCCAAAGAGGTATTTAGTAGTATGATTCCTGAGGTAAAAGAGATTGCAGGTAAATATTTACCAGTATTTGATTTTGATGGAGTGATTCCAGAGGAATGGTTAGATTATTTAGAGTTTAAATCTACTTTTCAATTAGATGATTACCTATTAATACTAACGGCTATTTGGAAAGATACAAGCGCTGATGAAGAACAAAATAAGGAGAACAAAAAAAGAATAGAACAAATTTATAAGATAATCTCCAATAGTTTTTTAGGCTATACAGATAAATTGAAAGATTGGGCAATATCAAATAAATTGTTAGCGAAAGATGGTAAAACATTTTTTGAGCCTAATCATTTATCTGTTGTGACAGCAGAAGGTTTCAAAGCATCAAATTTGGCGTTTTGTGATGAAAAGGATGAAAAAGTTATTGAACTGCTTAAAATATTTGGTGTTTCAATTATTGATAAAGTCAAGGCTCGTATTTCAAATAGTCAGACTGAAATTCAGGATTTAAAAAATCAACTCAATCATATTTTACCATTGATTGCAGTTGTTTCAGTGGAAAAATCGAGAAGTAAAAAAGATTGGGAAATTGAATATAACAGATTAAAAACTAAACTAACAAATATTCGATTTTTAGAAACTATAGAGATTTGGCTTTCTTATGGAAATGATGCTGATGAGCAGAAAAAAAGCTCTTGGGCTGAAGGCAATGATTTCTACTATGTTGGTAACTGGTACAAGCCAAGAGTATTGGATAGTTTAATTGAACCTATTGGAGCTTTCTTAAACATCAGATACGCAGCAAGGCTTTTATCAGTATTACTTTCTGATAGCTTTATAGAAGGGGTTGAGTATATAAAAGAAAAATTTGGAGATGAAGCAATTAATCTCATTCCTGATGAATTATTGAATCCCAAAGAATCCGAAACAACAATACCTAATGCTGGTAACCGAACATATAATCAATCTGATGAAGATTTAGGACATAAAGGCGAATTGTTTGTGTTTGAAGAATTGAAAAATATTTACTCAAAGAAATTTAATAAAGATGTAACTGAAACTGAAGAAGGTTTTAAAATAGATTCAGACGTAAAAGTAATTTGGAGAAATAAGCAAACAAAAACAACGTTTGACCACGACTTTAAAGTTAGTGCAAATGGCAATGATATATTCATTGATAGTAAGGCAACTCCTTATAATCAAAATGTTGAAAAAGTAGCATTTTATATTTCACCAAATGAATTTAGACTAATGGAATCTGTTGACACATATTTAATCGCCAGAGTTTTTGAAGTGACTTCAAATCCGAGTATGAAATTCATTAAAATGAACCTTGATAATTTGAATTAATAAAAAAACGGCATAGAACAAAGTATAAAAATAATAGCCGAAATAGTAGTAAATATGAACATTGTAACCCGCATAAAATTTAGTAGTAAATTGAAAATATCTACTTCCGCAATCGGCTACTATTCTTAGTGTGCCAAGAAGTAGTCACGGCAATAAACTGGCTGCATGCTATAGATAAGATGATGGTAGGTCCATCAGAGTCGTTGTATAGGCGATGGCTCTAAACCACCCAAAGGTGCTGTTGTAAAGAGCCCCGAAGCCTCGGGGGTGCTGAGCGTTTAGGAGAATCCAATCCACGAGGTTGGCAGGTATGAATAAAGGAGTTGAACGAAAGTGAACCATTGATGAGGTGTCGAGAAGTAGGAACCTCCAGTCAAAAGCTACGAAGTATGATACGGAGTGAAAAGTAATAGTAGCGATACTATTAATTACAGAAATGACCTATTTATTTTCTGTAAGGCTGGCGTCATTCAGATGGCAAGAA
>Ga0209414_1001745_pt1 | contig 10128 bp, 9 predicted proteins | sample LakVidmifraction_4_FD_181154 | JGI IMG/M metagenome (GOLD analysis project Ga0209414, IMG submission 181154) | Hypersaline microbial communities from Lake Vida, Antarctica - Brine Hole Two &gt;0.2 micron (SPAdes) (version 2) | ecosystem: Environmental > Aquatic > Non-marine Saline and Alkaline >... | reverse complement strand
GCCAGGAATACAAATTGATGGAAATGCGGCTGACAAGTTGCGTCACACCGAGGACTGGATTGTCAGGAACTGGAGAGACGATGCCGGTTTATGATTACGCCTGCGATAAAGCTCATGTAGAAGAGCAGTCGCATCCGATGGGTGAATACCCAGAGGTGGTATGCAAACGGTGCAATGGTAAAATGTATAGAGTAATAAGTGCACCTAAGAGCATAAGCTTTAACGGGCCAGGATTCTACTCAACGGAGTATAAATGATTGAAAGCGTCATAGATAGTGTAATCGAAGACCTGCGGAAACGCAGTAAGAAGGCCGAGTACCTGGTTGACCCTAACCTCTGGGCTAACGAAGTACTCGGCAAGCATCTCTGGAGTAAGCAGCGAGAGATTGCAAAAAGCATAGTAGATAACACTCACACCGCCGTAGTGTCTTGTAACGGTGCTGGCAAATCTGGTCTTGCTGGGATGCTGGCTGTGTGGTGGATTGCCACTCACGACCCATTCGAGGTTGCGTTAATTTGTTCCGCACCTACTTATGTACAGATTGCCCGTGTGCTGTTCCGCGAGATTCAAGACAACTTTAAGCTGGCTGAACTGAATGGGCACCCGATGCCCGGCTACATCACTCAGGCGCAAGAGTGGAAAATGGAAGACGGAACGGTAATTGCATTCGGCAGAAGGCCAGCTGACAAAGACATCGTGTCTGCTTTCCAAGGTATTCACCGTAGGTACGTTATGGTAATCCTAGACGAGGCTGGTGGTATTCCAGAGGATTTGTATACAGCTACTGAAGCTGTTACAAACACAAAGGATGCTAGGGTGCTTGCTATTGGCAACCCAGACAAGAGGGGTACACCGTTCCATAAAATATTCCGAGATGACCCAACTTGGCACAAGATTAAAATTACTGCATTTGATACACCTAACTTTACAGAAGAAAAGCATGAGGTCCCACCTGAGTTGCTACCTCTGCTAATTCAGGTGGAGTGGGTTGAACGTCAGAAGATTTCTTGGGGCGAAGGCTCCGCTAGATATATGTCTAAGATTATGGCGGAGTTCCCAGATGAAACTGAGAACACATTCTTTACACAAAGCAATATAGATAAAGGTATTGACGCTGACTTTCCTGACGACTACGAGAACTACTCAGTACTTGGTGCTGACATCGCCCGCTTTGGTGAGGACGATTCGGTAGTTTACATTAATCGCGGCGGGCGGCTACGCCGCCTAGACCAATGGTCCAAGGCAACTGCCATTGAGACTGCAACCCGAATACATAGATTGGCTATAGATAATGGAGTATCCGAAGTTCGTATTGACGCTGCTGGTTTGGGTGGTCCTGTTGTTGACATTGTTGCCTCTCTTTGTGATGGGAAGTATACTGTTATTTCTATCTTGGGTTCTGCTGCTAGTCCTGATAACACTCGCTGGCTTAATGCGAGGGCTTCTAACTACGATGCGCTTAAAGAAGGTCTTGCGGCTGGCAAGATAGACATAGACCCTGATGACAAGCTGCTTCTCGAAGAGGTGCTTATGATTAGGTACAAGTTCAACACAAAGGGTGCCATCCAGATTGAGTCCAAGGATGACATGAGAAGCAGAGGCGTAAGCTCACCAGACTCGCTAGATGCTGCTGTTTATGCTTGTGCAGATATGAGCGGTTTGCTTGGCAGCCCTTGGGTCGACAATAAGGTCGGCGATACCATTAGCTATGACTATACAAAGATGGAAAAGGAGGACCCTTTCCTATCTGTGTGGCAGTGGTAAGCATCTGGTATAATAGCACTATTGACTTTTAAGGGATTTTAATATGGATTTGAACAAGTTTACTCAAGAATTTGACGCAATGTATGCAGAAAATGAGTTTTTAAAGGAGTCCTATCAATCAATGGCCGCAGCGGTCATGGCATTTGATGACAATGGCTGGAACGACCTAGCTACTGCTTCAGGTGACGACGGCTTTACTCTTGAAGACCTTCAAAAGTCCTCAAGTAGAATCAGGGAGCTATCAGAAGGTAACCCACTGTTGAATCGCGGCTGTGGACTTCGTACAAGCTATGTATTTGGCAAAGGAGTTTCCTTCGGTGTGCTTGCTCCAAGGATTCAAAAGTATATTGATGACCAGTTTAATCAAGACGTGCTCTTTAGCTCTGAGGCTCAGACTATAAACGAGCGTAGCCATTTTACTGATGGTCAGTTCTTTGTAATGGGCAGCTTAGCAACCAAGCAGTTTCAGAGAATACCATTTACTGAGATTACTGCGGTTGTAACCAACCCTGATAATAAAGAGGAAATCTGGTATTACAGACGCACCTGGACCCGAAGAGCTCAGGACCTTGGCGGAGAGGGTTCTAAGGACCAAGAATTAAAAGTTTGGTATCCTACTGATACCTATAAGCCATTAAATGGTAGATATGTTTCTAGGATTGCAAAAGACCCTGTAGACGCAAATTTCAGAATGTTTGCAAGTAGAGTAAATCGGAGAGCTGGTAGGGTTTGGGGAGTTCCAGATGCAATCCCAGCTGTACCTTGGGCACACGCTTATAACGAATATCTAAAAGACGGCGCAAGAATGCTTAAAGCTTTGTCCATGTTTGCATGGCAGCTAAAGTCAAAGACCAAGGCCGGGGTAACAAACGCAGCTGCAGCAATCGCCACCCCTCCGGGCGCTGGTTCCACAGCTGTGATGGGTGCTGACATGGAGCTTAGCTCTATGCCTCGCGGTGGTAGCGTTGACCTTACAGATGGCAGGCCACTTGGCTCTATGGTTGCTTCTGCACTAGAGGTGTCCGTAGTTGCATTGCTATCGGACCCTGGAACTTCGGGTTCCTATGGCACCGCAGCTACCCTTGATGTGCCAACACTTAAGGCGATGGAAGCTCGCCAGAAAATCTGGACCCAGTTTTATAAAAGGGTTCTATTTTTTATTGGTGCCAAAGAGCCACAGATAAACTGGCCAAAGATTGAATCAGAGCCAAGCCAGAGAATGATGCAGGCACTTGCCTTGGCTAAAGAGACAAATGCTATCTGGGATGACGAATACCGAGATGCGGTTATTGAAACCCTCGACATTCCTAAGCTACACACTGAACTTGCACCTCAACTTCCTACTGACGGCAGCTCTAGCGCTGTGTCATCTCAAGGAAACAATGGAGCAGTTGGCTCAACTCAGGACAACGCACAGGACTTAGCTCAGTCTGATGCCGAACCTACGGCATAATGGCATGGTATAATAATTCTTAGTGATTAGTTTATTGGAGATTTATGACTGTTAAGTTAAACGAGTCCGTTACATTTGCCCCTGTAGATGGTAAGGGCAATAAGTGGCGTGTAAGGGTTATCGAATCCGGGTGGGGTTCATCTGGCTATTACTCCTCTTCTGTGCTTCAAGAGTATGGCCCATCCGTTTTTGCAAAAGGCACAAAGGTGTTCATGAACCATCCATCCAACTCTGAATCATCTGACCGTCCAGAGAGGGACGTGCACCAGTTGGCAGGTAAGCTGGTTGGTGATGCTGTCTTTTCGGAGAACGGACTTGTAGCAGATATTGAATTTTATTCCCACTATGCTCCTATTATAAAGGAGATGGCCGGGGATGTAGGTTTGTCTATTCACGCATTTGGCGAAGCCAGTGCTGGAGAAGCAGAAGGGCGAGAAGGCCCAATCATCGAATCTCTAGTGGCAGACCCACTAACGAGCGTAGATGTCGTTACCGTAGCCGGAGCTGGAGGAAAATTCTTGACTCTACTTGAAAGCTACACAAGGAAGGAAGATGGTGCCAAAGGGGTGCCTGATTCCCTATCGGAAGGAAATGAAAGTATGATTACAAAGGAAGAATTTGAGGCTGCCATGTTAGACCTTAAGACTACCGTTGTTGAAGCTCTCACACCTCTCAACGAGTCCATTTCGGCTCTTGTAGAGGCTGCCACTCCTACCGCGGGTACAGATGCTGACGAAAACGCCAAAGACGTTTCCGAAGCAGCTAACCCGGTTGATGTGGCTGTGAAGTTCAGCGAATCAGGACTACACTCATTGGCTATTGCTAGAGTAGCAGAGGCTTTGAAAAGTGAAGTAAATAAAAAAACTGTTGATGAATTGATTGCTGACGAGAAGACCTATCTCACCGCAGTCTCTGAGTCCGCTGGGGTTCCAGATGCTACCTATGGCTCTATTGAGGAATCAGGAACCAAAAAGACAGCCGAAGAAGAGTTTGACGCTATCGTCAATCTAATCTCGAAGAAGTAAGGAAGAAGTAAATGGCTCTCAACGAAATTTATGCAATTGGCAGCGAACTTGTCTTCCCTGTTGCATCAACTGTTGATTCAGGAGACCTTGTGTCTGTTGGAACAGTGGTAGGTGTCGCACTAGAAGACGCGTTTACTGGCGAAGACGGAAACACCTACACCACTCTAAAACTTGATGGTGTATTCAAGCTTGTTACAGCAGACGCAGATATCGCAGTAGGGGCAAACGTTTACGTTGACTCTTCCGATGCTGTTACCTCGACTGATACTAACAACAAGTTCATCGGACACTGCATCAAGTCTGGCACTGCATACGTGGTAACACGTTTGGTAGCCGGTTCAGACGCAGCCGCAGTTTAGTCGATAGGAATAAATATGACTCAGAAAATTACAGCTCGCCACATTGAGGCAGCAAAGCTACTTGAGGGAGCTCTTCGCGGAGACCGTCAGGACAAGCTAAAACTACAGGAGGGCATTTCAACCTCCGACCTACCAGTGCTACTTAGCCCAACTCTTAACAAGATTATGTTGGAAAACTATGCAGCACTACCCAAGGTATGGGACCAGTTCGCAACTCGTGTAGTTGTTGACGACTTCCGCCCAGTAACCTTCCAGGCAATGAAGTACGATGACGAAGGACTAGACAACGCGGGAGACACTTTCCGTCCGGGCTCACTACCCACCGTTGCCGAGTACGACGAGTACCCATCTGCCGGCTGGTTTGATGTTACCGAAAGCACGATGGCTGTTAAAAAGGCCGGTACTCGTGTTCGCTTCTCATGGGAGAGCATTGTGAATGATGGTCAGATTGGTCTACTTGACCGTCTGCCTATTGAGCTTGCTCAGAAAGCAGCCGGAAAAGAAGACGAAGAAGTAACCAAGCAGCTAGTTTCGTCCTCTGGACTAAACACTACTAACTTCAAGACTGCAAACCAAAACCTGCTTGCAGGTAACGGTGCTCTAGACATCAACACTCTAGAGGCAGCTATCGAAGCAGCTAACCTGCAGACCTACCAGGATGGCCCAATCACAACCATTAGCCGATTTGCGCTAGTGGTACCTCGTGCACTTGAAATGACTGCTAAGAAAATTCTTGCAATCCAGTCAGTTAGCACCGAGACCACAGTGGGCTCGACTGTTACGTCACTAGTGAGCGGCAACCCAATCGGTACTCAGGTTGAGATTGTTGTAAACGACTGGTTGACTAAGATTAACTCTGGTGCTGGAGCTTACTGGTTCCTAATCCCAATGGTTGGTCAGTCGCTTAACCCTAACCTAGCACTAGGCTTCCTACGTGGATACGAGACTCCTGAGATTCGTATCAAGATGAACGGTGGAACCTTCATAGGAGGCGGAGACGTACCTGCTCGCGATGGTTCATTCGACAACGATGACTTCGAGATGCGCATACGCCATATTGCCACCGGCGGCTTCGTCGTGCCAACCGGAACCATTGTTTCAACAGGAGCCGGTTCCTAGTAAATAACCTTTCTTGGTTCAGATTTCCTCACCCTTCGGGGTGGGGATTTTCTGTTTTCAGGACAGTTGTATAATTGGAGACCAACCAGGAGAAAAAGGAGGATTTAATGTCTAAAGTTACGGTTTATACTTTGCCCGCGTGTGTCCAATGTGACAGCACAAAGAGGTATCTAAAAAGGTTTGACATCGACTACGAAGAGGTAAAGCTACAGGAGACTCCAGGAGCCCTTGAGCTTGTAAAAACGATGGGATATACCGCCGCACCCATAGTCGTGGCAGGTGAAGCACACTGGAGTGGATTCCGGATGGATAGACTGGACACCCTTAAGGCAGCTTGATAGTCTACTTCTCAAACATCAGCGGTAACACTAAACGCTTTGTGGAGAAGTTAGGATTCCCAGCAGAGAGAATACCTCTTCGCTGGGATTCTGCATCTCCTCTGGAGGTCGATGAAGACTTCATACTGGTTACCCCTACATACGGCGGCGGGAACGACAACAGCACTGTGCCTAAGCAGGTTGTAAAGTTCCTAAATAGCTCTGGCAACAGAGGCCATCTTAAGGGAATAATTGGTACAGGCAACACAAACTTCGGTGAGCATTATTGCAAAGCTGCGGAAATTATATCAAAGAAGACAGGCGCTCCAATCTTGGACCGAGTAGAGATATTCGGAACGCCAGAAGACATAGAAAGAGTGAGGCAGACAATTGACAAGTACCTATCACGAGCTTAACGCACAGCTGAATCTGTGGGACGAAAACGGGCAGATTCAGTTTAGCAAAGACAAGGAAGCAACGAGGGCCTACTTCCTAGAGAACATTAACCAGAACACAGTATTCTTCCATTCGCTGGAGGAAAAGCTGGACTATCTGGTTGAGAATGAATACTATGACCCAGCGTTACTCGCCATGTACACACCAGAGTATGTGAAGAGCCTATTTAAGGCTGCATATGACTACAGGTTCCGCTTTGAGTCCTTCCTCGGTGCCTATAAGTTCTACACTCAATATGCGATGAAGACCTTTGACGGGGAACGCTACCTAGAGCGCTTTGAGGACCGCGTTGTCATGACATCCCTAATGCTGGGACAGGGTGACAAAAAGCTGGCTACTCAGGTTCATGACGAGATTATCTCAGGCCGCTTCCAGCCGGCGACACCTACATTCCTAAACGCAGGCAAGGCCCAGCGCGGTGAATTTGTATCGTGCTTCCTACTTCGCATCGAAGACAACATGGAGTCGATTTCTCGCGCAATCAACTCTTCATTGCAGCTGTCAAAGCGTGGCGGTGGAGTTGCGCTTAACCTGACCAACGTTCGCGAGACCGGTGCTCCAATCAAGAAGATAGAAAACCAGTCCTCCGGAATCATCCCGGTGATGAAGCTTTTGGAAGATAGTTTCTCCTATGCAAACCAGCTCGGTGCTCGTCAGGGCGCTGGTGCGGTTTATCTCAGTGCACACCACCCTGATATTATGAAGTTCTTGGATACCAAGCGTGAGAACGCTGATGAGAAGACTCGTATCAAGACCTTATCCATTGGTATCACTGTGCCAGATATCACAGTCGAGCTCGCGAAGACCAACGAAGATATGTACCTATTCTCACCCTACGATGTTGAGAAGGTATACGGTGTCCCAATGTCCGACATCTCAATCACAGAGAAGTACCAGGAAATGGTTGATGACGCAAGAATTACCAAGACTAAGATAAAGGCACGCACCTTGTTTGAGCGCATTGCAGAGCTTCAGTTCGAGTCTGGTTACCCATACATCATGTATGAAGACACTGTGAATAGAGCAAACCCTATCGAGGGTCGCATCAATATGTCTAACTTGTGTAGCGAGATTTTGCAGGTTAATACACCAACCACCTACAACAACGACCTTAGCTATAAGGACATCGGAAAGGACATCTCCTGCAACCTTGGCTCGCTAAACATTGCTATGGCAATGGAGTCTGGCAACTTTGCCAAGACCATCGAGACCTCAATCCGGGCCTTGACTGCTGTGAGCGACTTGAGCTACATTGACTCAGTAATGTCAATCGCAGAGGGCAACCGAAAGAGCCACGCAATTGGCCTTGGCCAGATGAACCTCCACGGCTACTTGGGTAAGGAAAGGATTCACTACGGCTCAGAAGAAGCGCTGGACTTTACTAACATCTACTTCTACACGGTTCTTTACCACGCACTTAGCGCATCTGCTAAGCTCGCTAAAGAAAAGGGCAAGCCCTTTGACAACTTCGAGAACTCCACTTATGCAAGCGGCGAGTTCTTTACTAAGTACATTATGGGAATCTGGGAGCCTAAGACTAAAAGGGTTGCTGGCATTTTCAAGAAGGCTGGAATTGCTGTCCCTACCAATAGTGATTGGAAAGTTCTGGCAGGCTTTGTCGCAAAGCATGGTATCTATAACCAGAATCTACAGGCTGTGCCACCAACTGGCTCAATCTCCTACATTAATAATTCGACCAGTTCGATTCACCCTATTGCATCTAAAGTTGAAATACGCAAAGAGGGCAAACTGGGACGCGTTTACTATCCCGCTCCGTTCATGGCAAATGATAACATGGAATACTTCGATGATGCCTACGAGATTGGGCCTGAGAAGATTATTGATACCTACGCGGCTGCTACTCAGCACGTTGACCAAGGACTATCGTTGACCCTGTTCTTTAAGGACACCGCTACTACTCGTGATGTTAACCGAGCTCAGATTTACGCTTGGAAGAAGGGAATCAAAACTATTTACTATATCCGTATCCGCCAACTAGCCCTAGAGGGAACCGAGGTGGACGAGTGCGTCAGCTGTATGCTATAGCGTGTAAGTACCTAAAGGGTGCAGATTCCGAAAGAATGCAACAAATCTCAAATCAATATTACGAAAGGATTGCGAATGACAATAGTTAGAGCTATAAACTGGAATAAAATTGAGGACCCAGTAGACCTGGATATCTGGAATAGGCTTACTCAGAACTTCTGGCTACCAGAAAAGATTGCAATATCAAATGATATGCAAAGTTGGGCAACTTTAAAGCCTCACGAGCAAGAGTTGACCATGCGTGTCTTTACTGGACTAACTCTTCTCGATACTGTTCAGGGCAACGTTGGGGCCGTATCTTTAATGCCAGATGCTTGCACACCCCATGAGGAGGCGATTTTATGCAACATCGCCTTTGTCGAACAGGTCCATACGAAGAGCTACTCTTCAATCTTTTCCACCCTGTGCAGTTCCGCAGAGATTGAAGATGCGTTCCGCTGGAGTGAGGAGAATGTTTACTTGCAGAAGAAGGCAAGCATTGTACTCGGGTACTACAACGGTGATGACCCACTGAAGCGCAAGGTAGCATCCACACTGTTGGAGAGCTTCTTGTTCTATTCTGGATTTTACTTACCACTTTACTGGTCCTCTAGGGCGAAATTAACCAACACTGCCGATTTAATTCGTTTAATAATTCGGGATGAAAGTTTGCACGGTTACTACATTGGTTACAAATTTCAGCTTGCTTACGCAAAGCTAGATGCTACGGAGCAGGAAGAGATAAAGACTTACACCTACGATTTGCTCCATGAGCTGTATGAGAATGAGGTTAAGTACACCGCTGAGCTGTACGATGAGATTGGGCTCACCGAGGATGTCAAGAAGTTCTTGCATTACAACGCTAACAAAGCTCTAATGAATTTAGGCTTTGAAGCTATGTTTCCTAAAGACGTTTGTGAGGTCAGTGCTGCTATACTCTCGGCATTGTCACCTACTGGAGACGAGAACCACGACTTCTTCTCCGGTTCTGGTTCTTCCTATGTAATTGCCAAGCATGAGCCGACAGAAGATGAGGACTGGAATTTCTAGGCGTTATGGTATAATATACTGAGTTGCGGCCCTCCTTCGCAGCTCCGAAACACAATTGGACCCACCCTGTCGAGACTTGGCCTCTGGGGTGGGTCCTCTCTTATGTTGACTGATAGAATGATATTGTAACCTCCTAGGAATGATAGAATAAGACAATGGCCCTACCCACAAATATTAGCTATGGAACTGTAGTCGCACAGTTCTTGCTTGCCTATGCCGACGGTCCAGACTCTGACCCGAATCCAGATGGAATCCCAGCTAAGGGAACTCTTTACTTTCAGCCCAGCCCAATAAAGCTTCTTGATGCTTTATCAAGTCCAAACCCTGTAACTATTCTACCTGCGAACGTAGAATGTTCTCTTGATGAAAACGGTTACCTACTTGGTTCTGATAACACAAGGGGTGTAACCCTTGTAGCGACAGATGACCCAGACCTTAATCCAGTTAACTGGACCTGGAAAGTTGACTTTAGACTTACTGACGCAAACGATGTGCCAGTACCCATTAATTCCTTTAGCTTCCAGTTGCCTTCAGAAACAGAAGTTGACTTAACTGTAGT
>Ga0209414_1001744_pt1 | contig 10128 bp, 14 predicted proteins | sample LakVidmifraction_4_FD_181154 | JGI IMG/M metagenome (GOLD analysis project Ga0209414, IMG submission 181154) | Hypersaline microbial communities from Lake Vida, Antarctica - Brine Hole Two &gt;0.2 micron (SPAdes) (version 2) | ecosystem: Environmental > Aquatic > Non-marine Saline and Alkaline >... | reverse complement strand
ATCAGCAGAACATCAATAAGATCTAACGTGTTCATTGCCTCACGTGAAATTGGGTAAGCCCAACCCGCGACTACCGCATGAAGTCTCGACGCTGGATTTTGTAACAATGCTTCGATCAGCCGGCCCAATTCTGGGACCGGTACCGCATCAATAGAAACCGAATAAATAGCACGAAAATCGGCAGATGCTTCTGTTTTGTGCTCACCCGCTAGACGGATGAGCTGGAGGATTTCCCCAAGTCATCCGCCGATACGCCTTTCAAGCCAACCCATTCAGTGAACAGTTGTCCCGTCTGCCGGATGGTGAGTTTCCGTAACACCTGTTGCGCATTCTTGGGTGCGCGGTCGAGAATGAAATCTCGGAAGGCTGGCACCATTTCAGCTTCGGACTTCGCGTAGACGGCCGTTACCGCCTCGAAATCGTCAACCGTGAGCCCCGGTAGATGGTATTCGACATCATCTATCTTGAAAGAGTGGCGTGTGTCAGTTGTACTAAATTCTTGCATGGGAGGTTTCCTTTCATAGTGACCCCACTAATGGGGTCGTCTTAGAGGCACGGTCGTGCCATACTGCGTTTATGAGTAATTTGCAAACCCCATATGGGTATCAACTTGCGCCTTCAACAAATGCGCTCGGCATCGTCGGCCTTGTTCTTGGCGCTATCGTCGCCGGACTTTCCCTTGCGTTACCGGTGGTGAGCTGGTTTATCGTGCCGCTACCGGCGCTACTCGCGTTCATTTTTGGCGTTGTTGGTTTGAACACGGCAGCACGGATGGGCGGGTTGAGGCGCACCGAGTCTGTGTGGGCGGTTGTGCTGAGCCTGTCGCCCCTCCCGATCGGAATTATCTGGTTTGTGATCGGGTCAACTCTGGGAGGGTGAAGGGTGAAGTAGAGTGGCTGGCCCTCCCGAACCAGCCACCCCACACTTGTTACGCGCCTCGCGTGTAAGCAAAGCCCGACGACGTACCCACTGAGGTAGTCACCGTGACCGCCGCGGAACCGGCAGAACCAGCAGGCATGGTCGCGTAAATTGTGGTCGCGTCATCAATCACAAACGCAGTCGCAGCCGTGCCACCAAACTTCACCGCAGTAGCACCAGTGAACGACGTACCCGTGATCTTCACAATCTCAGTGACAGCAGCAGCCGAAGGAGTAGCACCCGTCACCACAGGGGCAACAGCGGCACCCTCAAACTTCGAGAAGAACCGTGTCGTGTAACCACTAATACCACTGTCATACTCGGCCTCAACAGTGATCGGCCAACCAAGGCCACCACCAGCAATCGCAACCTGGTCACCAATCTCCACCACCCGGGCGGACGGTGCATACTCGCGGATAACATCATCCGCCGCCGTGTCCGTATCAATCGTGTCAAGGTCGAAAGCGATCAACGGCCATTCACGCGACGGGTCCGTAATGAGCGAACCTGATGTGAGGGCGATTCCGTGGAACAAACCAATGTTGTCCTGAGAGGTTTGCACCAGAATGAACTGGAACCGCACTGCCGCCTCAGTAGTAATCGTCCGCAACTTTTTACGGTTCTGCCATGCCCGACGCATCGTTTTCGATGTCGGTTCGGAACGGGTAACGCCCGCATCAGTTGTGAGCCCGTGGTCTGTCCACGTCCCACCGAGCGCATCCGTCGAGTTGATTGGGGCGGCGGCGGTACCGTAAACACCGGTTGCCACAATCCCATCAATCGCAATGAACTCCTCTTCTGGGTTTCCTGCCATGATTTCCTCCAATTGTGCGAGGCAAGTGCCTCATTTACCCGCGGGAGGAACGGGGTGACTTGGGTGCCGCTTCTATCTCAGGTATTCGTCCCACGAAGCGTGATGCGAAACGTGAAGTAGTAGTGTGTCAAGTTTTCGGTGCCGACAGTCATTTGTGGGTCGTCATTGATCTCGAACGGGCCAGAGAAGTTATCTGTCGCGGTGATCGGGCCAGTGCCGGCGAGGGTGCGGAGTGCAGCCATAGCGTCGAGGGCGATCTGTTCCGCATCCACTGATGTGTCAGCCCACACGTTGATTCCATAACGGCGTTGCGCTTGCCTGTATTGTGGGCCTGAATCGTTCCTGACGGTGACTACCCGTTTGGTCATTGTGTCGGGGCGTTTCCGTTGCACGGTCAGTCCGGTAGACCACGACGTTGTTAGAGCGGTGCGGATCGCGGTAACAATAGTTCCGTCAGTGATTGGGAACTTCACGTCGACGATAAATCCCATCAGAAACCAGCCTTACCGAGTGCACGTGCTAACGTGCCGCGTTTCGCCTCAACACGAGACCCAATGATCGGGGCAGCACCAATACGAACCGACACACGACCTGCCGACCCAGAAGAAACATGTTGGTACATACGCAACGACGCAACATAAGTTGGATTGGGGTCACGCTTAGCTTCGTCCATAATCGGTTGTGCGATCTCCTCGAGCAGGGCACCCAACTTGCGGGACTTCATCACGTTACTGAGGGCTTTGTAACTGTTGGCATTCGTCTTGAAAGTAACTTTGGTTCCCATCAGGCAGACCTCCGAACCGCGAACTCGACACCACGACCAGAACCATCCGACGAACGATTCCACCGCCCCACTTCACCCTCAACCTGCCAACCACCAACACCACGAATAGTGAGAACAGCGTTCGGATCAAGAACCAGATCGGCGGGGGCAAAAATCTTCCACCCGGTAATAACTTTGGAGCCCCAGTCTTCGGCTGTTTCATCAGCACGGATCGGGGCACACGGGGCCAACGTCACAAACGAGAACGCCACATCAGCCCCCAAAACCGGGTTACCTTGTGCATCATCGGTTCCCACCGGTGCCCCAGGCGCATACCCGGTAACAGTTTCCCCAATCATGGGGTCATCACAATCGACCCGTAAGAGCGCACCCTGAACGTGTCTGCGACCGCATTATCTGACGGTGACAACATGGTTTGTCCACCCTGCGCCCACGTCGCATACGTGTCCTGTTCGGTGAACGGGCCCACAGTTTCCGAGTGCTGTGTGAGCCCGGCAATCGCGTTCTCATCAATTGACAGAATCTTCCGTGCAATGTCCGCCACGGTGAGGCGTACCAGATCCGGTACCGTCCCGCCATGCGTGTACGCGACCCGCACCATATCGCCAGCCTCAACATTTGTGAGTGTTAGCCGGGACTGGTACAGAACAAACACGATCGCAGCACCAGAAACCTCATCGACCGTTACTGACTCGACCGACACGACCGGGCGTTGCGGGAGAGACACCCAATCAGCGGTCACCTTCAACCTCACCTCTGATGTGCCAGCGGTGAACTGTTGGCCGGAGCGTGACCGGAAAAGCTCAGAAGCTTTATCCAGAATCGCCCCAACCTTTGAAGTTTCGGAAGTAGTGAGGTCACGACCAAGCGCAGCCTCAACATCTGTAGTAGATGCAAGTTTTGTTACAGCCATGACCCCACCACCTTCCTTATTTGATTAGGCCGCTGGCAGGTAGGTCTGGACTGCGGTTGCCCGCAGAACCTTAGTACCGTACACATTCAGAACACGCACGTAGTCCGCAAATGCGAGTTCCATACGACCAGCTTCAACCTTCTCAATCTGCCCCACATAACCCACTGATGGGCCGTGGAATCCAACTGCTGCCGGACGGTTAGACGTGTGAGTGAGCAGCGGGTGCTCAATCACGGTGAACCCAAGCAGGTTGCCCAGAACACCATTGCGGACCGGACTGTCGCCAACTGGAGCAAACGAGGTCAGCTTCGATGCCTCGCCGAGCAGGTACGACGCAAACTCCGGCGACACAGCAAGGTAACGATCAGACGAAGGAACTTTCGCCTTAACCAAAGCAGTACGGATCGACTGGACCGCAGAATACGCGAGCGCCGGCGTAGTGATCGCGCTAGTACCCGCCGAGGTGCCATTCGTTTTCAGATCGGCAAGAATGTTAGTTTCAGCGTTCTCCGCAAGCGCCTTCGCAGCGTCACGGGTAACAGGCTCAAACGAACCAGCCGACTGAACACGGTCAACATCGTCCACCTTGAACGAGATCGCATCTTCCTTGTTGATAACAAGAGACTGCGTAGTGTCAGACAGTGCATCAATCGTCAACGTCCGCGATGTCGCATAGTTCTGGATTGATGGTGTAGTGATCGCAGTCACCTTCACCGTGTTACCCGAACGCAACTCACCCTCATACTGGTGATTCACCGCCGGAATGATGAATTGTGAAGCCCTGAACGGCTCAAGCAGAGCCGCCGCCCACACAGTTTCTAGAAAATTGGCAATAGCCATGATTTGACTTCCTTTGTTTTGGTCGCTCTACGCCCCGAGTGTTTTAAGACGCCCGGCACGGCGCGCCTCATTGACTTGCCCTGGAGTGAGAGCTTTGAGTTCTTCAAGGGTTTTTATCTGCCCAATGTCATCCCCGATTGGTTCGCCCACAGTCCCCAAACCGTCAGCAGACGGTGCGTTAGGGATTACAGGCAGTGAAGCCAAATAGGTGCCTGCGTGCTCTTCGAGTTCTTCCCGAGTAGCACCCCGCAGGATTGCGGCTGGCACGTTTTTGTCTTTCGCCACTTCCGCAACAAGTGCGGTGAGGGTTTCTTTCGCATCACGTTCAGCGAGAGCCTTTTCAGCAGCTTCGGCGCGAGCCTGTAGCTTTTCTGATTCGGTCCGGTTGGCCTCTTCGAGATCGTCAAAGCTTTTCGCTTTGCCCTCATTCGCTTTGGCACGCTCCTCGTTTTTGCGAGACAACGCCTTCCACTTCTCTACCTCGGCAGAAAGGTCAGGCGTTTCAACTGTCGGCTCAAGGGTAGGCGTTTCGACTACCGGCTCTTCGGCAACAGGTTCTTTTTGGTCAGACATGATTTCCCCGTTTCGGGTTTAGACAAAGACCACCCGTTTCAGGTGATCTCATCCCGCGAGAGCGGGAAGATTAGAAAGTATGTGCGAACACACACGAATAGCACCGTCAGGGCGGCGCGAGGATGGAATCTAAGCCACTTTGGTAGCGATCTGGCACAAGTTGACGTAGGCGATTTTACGGGTACCGCAGAACACCGAATCGAAGAAACGTTCTACTTGATATCCGCAGGGCCATCAAAATGCTGACTACGAAAACCTAAAGTTGGCCCGAGCTCACCATGATGGTTAGTCACAACCAGATCCCTGTAATCCGGCAAACGCCCACCACGATCAACAGAACCCGTCAACTGCTCAACCTTCGAGTGCACGCCCTCAAGCGTGTCCGAATCAACCACCTGGCCCGGATCGCGTGGCGAGTTCAACGCCTCAACATCACAATCACACCCCGGGTGAATCGGCATCAGATCACCGCGCGTATAACGTTGGGTGGAAGCGATCGCACACAACGCGCAACTTTCTCGCCCAGTCAACACGCGCCGGAACCATTGAAAACCAGACCTGCCGATAGACGCGGTTGCTTGCCTGTTCTTCGCTTGTTGCAGATCGGTGGCAATAATTGACATCATCCGGCGGGAACCTTGAGCCACAGCATCGTTGTAAGACTTGCCACCAGCCAACGCCGTGTAAACGGTTACGGACGGGCGACGGTAAACCACCTGCGGGTCAACACCCCGATACGCCAATAATTCTTTCGTAGCGACACCGGGAGTCCATGTCACACCAGCCAAAACTGATGTCCGCCCAATATACGCATCCGTCAAATTGGCTAACTGAATCTGTCCAGCCTGAACAACCGGCAAAATTCGGGCAACAATCCTGTCCACCTCCGCGTCACGGAACCCCGGCGAACCATCCCACACGGCAGCCACATATTTGAGCACTCGTGACCGAATCAACTGCGCCGCCGACTGGTAGCCGACAATCAGAGCCTCAGACTGGGTTGCCACTAACAGCACCCGCTAATGTGAACGCCTGCAACTGTTGTGCCGCCAGATCTGCTTCATCCTGTGCAATCTGGTCAGGCGACATACCCAAAATGTCTCGCTGAATTGTTTTCCGCGAAACAACATTGATTGCCTCAGCTGCGGCAGAATACTTCTCAGACTGCGACGACAAATGCGGGGGCTCCCACAAAACTTCCACCGTTTCGCCAGCAAGATCGACACCCTCAGCACGCAACGCATGCACAAGAGCCACCGAGATACCTACAGTGATACGGGAAATTTCGTCTTTCGCCTGGAAAACCTGTTGTTCTCTAGCGAACGCGGCACCCTCCGCCGACTGGTTCTCACCTTCCGGCAGGAACACCGATAGTGGGGTGCGAACAACACCAGCGAAGTCGCGGGCATCCGTCGTCTCACCCTCAAGCAAGGGTCGAATGTCGGTTTGTTCCGACTCCCACACATCAGTACCTTCGGGGAGATCCCACAGCGCGCCGGGGGCAGGCTCAAACACTTTTGCCCAGTTGATGTCGTTACCGTCATCATCCAGCTTCGCAAGGTCACCCTTGATACCGCGTTGCCGGAACGCCTGCATAGCCGTAATCACCAAACGGTGCAGCTTGCCCAGGTTGATGCGGTCAATGACTGGAATATGCGGTTCAAACAAACCAACACCAGCATGACGTTCAAGAATGACCACAGGCGGGTCACCAGTAAACATTTCCGGTAGGGAAACAGCGGCCCAACCACCCTCAGCACGAGTAACCAAAGTTTTGTTGTCCATCATCGACTTACGGGAAAACATTTGGCGCATCCCCGCCGTGTAGACATAGGCATAATCGTTACCCGCATCGAGGTCACGCCACACTTTCAGAAAAGCGCGTGCCTTCCACGGCCGCAACGGATCAGGAGCGGCAATGCACTGCTCCGGTAGTTCACGGGACACAACAGCTTCACCAGCCGAAACACCAACAACGAGATACCCGATCGAGCACGTCAAAACGTCACGAATCGCATCAGCAATCGCCACATCCAAACGGTTATCACGCCAAATCCGGTAAGCAGCCTTCACCGCCACACTGTCATCCGTCGCACCAACCCTGATCCCATTCGGGACCATCCGGTTAGCCAACGACTCCACCGCAAGGCCACCGTAGTTAGTACAGGCTTTGCGTTGAAACGCCACCCACGACGCACGCACATTCGCGCCCATCTCAGGCATCGGCGGATTACCGTTCGCATACGAACGCAATAACACAATCCGTGGGTAACGTGCATCCAACCGTTTAGCCAGAATAGGGAGCCATTCTTCGGGAGTGTTAGCCAACGGACACCCCCTTCGGGTTAGTAGATTCGGCGAGGAGCCGAACGAGACATATTAGTAACGCCCTTACCGAGCGCATCATTGCCAGCAGCAAACGCGAAAGCCGACCCCCAGATGAGGTCAATTTTCGAGTAGTCCTGGTCGTCATCAGGTTTCTTCAACACATACCCGCCACGACGCGAATCACGGCGAGCATTCAAAAAATGGCGGATCATATCCGGGTGCCCATCGAAGGTGAGTTCACCACCGACAATCGCAGAATACATTTGAGCGAACGTGTCCACAGTCCTAGACACATCTTTTTGCCGCCACCGGATCGGCTCGGCAACAGTCATCTTCACTTTTAGGCGGCGAGAATAGGTGGCTTCCCACGTTTTCACCTCACCAGCCCAACCAGCGGACGGGTCAGCAAAAAAACCGACAATGTTGTAATCCTTGAACGCCTGCGCAACCGCAGCTTCAATCTCCAGTTTTGGGGGACGCCAACCTTCACCCTTCGGGCCGTCAGGTTGTTCCCACACACCAAGTTTGAATAAGTGCCGTTGCGTAACCGAATAGCCGACCAGCACGGTCGCATCCGCAATCCCCTGCTTGCGCCCCTCAGAACCATCAAAGCCGAGCGTGACAGGTTCCGTCTTTGTGATCGTTTTCAACGGCCGACCATTTTCACCATCGGCAATCGCAGCCCGCAGTTCAGGATCAGACAGGTAAGCGTCACGGGCAACATCGACCGTGTTCAGGAAGTCGGCACGCATCACAGACGGATCATTCGACGTATCCAAAAAGTCGAGTGCAATACGCTCCAGATCCACCCAACCAACACGGCAAGGCGGTTCGTGCAACACACACCCATCAGGATGCACAGCCGAATCCCCATACGAAACACGCAACCCAGCAATCAAAGAATCGTGGTCACCAATATCCGTATCAGCTGGCGCAGGACGGTGGTCAAAATAGATTGACCGAACATCCTTCAAATTGGTGTACTTACCCGACTCAATCTGATCCCAAAACTCGTGCGACCGCTCAGCAACCGACTTCAACCCCAACGTGTACGCGTTCGGAGTCTCAACCGTCACCCCGCCCAGCTTTGTTGCGTTATTTCGCAACGTCTGCGCCAGCTTCACACCACCGTTACCAGACACCCAAGTTTCAGTCTGATCCATCGACGCGGCCACGGCAGGGAAACCTTTGATCGAATTAGGGGATGAAGTGATGGGACGAATCTGACCACGCCTGAGTGCCACAAACGAATCCATCGGATCAACATCGAACTCATCCACCGCAGACCCATTGCGGATCATTGCCAAAAGCGGCAGCCAAGTGTTCCGGGTTTGTTCCTCCGTGACGGCGGCGACCGCAACATAAGGAGTACGCAGCGACGACCACGGACGCGCCACAGGCTGGCCAGCAGAATCCCAACCATCAGGGACAACCTCAAACAAGGCTTCCGCGACCATAATTCCGCCAACGTAAGGGCTCTTGCCCCATCCACGCGGCCTCGACAACGACGACCTGTGCACCAGACGTTTACACGTCACCGGATCTAACCGATAAATTTCATTCAAAAACTCTTGCTGCTCAGCCGTCGGAATGAACGGATCGAAAAGGTTGTCGTCACCCGCATCCGGCATCGCCAAATACTCGGCCATCTGATCCGCGACATGCCAACCCAGAGTCGGAAAGTCACCGTCAAACTGTGGAACCCACGGCATCAAGTACCAGCCTTGCTGATCCCCTGCATCCGAGACCGCGACGACTCAACCTTCTTCGCCGTCTCAATCTCCGCCCCAGCAACCTCAGCAAACTGAATACGCAACCGCAAACGATCCTCCGGCGTAAACCCATACTTCGCCTCACGCAACCGCAGCTCAGAAGCCTGCTCAATCCTGCCCCTCCAGAACGCGGCATGAATCAGCGCCGTGTCCATCAGATAAGACCAGTCAGTTTCAATAAACTCCCCAGCCAACGGGTGAAGACCAAGTTGAGCCCACCAACCACGAGTAGCCACAGGCCAGACGAAGGGCACCATGTACGGTTCGCCATCCTTCGGACGAACCTCAACATCAAACTCAGGCAAATCAGGTTGCAACACAGGCTCAACCAGAACCGTCCGCAACGGGATGATGTCCTTATTCGCCCGCGCACGCTTATTCGGATCTTTCGGAGTCGGGCCACGACCTGCCATTAGTGCCTCCCGTTTCGGGACGTGGAACCTTACCCGTTTCGGGCTAATTCCCTACAAATACAGCGCAAAAAGCGTTACAATAGAGTATGAGAAAGTGTGAATGGTGCGGGGTGACGATCGTCTATAAAAACGGTCAAGCCCGCTACTGCACAAGCAGCTGCCGGGTAAAAGCACACCGCGCCGCGAAGAAAAACCCGATCCCCCATCAAATGCTCGAGCATGACAGGTGGATTAGGCGCAGCCGCTCGAAAGTGCCACTCACCATCCACAACACCCCGGCCAGCTCAACCGACCCAACAACATGGACCAGCTACACCGAAGCCGCAGCATCAACAATCGGTTCCGGCCTCGGATATGTCCTAGGCGACGGCATCGGATGTCAGGATCTCGACCACTGTCTGATCGATGGTCAACCGACAGCGCGTGCGCTCGAACATCTGAGCAACTACCCGACCAACTACATCGAAATATCACCCAGTGGCGACGGCCTCCACATATGGGGAACAGCCAACGAACAACCCGGCAAAGTACAAGTCATCGACGGCCTCAACATCGAAACCTACTCAACAGGCCGCTACATCACCATCACCGGTGATGTCTACCAACACGGAACACTCACCCCGCTGTAACGGAATTTTCTGTCAGCCACCCGGTAAGCGGCCCCAATCACAAGGGCAAAGGCCAAACCGTCCGATCGCCCACGCAACGTCACCACGCGCCCTCGTTGCCCCCAGCCCCAAAGAACGCCAGACTCGTAGCCACGATTTTTCACA
>Ga0209414_1001743_pt1 | contig 10130 bp, 8 predicted proteins | sample LakVidmifraction_4_FD_181154 | JGI IMG/M metagenome (GOLD analysis project Ga0209414, IMG submission 181154) | Hypersaline microbial communities from Lake Vida, Antarctica - Brine Hole Two &gt;0.2 micron (SPAdes) (version 2) | ecosystem: Environmental > Aquatic > Non-marine Saline and Alkaline >... | reverse complement strand
TTTTTCTCATCTATATAGGCCTCAAAACCTTTAATGAAGTTTTTAAAAAGTTGTTCCTTGTGCTGTTGATCTACAACTATAGTTTTTTCATCTCTATTTTCTTCGAAAAATTTTTTAATTTCAGGTATATCGTTAGAGACCACTGCATCACTCAAATCCCCCAACTCAGGTTTTTCATCAAAGCGGTAAGAATGCTGCAACTCCACCATTTGATCCTGCAACTTTTCATCCTTTTCAGAATTAGCTTTCAGATCCAATTGCGGCAGAATTCCTTTTAAATCCCCGAAAATTCCTGAAGAAAAATGATTTTTGTATTTTACAGTATCACAAAGGTCACCCAATAAACTGCCCGCCTCCACAGAAGCCAGCTGATTCTGGTCTCCGAGAATGATTAGTCTGGTTTGAGGTTTAACAGCCGCTATGAGCTTTGCAAATAAAGCCACGTCTATCATGGAGCCCTCGTCAACAATTATCACGTCGGCTTCCAAAGGATTTTCCCTGTCGTGTTTGAAGTAAGGTGATTGGTACTTATAACCTAATAATCTGTGTAATGTGTAAGGTTTTAATTCAGCAATAGCCTTCTGGAAATCCTCCGGCACCATTGGATTATTTGCCAGGGACTCTTTCATTCTCATTGCAGCTTTTCCTGTGGGAGCGGCCAACTTTACGCTGAGCTGAGGATTTTCTTCGTATAGCAAACTCAGCACCTTGGCCACCGTGGTGGTCTTCCCGGTTCCTGGTCCACCGGTAATGATGGTGAAATTATTTATAAATGCCAGCGCTGCCGCGACCAGTTGCCAATCCGTTTCCCGCTTTGCATCCCTGCTGTCGATTAGCTTTTTAAACTCCTTTGAGCTCCTAAGCCAAGCCAGACGCTGCTCTTTCTTCGCTACCCCCTTTTCAATCAAGTCTTTGATTCCCTTAATGATGTGGGTTTCATAGTTGAAATATCGGGTGATGTAGAAATTGTTGCCGTGGAGAATGAAAGGTTTTTTTGTATCGTTTTCGTTGCCGACTAAATCCGGAACTTCTTTTAACCCCTCTTCAGAAAAACCGAATTCTCCATCCTCTGAATAATCTTTAAACAGGTCTTTAGGATCTGTAGTGGTATCAATACAAATACTTCCCTGCGCCAGTTGTTTTGAGACAGCATAAGCGTAGGGCTGTATTGGCTTTTCCTCTTCTTTTTTAAAGAAGTTGGCGAAGTGATGGTGGGGTGTAGGAAGGTTGAGTTTCATTGATCCTAATTCAATTGTTTAATTATTTCTCTGAAAGTAACACTATCACTTTCTGTTCTATTCCTCTGTCTGCCTTTGAAACAGCATTTTTTGCTATTGCAACATTTATCCCATTATTAGAAATGTTCATCGCATTAGCCAGCCAATCTTCCATTCTCATTTTCCCTTTCGACTGATTAATAGTTCGCAAAGTAACAGCCACATTTTCAGGGCAATTTACTACCTCTGCAATTTCAGAATTTGTTAAGCGGTCCCGATAAGCCATAAAAACAGATTCTGAAGAACGAATGTGTTCATAATCATAAGAGTCACCACCACGTAAGGTTTCCCCTGTATAGCAATCGGTGTAAAGTGCTTTTCCATCTCCTCCTCTCTCCAAAGCTTTTCGGTGCATTTGCGCCTTTACTTTGGTAAATAATAAATCTATTTCGGTACGGTGGTATGGGCGGGTTGGATTGAAGTGGTCTTGTAATGTCATTTTATAAGTTAATTCCTAATTTAAAGTTTTTAGTTAAATTTTGATCGATTATATTTTGTTTCTTTTATTAGATATTATTCACTCACAATTAATCAATTTTTGAGTAAAATTATAAACTGTTATCTCATTAATAAAAATACTGATATTGATATAAAGCCAAGGATAAGAATAATGATAATAGCATAATTTGACTTCGTTAGCTTCTTGAGTTGTTCTTGACTTTTCAATACTTCTTGCGAAGTTTTTCCTAATTCTTTCTTTAAATTCACTAAATCATTAAAAAAATCTTCTTGAATCGTTTTACTAAACGTCAAATTATCCTCTTTAAATTGATTTAAGACGCTATACATATCTTCATTATTTTTTAATAAGAATGTTATTTTAGGTTCAATTTCTTCTAAAACTTTTTCTCCAAGATCTTCACCTATTTTACTTAGAATATCCGAAATCTCCTTTTTATATTGTTCAGTAATTTGTGACTTCATTTTATTTCCTTATTCTTTGGTTTAATATGTTGCGTTCGTCTATTAAATAATTTAGATTCAGAAAGCTATCTAAAATATCTTTTGAGCTCCCATCTGAATTTTTGGGACACCAATTATTAATCTCTTCTTCAGCTTCCTCAAGAAGTAGGTAATTATGGTTTTCAAGTTTATTAATAACTTCAATTATATGATTTAATATCCTATCTAAAACTTTCTGTTTTTGAAGTAAACCAATAACTGTATTGCGCTCTTTTTTAATATTCTTTGAATACTTGTTTTGCAAATGGTACAATTCTTCTAATATTTGATTCTCAATTTGTTTGAGAGTTTGAATTTTTACAATAGCATATTGAGCTAGCTTTTCCTTTTTTAAATTTAATTCTTTATCACGAAAATGTTTTTTAATGAATCCTTCGCCTTGTTTCAATGAGAAATCATTAATCTTTCTATAGTCTTCTAATTTAACTTTCAATTTTATGGAATTAGTCGATAATTTTGCGCGTGTTAAAAAGATAACTTTACTGTGAGTGCTAATTATAATTTTAGTGAAGGCAACCAAGTAGCACTTAAATTTACCATGTGTATTAAGATTATCCTCTTTTCTAATATTTTCAATTTCTGTAATATATTCCTTTATTGTATTAGGAACTATTGTTTCAATATCTAACCTAATTAACTCAACTTTTTCGGATAATCTTGTAACCTCAAAAGAAGCTTTCTTTATATTTTTTTTAAGCGTTTCCTGTTTTTCGCCTTCTATATTAATTTTTAATTTGATAAGGATGGAGCCTAAAGCATCAATAAAAGCATCAATATTATTAAAAATAACTTGTTTGCTATCCATTAGAAATTTATTCTCTAAGCTTTTAATGATCTCGACAGTTGTTTGGTTTCCATACTTTTTATTGGGCCATTTAAAAGAAGTGAAAATTATATCTTGAGGAATTTCGTCTAATTTAAATATGTTTTGAACTCCATTGAGAAAAGTTGATCGTAGTTCTTTTATCATTATATTATGAAAATTTTCGACTTCGTCATCATTTTTCGGTATGTCAAATTTATTTCCTATAAAAATAGTCCTATGAATATTGTTTCTAAGAAACTCCTTTTCCTTTTCTAATAATATTAAACTATCAGATAAAGTTCTTTGAGAAGCATCGAATAACCAAAGTATATGTGATTTCCCTTGGAACTCATTTCTTACAGAATGGTCTGTCTCTGATTCATGTGAACCAAGGCCTGGTGTATCAACTAGTTTATGATTTTTAAAATACTTTAGCGGAAAAAAGATATTTATACTATGAGCAGCCTTGCTTATATTAAAAGGATCACCCTTTCTCGGTTTTGCCATAATGACGTCTCTCAAGAAAGAAATTTCCTCTAGGGATGTCAATTTGATCTTTATGGTTTCTTCCTGATTAACCATTTGAATTCCGAATTCGTTAAGCTGGTTTTTATTAAGCTTACTCCATTCGTAAAGACTTTTAATACTGATTTCTGCGTAAGCTTGATCCATAGATTCACAGTGCTGTAAGGTTTGTAAAACACTCGTCTCGACCTTGGTAGAGGTTTTAAATAAACGAAGTTTTGAATCTGCAATATCCAGAATGAAATTATGGAATTCGGATTTACCGGTACTTGTTTTACCTACTACGTATATGCTGTTTTTATTAGATTTAAACTCGTTTGCCCACAATTTTAGGGTTTCTATTTCATTGCTCGATTGCTCTAATAAATCTTTGGTTTCAGAATCGTTTCGTAATATCCCGCTAATAGCATTGAAGTCTTTAGCTATTTGATGTATTGACTTATACCTCATCCAGCAGTTGATTTAAAGCATTCAAATACTTTGTGTACTCCTTAAGTTTATTTGTTGTGATATCAGATGTCAACACCTTTTCTAGGTTAGTTACCTTCTCTATTAGAAGATCACTTTCAATTTTATCTACTGTTCTATTGATTTGATTTAATATGAAGTTTTCTTGATCAGATATTATTTGTTCTAACCCGTTAATGAAAGACCATTTGTCATAAAGTATTTTGGCGTTTTTTAAGTTAACACCAAGCTCTATGATATCATCTATAGAAATTCTTTTTTTATTTGGAGGTGAAGTTTCTTTATTTGAATTAGCCACTCTTTTATTTTCTGATGGCTTAGTACTCGTAACCGTTTCAACTACTTTTTTCTTGTTGTCAACTTCTGAAGCCTTTGCATTTGAAAGGGGAGGCGTATCCTTTTGCGCAGAGCTGGAGAATCTTTTTACAATTTCGTTCCACTTTTCTTCATTTATTTTTACAGGATTAAAAACATTATCATTAACACTAGGTAACGATGGTGTAGTGATATTCAAGGTTTCATTTGAAGTTTTTAAATTTTCCCAAAATTCTTTCCAAAATGCAATAAATTGCGTCTCTTGGCTTTGGGAATTATTAGCTGAAAAAACCTTTCTATAACCTTTACCATTTATACTTTCTTGACAAGATTTTAGCAACCATTGAAGCTCATTTGAAATTTGCTGAACATCCTTTTTTTCTTGGTTTTTTATTTTTTGTTGTTCGGTTGAAAACCATAATTCATTTTCACGTTTTGATAGGCTTACTATTCTCTTTTGGTCATCTTTATATTCAGTGACTTGAGATTGAATTAAGCTTGTATAAACTTGTAAGACTCTTTTTAAACGATTAATTTTAGCTTGTTCTTTATATTCAATTTCATTAGATTTTATATGCATTTGAAGCGAATCGAGACCGTGAGATACCTTTCTTTTATAAAAATCATTTGACGAGATTATTTGATAATGCGATATTTTTATATCTTCAAAGCAAGTAGCTAATCTTTTTTCAACAAAGTCTGGAATTTCTTTACGCGTAATCCCTTCATCGGCGTTAGTGATATCACCCATCGTAAACAAAACGACAATTGGTATCCCAGCCTCTGATATCTTTTTTAAAAGATCGTATTCCTGACTATTAACTTTAGACATCCAGGAAGTAAAAAAATATACAATATCGGCTTCATCTAGCATATTATCTGAATACTCATCGTTGCATGTATGATCAAAAACTCCAGGTATATCAATTATTACCCTTCCGTTTAAGACTTCTGATTTTAAGGTTATTACATGTTTTGATTCCTTTATATTAATCTTTTTAAAAAGTTCCTTTCGTTCTATAATACTGGTAGGAAGTTCTTCTTCAATTCCGCTATTACTGCACAAGGTGTTTTTTAATCCATATCTAAATTTAAATATAGTTTTGGTTGAAACATCTGTACTTGTATACAGCTCGTTTTTATCAAAATTAAATAGTGCATTAAGAAAAGTTGTCTTCCCTGTGGTACTTTTACCACACAAATAAATAACAGGTTCTTTATGATTTAAATGATTTAAAATCTTCCGTTTTGGAAGCTCTAAGCTTTCAATAACATTATTGAGGGTTATAACTGATTTATTATAATTCATTTTAAATAACATTTATTAAGCAGCACTTGCTTGTGGTTGGTTTTTATAACTGTTTATCTCCTTTTCTATATTATTACACGCATTTAAGCCTTCTATAAGAAAAGTAACGTCCTCTTTTTCTTTGTAAACGGAATTGTTTAATTCCATCACGACGGAATCTAATAATGTGTCATATAATCTTTCTACCTCCACTTTAAAACTTTCTCTAAATTCGGGTTCGTCCTTGAGTTGTTCCCCAATAGATATCTTCATTTCTTTATACATATTATGAAAATCATTCGCAGTCGAGAGTACGTCGTAAAAAATGAGTGCCACACCTAAAGGGCCTAAGGCTCCTTTAGAAGCTGCACTAGCGGCCTTCTTTTTCGCGAAGTTTATGCCTGCTTTTTGAAGCGCTTTTCTAATTAAAATAACAAGTGGTTTAATAACCTTATTTTTTAGAAAGGTACTCGAACCTTTACGTAGATCTTTTTTAGCTATTTTAATTAATATTCCTGTTAGTAATGGCCTAATATGTTTGGTTATCTTATTTAGTAAAGCAGATGTATCTATATTGGTGGGGAGATCAAATTTTTGTAGGTCTAATTTTGTGCTGGACGCATTTTTTTTTGAGATAAAATCTTTTTCCATTTTTATTAAAATATACTCTACTTGTTTATTAGCTTGAGTAGCGCAATTTTTAATGTGTTCAGGAAGTAATTTTTCAACTCTATTAGATATACTCTCATTTATTTTTTTAGATATAGCCGTTTCTTTATCACTTTTTAAAAATCTAGGTGTTAAGCTATTAGCAATTTCTTTAAAAAAATCTGTGCCATTAATATTATTCTCTATATCCTCTATAATTTGTTTTATTAGTTCGTCGGCATATTGATTGGTCTGAAAATTAATATTGTCATCAGTCCATTTTTTAAATTTCGTTTTTAATATCATAACGATTCTTTCTAAATCCTCTAAACTACGTTGATCACTTTCGTCTAAACTGGCTTTTTTCAGTATTAACTTCTGTCTTAACTGCTGTATTCTTGCTTTACTGTTATCTTTACTCGCAGTGCTTGACAGCATCTGATTAAGTCTGTCTATGATAGTATTATATTTTGATTTTTGAGACATTGGAATAAGATAATCCTCTGTAAAACGACCAAAAGTATAATACTGTGAAGCTGCTCCAAGTAATTTCCTCCCCTTATCCGTATACAAGGCTGAAGAACCATCCTCAATTAAATTACAGTAATCATTATTTAAACAAAACTCAAAAAAGGATTCTACACTAAAATCCTTACCTACGTTCGTAATATTTCCTAAGTCTTCCTCTAGATCAAGACCATAAAACTTGTGATCATTTAAAATTTGAATGTTTTGTGGATTGTCACTATATGCGAAACCATATTTGAGAAAGTTATAAAGCATTCTTAATTTCACTTCGTCTTCTTCCAATTCTGACGTATTATTAATAAATTTTAATGTTTGCTTATGGGATTCTGAAATTTGGGCGAATTTGCCATTAAATACGAAAAGAGCAATTTTATTATCGTGTCTTAATAATTTACCGCCTTCTAGTTTTTCCATAAACTGGGTTACAACGTCAGTAACTCCAGTATTTTCATCTTGTTGATACAGCTTATCTGGAAAGGTGATTAAACCTACAATTTTTTTATTATCAGCGTGAATTTTCTTAATCAGCCATCCGTTAAAGTCATCTAATATTTGTTCGGCACCATTTACCCATAGAATGACATCAGCCTCCATAAAAAGGTGTTGTACTTTGGGATAGAAGTCGTCTGTAAGAACATTCATCCCAGGGGTGTTTATTAACTCTATTTTTTTTAGTTGCTCACTCGCTTTATAAAAGGTAACATATTTTATTTTTTTGACAAAAGCATCTTCACTTTGATTGCGTTGGTTTTTATCAATTATACGGGTTGCTTCTTCAATTGAAGTTTGCTTTCTATTCCCATCAGAGAGCTCAAAAACTGCTTGATCCTTTAAGGAAGCTTCTTCAGGATAAGCCAATCTAATTACCGCACTTTCGTTTTCCAAAGTGGTGCTAGGCATTAAATCTTCCTTTAATAGTAAGTTGACAATTGTAGATTTACCCGTTCCCTGACTGCCCACAACCGCAATTTTAAATGGGGTATCCAGTTCATGAGCAAGTTGGCCAAATCTTGTGCTAATAGCATCAACAAGCTCAAACATATCTTTTTCATCTCTTCCTGATGAATCAGTGCTTTTTATACTCGTTAGACGTTCTGGTAATTGTGTTAGAATTTCATTTAAACGTTCGGAAGAATAGTTTAATTTACTTTTTAAAATTTCTGAATTTGACATACTGAGAACATAAATTAATTGGTTAAATATTGTTGCATATTAATATAGTATTATCATTATTACCCTGACGGTTAATAAGTAACACATACCTGCAAGATGGATTGAATAGCTTTAAACTTTAATAAACCCTAAATATCCTTGATTCAAATACCCTTCTGTCTTCAAATCTAGCCCGTGCACCCTCATAAATGCTTTATGAACTTTCTCTTTTTCATCCATCGGATTCGCGAACATTGAACTTATTTGAATGGAAAGCCCTCCATCTATATACTCTCCTTTCACATTCATTGAATGTTTTGTTTTAATCTCAAATGTTGCCATATTTTTAAGCTACTTATTTAAAGTTATTCTTCATTTTGTGCAGTTGGTACCATTGTATGAATAGCACTTATTATCTCCTCCTTACCAATAATACTCCCCTGATTCCTCTTATACCCCAGCACCTTCATTCCATTAGGAATTTGAAAAGATCTAATATTCTCTCCCTTTTCAAATTTTATCTTCTCAGGAAAAAGCACCTCTACCTCATCAAAGGCCTTAAAGCCTTCAGCAATAATTAATTCTGGTTGCAATGTCTCTATTAACTGTTTCGTCCAAACTCGAGCCATTTGAAAGATTTTCTTACTCAGTTCTTCAGGCATTAATTTCATAAGTCGGTTGAAATCGGCAACATTGTCGGTAGCCCAATAATAGAAATTGGTTTTTACCGTGTAATGCTGCAAATCTTCTTCCGTCCCAGCCTTTCTAAATAGGGACTTAGTTTGCTCTGCTAGAGGATGGGTATTGAGGTAATATTCCAAAGCCTGCATAGGTTGGAATTCTTCAACGATCTTCCCGTGACAGTTAAAATATCCTCCCCCGGGATTAAACCCAATGAGCAAAATCTTTGGTCGCTGCAAGAGCGGACTGAATAGTAGCTGGCAGCCTTTATATAAAGTTTGAATTTCAGGATCTTTCTTTGCTAACCCTACGATCTGTTGATGCAAAAGAAAAGCGCCTTCAGAAATTTCTGAAAATATAGAAGTAGGCTTCATTATTTGGTTCATTAGGAGATTTTAAGGTAAAACTTAAAATCTTGTTAAATGTATAATTAATATTCTTCGGAAAAAAAGGAAATCCTCAATTGTTATATCCTATATAATCTTCAAAACGCTTGGATCTAATGGTGATTCAAAATATTAAAGATCTGAATTTGTAGCTCAAATCCTATATTTCAGACTATTGACTATTCCAAAAACATGGCAATGTTCAAATTCAATTATGGGAAATATTTTAAATAAACTCCCTTTTACTTTTTATTGAATTTATAGGTCATACGCGATGTCAATCGTCAAGACCTGTAAAAGCGAAAAAAACACTTACTCCTGCTGCAAAAAGTAAACTATCCCTGTAAATCCTGAAATGTTCAGGCCAAATCTGCCCCAGGATATAGAACGTAACTACCTCCGCAAAAAAAATTAAAATAGCAAAATAGCAAAATTTCCAGAGCATACGAAGCTCCTCATATCGGTTGTAAAAAATATAATTAATCAAACTTCTGTCGCCTCCAAACCTAACTGTTACTCCTGATAAATTGTCTGTGTTTACTATTTTATTTCCAGTAGATTTGCTTTCAATAAAGTATATGATTGATTTGAACAACGTCAAAATACCTATTAAAATCAAAAGAATTAAATTGAGTATCAATTGTAGCACCATTCCAATCACCATCAGGTCTTTGGATATTGATCTGGGCTGAGCTTTGCGTTGGGCAGCCGAAACGGCATTCACCCATTTTTCCGCTTCTAATGAGTACCTATGGTTCGTTTTAGAGGAATTATCATTTGGCCTCCATTTGAACCCGTTATCGAACATTGGCATAGTTTGACCTTTTAAAAGTTATAAAAATCTATCTCTTAAGATTTTGAATATTTCAAAGTTAGGAAAGAGCCCTGCCAAAACCTGTCGTTTTGAGACATGCAGCATTTTATAATCCGGTTAAAATTCCGCAGCAACAGGATCTTTGGAAAATTTATATAATGCTAATATCTGGCTAGTGTTGCTTGCAGATGCTCTAAGACCACATTTTTAAAACTTTCCGGCTCCAGCACTTTGACATTGGCACCGTACGACAGCACTTCCATAATAAAATCAAGGGTAG
>Ga0209414_1001741_pt1 | contig 10133 bp, 10 predicted proteins | sample LakVidmifraction_4_FD_181154 | JGI IMG/M metagenome (GOLD analysis project Ga0209414, IMG submission 181154) | Hypersaline microbial communities from Lake Vida, Antarctica - Brine Hole Two &gt;0.2 micron (SPAdes) (version 2) | ecosystem: Environmental > Aquatic > Non-marine Saline and Alkaline >... | reverse complement strand
TGGCCCGACTAATCGGGGTAGTGTTTTCGGTGCTGTAATGGGTGTGCGGTCGGCTAGGCTCGGGTCACAGCCCTACCCCGCCGTGAACGGTCGTTATACGTCCTGCAGCAGCGCGAAAAAGCCAATGTTTACATTCGCCGCATAACTATCGGGGCTAACCATATCATCCCAAGAAACAGGGACGCGACCACGCCTCACGGTGTATTTACCCGCAGGTAAATTCGCGTCTTTGTTGAATTGCTTTATCGGAGGGCCGTAGTTGATATGGCTGTCCATTGTGCCATTTGTCGCGGTTTTAATAACTGTTCCAGCTGCGTCGACAAACTGGACCGTAAATTCGGAAAGACTGCTATTGTACATCTGCGCACGGGCATAATCATCCGAAGTAGAGCGGTATTTATTTCCGTCTGCTGCCAGGGTTGTGCCCAAATTGATCTTAATCCGTCCGTTGGACGTGAAGGTACTGCTATCTAAGGTCGCGTCACCGTTGCTAGTTATCAACTGCCAGCTGTTGTTGTATCGGACGCGGTAATAATGTGACGCGAACGCAACAACTTGTTTGAGGTTGAACGCCGTATCGCCAACGCTATCCGGCACTACTTCTGGCGATCCTAAAGACGGTTGGATAAGCGGCCCTTGATCCAGAACACCCCCATGATTGACCCGCAAGTCATACCCCTGCCGTGATGCAGAGACCAGCCCGGCGACTTCACTTTTTGCGGTAATGATCGGCGCGTTACTTCCATCCGTTTCAATGGCAAACTCCAACGGCAACGATCCACGGATTTCCATAAAGTCTCGGCCTACGCTTGCCCCCATGATTAGACCTTGGCGCGCGTATCCTTCATCAGGAGCGATAGCGGCGGTGATGACTTTAGCATTTGGCCCTGCGAAGGTCACTTTAAGAACGCCCCCAAGAGCCTCCACCGCAGTGACCCCAATTGGCCTGTGTCCGCTACCCGTCCCGCCATCCTCAATAAACTCCCATCCAGTCCCTTCGTTGCGAAGAAACCCCGCCACAACGCGTACTTTAGCTTCGCCTATGTTGAATCCGATGGATGTGGCAACCCAATCGGGTAAGGCGGCAATGCTAGTATCGCCTAATTTTTTGGAGTACCAGATGCCTTCGACGACCCGCTGCGTTCCGTCTGGCAGAGCATCATAGTCGCCGTTGGTGTTGTTGGCGACGAAGGTTGATCGAAGCGCGATGGTGTCTTGGTCATCGAGATAAAGTACAAAAACCAATCCCGAACCGTCGAAGCGATACCGCGATCGCCGCCCGTTCCGGCTCTCGTCCACCAATACATCAATGATGTCGTCGTTCGCTGGGCTTGCTAAGTCAGCGTCGGCTTTGGTGTCATACATCGTGACAGGCCCGATAGCGTTAGCCGCCGCTAGGGCAGCATCAGCATCTGCTGAGGCCGTGGAAGCTGACCCCGCTGCATTGTCTTCGCTGATTTGCGCCGCGCTTGCACTGGCGGCAGCCGAAATAACGGCCCCTTCAACATTTTCAGCAGACCCCGCCAGTGTGACAAACGCCTCTCGCACTTGCTTTTTAGGCGGGTTCCATTCGCCCGACGCAGGATCACCGACAGGCAACGCCGCATCTACAGGCTCTCCCGGCTTGCCGTCGCCCGTAAACCGAACGAAGTCTCGCATCGCCGTGTTGATCTTATCCTCAATAATGCCCATGGCAAAGTCTCCATTCTTGTAAGTGTGTGGTGGTTTAGACCGTGATTTCAGCAGACGCCGTTTGCGGCGACGGCACAAAAGAAGCGTTGAGCGTGACTGCCCAATAGTAATAGGTTCCGGCGCTTGGCGTGTCAGTGTAGGTTGATGCCTGCCCCGCAACGCCAAATATGTCTGCAACAAAGCCCGCCCCCGAATAGCTGTCGGACGTGTTGCGGAATATCCGTGTCCGGCTGTAATTGCCCGGCGCGTTCGTCCACGACAGGTCTGCGTCTGCGCCCGATGCTGTACCTGCAAAGGCGGTTGGCGTGGCTGGTACGGTTGGATTGCTTAACACTGTGATTTCCCCATCTGGATAGTTGACTTCATCTGCGCCTTCGCCAAACCAATAGGCGCGCACGTCATAGGTGCCTTCGGACACAACGCCGGACACGCCGCGCAATGCGCCTTCCGCTACGTTCATGCGTACCCAAGCGGGGTCGCTCGTCAGCTTGAATTCGACGACAAGCTGCAAATCGGGGCGGTTCGGATCGATCACTTGGGCGACGATCTGAACGCCCGACACATCGCCCGAAACCGCGACAACCTCTTGCGATAGAACCAAACTGGACGGAACGGCAGGGCCATGCGTATTTTGGTTCAGGTCGGATAGCTTTGGCGCGTTTGGCTTTAGAACCACGTTAGACCATGCGTCAAAGATAGACCGCAGCCCGATCTGGCATGTGCCATTCGCTGCGGAATAGCCGTGGCTTAGAACCTCATAAACGCCGCCGATGCGCGGGTGTTCTATGCGGATCGTGTGGATGCCGTCGCCCTTGGGAAACCGCGCCTTGATGCCGACAAGGTTTGTCGTGATTTGAACAAGAAACTTAGGCCGTGAACGCGCCTCGTGTGACTGCATTAACTTTTGCATCTGGTCGCCGTCAGGACACCACGGCACGTCCAGTGTTTCGGTGCGCTCGACTTGCGTGTCTAGCAGCACTTCGTTGCGCCGCTCCGGTGCCTCTTGCGATTTGAAGTTGTGATCGGCGCTTGTGTAGGTCCCTTTGAGGACGTTGAAGTCCGTCATGGCGTCAAGGCCCGTTTCCCAATCCGCAACGAGAATATCGTCTTGGCCTATCGTAACGTCAGGCTCTGAATACTGCCCGCCCATCAGGCCGATCTTGCCCTCCGGCGTCATAAACGGCTGTCCGTCGCAGGTTTTCATCATGCTGTCCAAGACGCCGCGCGGTTCGTCGTTTAGATCGTAGGTTCCGCTCAACTCGTATCCCTGCACGTCGCAGATATTGGCGAAGGTGCTGATTTGCGCGTTGTCAAAATGCACCGCCTCGATACGCATCCCGTCTTTGTGGCTCATGTAATCGCGGGCGCACAAAGCAGGGTTTGCTGAATACACGTTTAGGCCTGTGCGCGGGTCGTAAACCTCCGCCGCTTCCGCAATCATCTGAATGACGGTGTTTGCGCCTTTCGGGAAAATCTTGCTTATCTCGCTTGGCGCGGGTCCGGTAAGCCGCGCGTAGGTTGTCAGGCTTCCTTCGACGCGGTGGTCGACTGTCCACATATCAGGGAACGCCGCGATCAGGTCCGCATAGGTTGACTGTGTGCCGTTTGCCGTCTTGATTTGCACCTTTCCGTTAAAGTCCATCGCCCCGCCTGTGTCGGTGGTGATCCCGTCCACATCAAGCGCGATCTTTTCGCCGTCGATCACGTAATCCACAACCTGCGAAACTGCCCCCTCGTTATGGACGATGACAATATGCAGCTTGCCATCTTTGGCCTCGAAGAACACGCGAACGCCGCCTAACAGGACAAGGCCGTAAGACCGTCGCCGACCAGACGCCGCTTGGTTGATATTGGCCTGCACCTCTTGCGCGGGGATAGTCGGGACTTTGGGTTTGAAAGCCGCAGAGAGCGCCAAGCTGACACCGACAGATGTTAATGCCGTGGCAACGCCGATGCTGACCCCGAGCGCACCCGCGACGAAAGGCGCGGCCCAAGCGACAAAGGCTGTTAAAACTGCCATCTAATTTATCCACGCTGTTTCAAATGGTCGATAACCGCGCCGTAGGAGCGCCTTGCACAGCGCGACGGGGATTTGATCCCAAGACGCCGTAGAGAGCCTCACACGGGCGTTGTGGCTGTCTGCCCACTGCTCAAATCCACGAAGCAACCGCAGGCCCGTGCCGTCCGTCGCGAACCAGCCAAGCTCGAACGCAAACCGTTCTTTTGTGAGGATCGTTGGCGCGATGTTGCCCGCGATAAAGCCACCGTCTGTCACGAGAACCAAACCAGTCGGGGACGCGATTAAAATCAGCAACGACTCCGAAACGGCTTCCTGATCAGGCACCGCTGGACCGTCTACCGCTTCCCGTAAGCAACACACCAAATCAAAGATGCGCGGAATGTCAGCCGCAACGGCAACCCTCACAGCCATCTGGTTTCGTAATCCGTATATTTCGCCACCAACTCCAACCCACGGTCGCCCGCGCTGCGTGACTTCTGGTCCGCGTCCGTAAGCAACCCACGCGGCGGCGCTGTCCGTCTATAAAATAGACCCTCGCAAGCCAGCGTGATTGAACCCTTATCCAGCCCCGAGAAACTGTATTTGACTTTCTCCATCGTCCCAACGAAGTGCGCGAACGGACTGCCGACCGGATGCCAGGCGGGATTGTCGCCCTCGGATTGCGTGTAAAATAGCTGACCGTAGATGATGACCGTGCGACCGTGAACCGTGTCTTCGGCCTCTTGCGTGTCGTCCAGCATCTTTTCAGTTGCGGCCAGTCCAAACGTGACAGGCTGCGCTGTTGCCGCGTAGGTCGTTTCGATGTCGGATATGCTAATCAGGTCAGACACGCCGGACCATGATTGCCCTGCCACGTCCAGATCCCCGATGCCCGTCCACCAACGGCGCGGGTTGTCGCGAAAGTCCATGAATACCAGTGTGGCCTCTGACACCCTGCCACTGCGCAGCATTTCATCCGGTATCGCCAAGAGATCATCCCGCACACCCACTAGAAGGCCTCGCGGAATGTGATTGTCGCGCGGTCAACGCCGTTCGGCTGAAATTCAACCTCGCCATCATCCTCACTGGCAAAGCGCATCTTGCAAACGGGGTTGTCCGTCTCGACAATATCGCCCGCCAGTGCAGAGGCCCGCAATGGGGGCTGAACGCGCACCTTTGTGCCGTTGTCCCAAGACTTTTGAACGCGGTGGAACCTATCGCCGATCGACAGGCCGTGACCGGGCCGCAAGCCAAGGCTATCATTCAGCGTCAGGCTTAAATCAGTTGTGCGCAGCGCCGCGTTGCTTGCCAGTTCAATCGCGCCCCGCGCGGTGTTGACGAACGACCAATGCTCAAACGTGTCGAACGCCGGGGGGGCCGTAACCGGAGCAGACCCGCCGCGCGCATCCTTTGGGCGGTGTGGCAGGTAAACGGGAACATCCGTTGTTCCAATCCCGCCCTCCATCTGCGCAAGGAAGGCCTGCCATTCCAGCCGCGCATCCTCGCCGTAGATGAAAAACGACACAGCAACGACCCAATGCCCCGCGAAACTAGGGATGATGCTCTCAGCCCCCGAAATGGCAGTCTGACGCCCGCGCATTTGGCTCACGATCCGGAACCCCGATGTGGTCTTTTTGGCAAGTCGTGGAAACGGTACGTTCATGTTATTCCATTCGCATGCTGTGTTCCGCCATGTAAGCGGGCGCTGATTTCAGCGTGTCTTGCTTGATTGCCGGGGCGGCTTGTCGAATGCCCGCCTCCACCATGTCGCGAATTTCGGTGTTGCCGCGCGCACCGCTGACGTTGATGTTGAATATGGGAGCAGAACCCCCGCCTAACTTGTGGTTCGGAGTGATGTTGCCTGACGACTTTGGCGAGAACCATTCAGGCCCTTGCTCACCGACCATGTAGCCCTTGCTCGAGAGCACATCCCCGCCGCCTGCCCGCGCACCACCGAAAGGCCGAATAGGTGGCGCGGACCCCATGCCACCGCCGCCGCCGAACATGCCGGAAATAGCACCGAACAAACCGCCGCCGCCGGTTGCCCCGCCGAACAATGTCTTCAATCCAGACGACAGCAACGTGCTTGCGATCTCGCGCAACTGCGATTTGATTACGTCCCCCATGTTGGCGAACGCTTCTTTCATGCTGTTGGCGCTGGTTATCGCGTCCGACATTTTGTCGATGAACGCGCCCCAACCGCTGTTTTCAATGTCGGTGTTTGCGATTTCTTCGTTGAGGCCCGCGATTGCGCCTGTTGCGCCGCCGCTACCGCCTGATCCTTTGCCGCCTGAACCTCCTCCGCCGCCTCCTGCTGCGGTTTCTACATCATTGAGTGCCGCAATCATGCGGTCCACTTCCTCAATGGTTGTTTCTGTTTCGTCACCAGTTTCGGCTATCGTATCGCGCAAAGCCTGCAATGACGTGAGGGAGGACGTTGCTAGGTCGCCCCAAACGTTTGCGGTGTTCTCCCTGCTTCCGGCGGCCCCTCGAAGGCTTTCGGCAAGCTGACCAGCATTTTGTGGCGCTGCGCCAACGTACGTTCCCAATGCCGCGTTGCTGAAAGCATCCTGAACAGAAGAACCCACGCCGGGAGCGCCCGCAAATGGATTACCCACCCCGCCGAAGTCCAAAGGGTCGATTTGGCTCAAACCTCGAGCCGCACCGAAGCCGGGCAATGCACTTAGCATTTTGACTGCGCCAATCAGATTGTTGATGTGCCGCAACGATTTGTTAATCATCTCCTCAACGCCTTGGACGACCTTATCAGCCGCCTGAAACATCAAGCTGCCAAGTGCTTCCGGCAGGACGTTAAACGCCGCGATGAATGCATCTTTCGCGCCCACAGCAATTCCGGCAAGGCTGTTAGCCATTGCAAACGCCCTGTCCAGAATATTTTGCCAAGCGTCTAGTGCAGCTGCGCGGACGTTAAGCATCACACCTGAGAAGCGGTTCTGAAACGCCTTAACCGTGAAGCCTATCCGCTCCCAAACTTCGGCAGAAAGGGTGCCGAGCAGCGCGAACGCATCGCCAATGCCGCCAGTGGCGACCACCAAATCTTTGAACAGGGCTATGAGGTAGCCAATAGCCACGAAGACTGCGCCGATGAAGGTTGCCATTAACACCGATCGAAGGACAATCAGAGACCCAGTGAGCAGCCCCGTCGCCCCGCGCGCCATTGCAAACGCTTTTACATACCTGACGCCGAACCCGACGACTGCCGCCCCCATAGTTGCGGTCAGTACGTCAATATTCGCAATCAACCCGTCAATATTCGCAATCAACCCGTCGATCATAATTCGCAGCGAACCACCCTCGCGCATCGAGTCGTTGAACCCGATTGCAAGTGCAGTCAGCGCCGGGGCCAACTCGCCACTAATCCGATACCCGATGCCTTGAATGGCCGTTCCGGTGTCGCCAAGCGCCAGCTTAAATGAGTTCAATGACGCAACCGTCTTGTCGCTCATAACGCCGCCAAGGCTTCTCGCGTTCTCGCCAAGCCGTGCCATTTCCGTGCCGCCATCACGAAGCAACGGAATAAGCAACGTCGCATCCGAAGCCATTGCTTCAAGATAGAACGTCATTTCTTGCTGGCTTAGGCCCGCCTTTTCAAGCGACGAAACGTAAAGCTGCAAAGCCTGTGGCCCGGACAGGTCGCGGAAAGCGTCAGCGGTTAGGCCGATTTTCGGCGCAACCTTCTCAAAGAAGTCTGCCATCGGACCGCCGCCAGTGGTCAGGAAGTCACCAACGCGGTCGTTTACATCTTTGAGAATATCGGCAAGCTTTTCCTGCTCAACTCCTACCGTCTTAGCGCCCGCAGACCATTTTTGGAATTCGCCAACCGACGCATTTGCTACCTTCGAAAATCGGTCTATCTCTGCCGCAGTCTTGGACGTGGCAACGGTAAGCGTAGTCAGCGCACCGCCCACCGCCGCCGCGACCGTCGCAACGCGCAAGAATTGCTTGCGCGCCGCATTCAGGCTTTTCTGTGCGCCGGATAAGCCTTTGCTGAACTTCGCTGAATCAAGGCCAAGATTTACACGCAAAGCGCCGATGACTGATGATGCCATGTGCAAAATTCCTTGTCAGACCCGCCAATCCGCCCCATGTTGAGACGAACCAATGGAGTGTTTTATGAAAACCGTTTTAATCGCCGCGCTATTGATCGCAGCAACCGCCGCCCATGCCGAAGAACGCCCGCAGTTTAGCGAACTCCTTGCCAGCCTAGACGGAACCGAAGTCAGAATGCGGGCCGACATCGGTTATTCGAGGGGGGATTACTTACGTTTGTTAATGGACGGGATGTCTCACAGCATTAGTGCGCAAGCCGCACTACCCCGCGACCAGCTTGCATCGTTAGAAGGATGCGACGTGGACGATTATGACGCGCGATGCACCGCAGACATCCTTGCGGAATTGAATTTCTCTGACGGTCGCATATTCGCAACTGTGTTTGATGTTCAGAACGTGACGCGCGGCGAATAGTTGGGCAACATCACCGCCCCGACTTGTTTTTATTCGCCGCCAAAGCACGGTCGATCTTATCCCATGCACCAACGAATTTAACGATGTCGGCCCGTCTGTCTTTCTCACCGTGAACGAACTCATAAAGCCCGATAGGCTCTTTCAAGTTGGGCAACATCGCCGTGAACCAAATCTCGGTCCTGCGCTGTTCGGTACGCTTTACCGCGCCCTTTAATTCAAGAACGTAAAGCCGTGGGGTTATGCCCCAAAACCGCGCCGGATCGAAACCCGCCGCGATATAGTTTATGAGAAGGTCCGTGAGGTCTAAGCCGCCTTCTTCCTCGGCTTCTTGACGTTTCCCGATTTCTGCTCCTTTTGATCCGGGAACGCTGCGCTGATAATCCGACTCACAATTTCGGGGTCTTTCGTCAGCAGGTCATCGGCCAAGTCGTCAGCCGCGACGGGTTCCATGCCGCTCCCCTTCTGAATGGCAATAGACACCAGCGACAACAGCGCGTTAAAGTCAGGCAAGTCGCCCGCAGACCCGTCGAGAAGGCCCGCCACGTTGTTTCCATATTCGCTTTGCAGCGTGGCAATCCCGCGCATCGTCAGGCGAAGGTCATACGACTTGCCGTCATATACCTCATGAATGGTTCCAGTAATGTCTGACATTAAACGATCACCCGCGCATCAAGTGCCTGCCGATCAAGGATTTTAGCCGAGAAACTAGCCATCTCCTTATCACCAACCGTACCCGTTGGGGTGTAGCTGTTTACATAGCCGCGATAGGTGCGACGTAGCGAAGTGCCGTCAGGATCAATGTTGAACTCGAACAACACGTCCTCTTTGTTTCCAACCGCAGTAAGCGCGGCCAGTTCATCAAGGATGATATCGCCCGGATCGTCTGCCCAAAGCTGCTTTTCCTGCGACCAGTCGGCAACAGGCAACAGGCCGGGAATGGTTTCGCGGGTGCGACCCGGTGACTGAAGATGTGTTACATCGACGTCCTCTGGAACTTGCTCCGGAAACGGCAGGCCTTCAAACCCGAAAATCTGTGTGAACGTATGGCCTCCCGCACCGGGTGTTAACTCGCGCCCGATCCAAAGTTCCCAGTCATAGGCGATATCGCCAGCGAATGCTTTTTGTGCCATTATTCAGGCCTCCATGATGTTTTGAAATCCATGCTGACGCGGTAGGGGCGTTCAGCTTCGTTTGACCCACCTTCACGACTGTCTCTTGCTGATATTTGCGTTATCAAAAAGAAACCCCCGCCACGGTAGAAGTGCAGCGCCTTCCTTACAGCGCGTGAAGCCAATTTAGCGGCCCCATAGGTGGGAGCGTACACGTCCGCTTGTATGCGCCCCTCGAACAGCCCACCGGACCCGTTCATATGATAGTCTTCCGCATCGCTGATCGTGTTCAGCACAATCGCGGGTAGTGGCTGGCCTTGCGGGTGCGTTCCGAAGTTGACGCGGGTTCCGACAAGACTTGAAACCCCGCTGGATGCCAGCAGGAGCGCGCGGATGCTCTCTTCCATGTGGGTTTATCCTTTCGCCTGCCGTGCTGCCTTGGCGTTTGCCCGCTTTACGGACTTCTCAAGTTCGGTCCAGAGTTCCTTGCCCAGTCGATCGAGGGTTGGCTTGCCTTCTTGATCGAACGCGGGCCGCAAAGCGGGCTGTGGTCCGTGATGGATATTCCCGAACTCCTGCTGAACGCCCGCCGGATCGTTAGTGCCGACAAAGCCCTCAACCGCCGCCCGGTCATTCTTGAACATCTTGCGATGCAAACCCGACTGCCGCTTGTTCAACTTCGTGCTGTAGCTGAACGACTTGGCGTAATCGCCAGTTGGGCCCGTGGGTGCCATTGCGTTGGCCGCGTCTGCGATAGGTGTTGCCGCTTTTTTAAGCGACCTTTTCAGAACGCCCTTGCCCGCCGATTTGGTCAGCTGGTCAAGCGCCTTTTCGAGTTCGGCAAATCC
>Ga0209414_1001740_pt1 | contig 10135 bp, 13 predicted proteins | sample LakVidmifraction_4_FD_181154 | JGI IMG/M metagenome (GOLD analysis project Ga0209414, IMG submission 181154) | Hypersaline microbial communities from Lake Vida, Antarctica - Brine Hole Two &gt;0.2 micron (SPAdes) (version 2) | ecosystem: Environmental > Aquatic > Non-marine Saline and Alkaline >... | reverse complement strand
AAACTATGGATAGAGTTAATATGTTAGAAGGATATGTTGAAGGAGGGGCTAAAGAAAATAACCACTATAATAGTGAAGACATAGATACTCCATTTGGTAAAGCAAAGTTATTTATTTACAACAATTCTATAGATTCTTTGCATCTTGTAGAGAATGGAGATTGGACAGATTATAAGGAAACTAACGCATTAGTAAACGGAGCAACATGTTAACACATTTTAGACCTAGAATTAGAAGTAGGCATCTTTCTCACAATGTATTAAGACATACTGAAAATAATTTACCAATGATGCCATTTAGATCTCGTATTAGATTAGGTTCAACTAATGAATTAAGAAGCCTTGATAGGTTTCCAGTAGTAGAGCTTAATAGTATTGAAGCCATTAAAAATAGTAGTAATAAGTTAAGGATGAAAACTTGCTTTACTGAAAAAGATGTTAAAACTGCAGAATGGTATAAACATATATTTGCAAATGGTATACATAGGTTTCAAAATCAAATTGCAGAAGAAGAAATTGTACATACATTAGAAGAATTACCATTTCCTATTATTTCTAAGAGTTTATTTGGTTCTAGAGGATTAGGTAACAAGAAGCATGATACTGCAGAACAGTTAAAGGCTTGGTTGGAAGGTAAAGACTTATCTAACTATATCTTTGAGAAATACTATAACTATAATAGAGAGTATAGGCTTCATGTTAATAGTGAAGGATGTTTTTACACCTGCAGAAAGATGTTAAAGACTGATACTCCTCAAGAAGCTAGATGGTATAGAAATGATGCACATTGTGTATGGATCTTAGAAGATAATGAAAGTTTTGATAAACCGAGCAATTGGGAGGAAGTAATTGCAGAATCAGTCAAAGCATTAAACGCAGTTGGTCTAGATTTTGGAGCAATTGATTTAAGAATACAATCAGCTAAAAAAAGTAATGGAGATGTTAGAGAAACACCAAAATTTATAGTAGTTGAAATTAATTCAGCACCAAGTTTTGGTGATAAAACTGAAGAAGCATATATACAGGAAATCCCTAAAATGTTAAGAGACAAATATAATAAAAATAGATAAAAATGAAGAAAAAACTGAGTATTTTAGTTAATGAATCCCTAGATCAAGGATTAGAGAAACTATTATCAACTGAATTTGACGTTGAAGTAGTTAATTTAAAAGCGTATCAAAAAAAGAATGAGGCTTATGACGTAGTAATATTTGGTGAAGAAGAATCAGGAGATATCCATCCTGATTATTATGGAGAGAATCCAAGTAAGTTTACAGAGATCCAAGCATGGGATAAATATGAGTATCTTAGAAGTAGTCTTAGATTTGGTAGGACTTGCTTAAAAATTGGTATAGGTAATGGGGCACAATATCTAAACATCAGAAATGGTGGAAGTCTAGTTCAACATGTTGAAGGCCATAAAGAATCACATGAAGTGACTCTTAATAATGGTAATAGAGCAATAGTTGAATCTGATCATCATCAAATGATGTTTCCTTATATGTTAGATGATAAGGCATATAATTTACTTGCTACTAGCACCTACTTTAAAAGTAATACCTACTTAAATGGAAGAAACGAAGAAACAACTCTTCCTAAGGATTTTTTAGAACCAGAGATGATTCTATTTCCCAAGACTAAAGACTTAGTAAGTCAATCTAATCCAGTTAATGGTTCAAAGGAGTATCAACGGTTTTTTCTAAGAGAAATTTCAAAATTATTAAAATGATAAAAGATGTCACAATAGGTGCAGACCCAGAATTATTCTTTGAAAAGGATGGGGAAATTATTTCAGTAGAAGGGTTAATAGGAGGAACTAAAAAAGAACCAAGACCTATTACAGATGATGGACACTCTGTACAAGAGGATAACATTATGGCTGAATTTAATATTCCACCCTCTAATACAAGGCAAGATTTCATTGATCATATAGAATTTGTAAAAGGATATTTATCCTTAATAGCAAATAAAAATGATGCAAAATTGAATTTCAGTGCTAGTGCAAATATTGATAGAAAATATTTAAAAACTAAGCAAGCATTAGAATTTGGTTGTGAACCTGATTTTAATTTTTATTCAAAACGCAGTAATGAAAAGCCTAATAGTAGATCAACTTTAAGAACTTGTGGAGGACACATTCATATAGGATATGATAACCCCACCCAGAAACAATCAGAAATGATAATTTTTGCAATGGATATAGCTTTAGGCTTACCATCGTTAGAATTGGACTTAGATGATGAAAGAAGATCTATGTATGGAAAAGCAGGATCATTTAGATTTAAAGAATTTGGAATAGAATATAGGACCTTATCCACTTTTTGGACAGCTTCTGAGGAATTAATAGGTTGGGCATATGACAAAGTTCAATATGCAATAAAACTAGTTAATTCAGGAGTAATAGAAAAAGTAAAGCCGTATTCTAAGCTAATAGAAAAAACTATAAATACAAATGATCGGGTTATGGCACAAAAGCTTATAGAACAAATAGAAAAAATACAAATAACAAATTTAACAATAGCTTAATATGACAAACTTAATAGCATTAATATTACTAATACATTACGCATACTTTCTAATAATGAAACCCAAAGCACATACTTTTGGGTGTGGTATTTTTGCTTGGTTAGGTAATGATACAAAAGATTTTTCTCCGTTTAAATTTGATATACTTGGTATATTAAATGAGACCAGAGGAGAACACTCTTGCGGAGTCACAGCAGAAGGTAATATAAAAATTGGTGTAAACACCACAAAGGTATATAGAGACTTTATAGCTCTTACAGAAGTACCAAGACCTGATAAGATACCTGGAACTATTGGTCATACTAGACACGCTACATTTGGTTCACATACTATAGATAATGCTCATCCATTTGGATTTGGAGATAGTGAGGATCATGATGCTTTTAGATTTGTAGGGGTACATAATGGAACCTTACTTAATCATAGAGAATTAGCAGAAAAGTATGAAATAGATCTTTTAGTTACAGATAGTAAAGGTGCATTTATCAGAAATAAAATAGATAGTGAGATTATTTTAGAGATATTATATAAAACAGGTAACTTCAAAGTATTGAATGACTATACTGGAGCAGCAGCTTTGATATGGCAATTCTTAGAAGAACCTGATGTTATGTATTTTTATCATGGTGACTCTAAATTATATAAGGATTCTAATATTACAATAGAAGAACGTCCTTTACATTTCTTTACTGAGTCTAAAAATAGTATGTATGTATCTTCATTAGAAGATAGTTTATTTGCTATTGGAGGAGACGTATATGATATTGAGGAATTTGACCATAATACCGTCTATAAAGTAACAGGAGGGGATATATCTAATGCAAAGAAGATAAAGATCTCTAGACCTAATGCTTTTCAAAAGGAACCTTATTATAGTTATCCTACTACTAATAGTCACGTTAATAAAACAGCAAATAAAAAGGGAAAGCCCGCCGCGGATTCAAGAGCCGCAACCGTAGGAAAAGAAAATAATATATATCATGAACCTTTTCTTACTACAACTAATGCCTTAAAAGGTGAAGTATATTTTAATAAATTAAGATACTCCAGAAATGGGCATAAGATCAATGGAGTATGGACTTATGTAAGCGGTCATGGTTTTTATTACTTAGGAGAGCATTCAAAAGATGCAGTAGAAACTTTTTGGAGATATACTAATAAGCATTTCTTTGAAGGAGGATTTTATAATGCTGATAAGATCCCTAAGGAAGCTAAAAATAAAACATTTATACCTTTTAGACATGTTAAGGCACGTTTAATAACTAATCCGCCATTATTTTATTTTTTTAATGGAATTATGATGGAATCAATGTTAGATGTATCTGTATGTAGAAATAGATCAGATGTTGGTAGAGCATTTCCATTAGTAGATTTAAGTAGTATGTCTATGCATCCAATTATTGATACTGACTATAGCTTTAGACATAAACAGCAGCAACAAATCTTTTATCAAGGTAAGCAATATACAGGAAGTATTTGCCCCTTAGGAAGTAGTAAAGTATATCATGTTAATAAAGGTAATTTAATTAAATTTGATAGTATTAATGTACCTACTACAGCAAAGGATAATGATTTAATTGCTGAAATTATAAAAGCAGAGGATAAAGAAAGAAATTTATCTAATAAGGTTATTCCTTTTACTCCTGAAAAGACTGCTGCGGTGGATAATGATCTATTAGAAGATGAAATAACAAAAATATTTGCTACTTCTTATGATAATTTTCCTAGATATAAGGAGCAATTAGAGAAATATGGTAATCATCCTAGAGCTAAAAAAGCTAATTTGATTTTAAATACTTTTCTAAACATGACATATAATTTATTAACAATAGAAGAAAAAGAGTAAAATGGATATAAAAGTTGTAACTACTATCTCTGGGGAATTAGTACCCAGGGAGGAATGTAGATATATAAAAGGAAATTTCTATAAGATAGGTGATCCTAACATTAAAGATTCAGGAGACTGCTATAAAATTAATGACAGATACTATAGAGCATCCACATCTTATATCGTATTTGACGAATATAAGAAGGAATATGTAATCAATAATGATACTATTAAAGAAGGAATAATTGATTTTTCAGATGAAGAGAATCCTGTATTAGGGTTCTTTGTTCCTCATAGAGTATATAGTGTAGATATTCTATTACTAAATGGTACTCATAAGACACTTATGCACAGTAGCTTAGTAAAGGATAATTTAAACTACAGGTATTGTAAATCTGCAGATTCTTTTGTTCACATTACTCAAGTAACTGCTAGACAGATTAATGAATTTCCTCGTGTTTCTTTAGATGATAGATACTCTTTACAATATAATTGTGACAGTTATATAGGAGCAGCTAGTAAGAAATTTGATGCTACAGATTTAATAATTGATAAGTCTATTAGTTCTTTTGCACCATCGTTAAAAGATTTAACATTTGGTTGGGAATATGAAACTACTCACGGAAAAGTCCCTGCAAGACTTGTTGATGGATTAGGATTAATGCCCTTACGTGATGGAAGTATAGGAGGATTAGAGTATGCAAGTATACCTTTACAAGGAGAAAAAGGTATGCAAGCTACCAAATTGGCCTGTAAAGCATTATCTAGCTTTACTAAGTATGATGATAATTGTTCTTTGCATTTACATGTTGGTAATATACCTAGAAATAAGAAATTTTTAGTAGCATTACTTAAAGTATTATGTAACGTACAAGAAGAAATGTATTCATTATTTCCTATATTTAAGCAATATAATTTTGGAGTAAAGAGAAAGAATTATACAAAACCTTTACCTGCACTAAGATTGCTTTCTAAAATGGACGATAAAATAGATGATTCAAATATTGATAAGAACTTTGATGTTCTATTTGAGTTTTTATCTATGGGAATACCTTTAAATAGCTTTGGAAGTACCTTAGAAGAGGTGACACATCATCCTTCTGACCCTAGAGGAACTAGTAAATGGAATATTAGATCACGTTATTACTACGTAAATTTAATTCCAATTGTATTTGGTAATAAACAAACTGTTGAATTTAGAATTCATACTCCTACAGATAATTCAGATAAGGTTTTACTTTATCTATTTATGTGTGGTGGCATAGTAAACTATGTCAAAGACAATTATAATGGAATGTTAAAGACTGGAGAGTGTAGCCCTTCTTTAGCTGATATGATGTTTAGTGTATATAGAGATAATTCAGCATTATGTGATAAGGTAACTAGATATATAGAGAACAGAAGGGGCAATACATACGAACAAAACTGTTTAGGTAATATTAAAGGAGCAGAAAATGAAATTAGAGTACCGTCTATTTCAGGACCAGAACGTAAAAGAAGAGGCCACTCAAGTAGCGAGAGTGCCAGACTATTAGATAGTTTATATGGAAGTGTACAACCTCCTACAGTAAGAGCTAGTAGAGAAACAATAAGTTCCGATCCTGTATCATGGTAACTAGTATGAAAGACAAAAATATAGATTTTAAGGAAGTGCTTGGAGATTGGGCACTTCCTCTAGATAACCATTTGTTAAAATCTAGTTATATGAAAATGCTGTTAACAGCAACACATAATGACTATAAGAATGGGGATATTAGACCTGCAAAAGCGGATATATTTAGAGCATTCAAACTAACTTCATTTAAAGACACACGAATTGTCATTATAGGTCAAGACCCTTATCCAAATATAAGAGCTAGTGGCATAGCATTTGGTAATGAATATGACAGATGTGGTAGTACATTATCACCTTCTTTAGATAGAATCAAAGATTGTGTGGAAAAAACAGTTTATGATGGATTACTTCTAGACTTTGATCCAACGCTTGTAAGTTGGGCTAAACAAGGAGTACTATTACTAAATTCTGCTTTGACAGTAAGGGATAAAGAAGTAGGATCCCATAAGGCAAGATGGAGGAAATTCATACGTGAAACTATATCAGCAATAAACAGAGAGAAAACAGGTGTTATTTTTATGTTTTGGGGAGCACAAGCAAATGAATTTAGTATGTATGTAAATAAGACTAAAAACTTTTCTATGATATACTGTCATCCTGCATATGCTGCAAGACAAAATATAGAGTGGAGTTGTAATCACTTTGCAGAAGCAAATAGAATAATAGAATTACAAAATGGAAAAGACTACAGAATCAAATGGTAATTTGCTAAAAAAACTAAAGGATCTTATGAATTGGATAAGAAGTGATTTAGCAGAAGAAGAGAGGGGAAAACTAAGTAAAACAATGAACCCTTATAGAAGTGAAAAATTAAGATTTTTAAGAAAACTTGAGAGTATATGGAAGGAACAGTAATAGAGACTAAGAAGGTAACAAGAGTAGAAATTATTGATAAGGAGAAAGGAAGAATATTTACTGACGTAAGTGTAGATAAGCTTGAGATATCTATACAAGATGGTGGAAAAACTCTAAAACTATTTATTGAATGATATGGATACAATTTAATGTACCATCTCTCAAAAATAGTAAAATTAAAACTAGTAGAGGAATCTTCCCTAGTAAAACTGTAATGAAATATCTTAGAAAATTAGGTATAGCAAAATATTCCGTCAGTAAAAAGATAGTAAAAGGATATGCAACTAGACCTAATCAATTTGAGGATTTAAGAGCGCAGTTTGAAGAAGCTTTAAAGGATAAAAGTCCACCCTTTGTGGTAGCATTACATTTTGTAAGAGATTCCAAAAGAAAATTTGACTTTCATAACGCAGTGCAGATTATAGCAGATCTAATGGTAGCTCATGATTTTATAGAAGATGATAACATGGATTACTTTATTCCTACAGCACTATTAATAGAAGACAAATACTACTCAGTAGATAAAGAATGTCCAGGAGTCTGGATAGAAATAAACTAGAATATGACAAATAAAAAGAAGATCTTATTAGATAGAGCAAAACTGTATTTAACAGATGCAGAGTATAATGAAGTAGAAACTTTATTAGAAGAGAATGCAATTAATAAGTTAAGATTCTTTCTTAGTGACCTTGCAGAAGAGTGTGAGATAAAGAATTTGTTAGAGGATGTGACTGCCTATAGATGGTTAGCAATAGATGAAATGAATGATATTGTAATTGATATTACAATTGAAAAGAATGAAGATGAAGATAGAGGAATTGTGGAATCAAGAAAAGGAGCCACTGATAGAAGATTTAAGATTATCATCTAGCAGAGTTTCTTCATATGATCAAAATGGACCAAGTGTCCTACTAGAAAGAAAAAAATTATCAGGAGAAGGAATATTAATGGGAGGATTGATTGATCTCTTATTATTTGAACCTGATAAATTTAACGACAACTATTATGTATTTTCTGCAATTATACCAACAGCATCGGCTAAGGTATTGGCAGATTTTATAGTAAATAGCTGTACAGAAGTGCCTACAATAGATAGAGTACTAGAATATGTAAAAATCTGTAATCTTTGGAAATCTGTAGTTAATAAATATACCCTAATAGGTAAATTTGATACACCAGATTTTTGGGATTATTTAAAAGCAGAATTTGAATCAATAGGAAAAACTATAATATCTCAAGAAAATCTAGATAATGCTAATGACATAATAGACGTATTACAGTCACATAGCTATTCTAAAGATATTGTATCATATCCAGAAGAAAATGAGGATAAGTATGCTCAACTAGAAATAAACTTTAGATATAAACAATTTGCTTTTAAAGGAGTAATAGATTTAGTGATTGTAGATCATAAAAATAAGACTATAAAGTTAATAGATTTAAAGACAGGTACACCAAGTGGTACTGCTTTTACTACTAGCTTTTTAAAATATAGATATTATTTACAAGCTTTATTATATACAATAGGTGTTACAGATTTTATTAGTAAATATAAATTAGAAGGATATGAAGTTCTTTCATTTGAATTTTTATATATATCCAGATATGAACGTATCCCATTAATATATAGGGTACCTAGTAAATGGTTAACAGCCGCTAAGAAAGGGTTTACTACACTTTCAGGGTATAAGAATAAAGGATTAGATGAATTACTAGATGAAATAGACTGGCATTGGACTAATAAAGAATTCAAATTAACTAAAGAAATTGTAGAGCAAAAAGGTGAAATATTAATCAATGATGAATTTATAGTAGTAAATGAGTAAAAAGGAAATAAAAAATAAGTCACGAACTTACTTATTACCTTTACTCTCAGAATTAATAAAGTTTGATAAAAAGTTTATAGACTTGCTAACTAATACATTCATGTGTGATGATGCAGATAAATATAAGGATCATTTTTATGTTGAACATAAGTTTGACTTTAAATCTCCTGATTTTACAGCATATGAACATGAATTAACTAATAATGAATTATTTGTAGAATCTATAGATATAGACGATAAAGTTATCTATATATTTAAATTTCCAGAAGAATATTTACATGAGTATCAAGCATTTAAAGATAGTAGATATTCTGCTTTTGGTATAGATGCTAAAGAGCTTATTTTAAAGTTTTGGACAAATATTTATGAAGAGGAACCAGCAGCAATTCCAGTATTACTTAAGATCAAACAGATACTTTTTAAGGAAGAAAAATTAAAAAAACAAATAGAAAAAGAATTAAGTTCTAAACGTCATCTAGTAGAAATTCCATCTGATGCAGAATTAGGGGAATACGTAGATGTAGAAAATGAAACATTCTTGATCTCAAACATATAAAAATATAAAAATGAAAGTACCATATTTATTAGTGCATGAAAATGCCGTATTACCAGTATATAGTTCTGCAGAAGCTGCAGGAGCAGATATGACAGCAGTGTCAATCAAGAAAATTAAAGGGGGGTTAATTCCTCTTTATGAATATGATACAGGAGTGGCTATTAATATTCCAAAGGGTTACTTTGGTATGTTAGCTGCTAGAAGCTCTGTAAGTAAGAAACTTATGTGGCTTGCTAATGGAGTAGGTGTTATAGATTCTGATTACACAGGGACTATTAGACTAAGATTTAGAAGCATATTAGGCTTAGGTAAGTATGAAGTTGGAGAAAGAATTGGTCAGCTTTTACTTGTAAGAAGAAATGTTGCAGAATTTGGTGAGGTTAAGAAGTTATCTAAAACTGTAAGAGGTTCAGGAGGCTTTGGGCATACAGGTAACTAGTAAATAATTCTATGAGTAATTTTAATAAGGTGAGTAGGTACAATTGTACTAATGACGAAAGATAAATGTAGAATCTTTATTAAAAAATGAATGACAGAAAATAGTATAGAATTATTATCAAATATTGTAGTTTATAATAAATATGCAAAATATCTTCCAGGAGAAAAAAGAAGAGAAACCTGGAAGGAGATTACAACTAGATATGTTACAATGTTATTTAACAAATATGCATTGTATGGAGATAAGACATATTTCCATGATATAGCAGATAGAAGATACATAGAAGAGGGGTCAGTAACAGACCTCTCTGATATGACTGAAGAAGATATTGAAGGATTCAGTGATGTAGCTGGAGATATTCTTTTAAATGCTAAAGACATATATAGTAAAAAAGTATTACCCTCAATGCGTGCTATTCAATTTGCAGGACCAGCTATTGAAAAAAATGAAGCTAGAATATATAACTGCGGTTATATGCCTATGAATGATTA
>Ga0209414_1001738_pt1 | contig 10137 bp, 17 predicted proteins | sample LakVidmifraction_4_FD_181154 | JGI IMG/M metagenome (GOLD analysis project Ga0209414, IMG submission 181154) | Hypersaline microbial communities from Lake Vida, Antarctica - Brine Hole Two &gt;0.2 micron (SPAdes) (version 2) | ecosystem: Environmental > Aquatic > Non-marine Saline and Alkaline >... | reverse complement strand
CATAATGGCTATTTGATTGTCTGATTTCAGTACAAAACTCTTTTAGCTCTTTAAGAATTTTTCTTTTCATATTATTTAATCAACATTAGGTAAATGGTCTACATGGTCTTCTTCTAAATCTTCGTCCTCGTTATTAGTGTTGTCTTCGTACTCGTTTCTTTCTTTCTCTTCCAACATATCTGCATAAGGTTTATGTAGATCTTCACACATTTCTTTTAGTTTATTTATTGTCATAATTACTTAAACATCAAGTAAACAGATTCCTTTACTTTCGCAACTCCGGACTCTTGCTCCTCAATTTGTTTTATTTTTAAATCCTCGTTTAATTCTTCGACCAGTTTTGAATATTTCCAAGACTTCTTTGTCACAGCAGAAAAAGTACCATAAGAAGTTTTATCGTTCTTAAGTCCTTTGCCACTTATGTCTTCCAGGATTAAAACTGAAAGTTCCTTGATACGTGCTTCTTTAATCTTTACGTCCTGTTTTAATTGTGCGTATTCTTCGTGCATGTTTATTTATATGTTAATTAATAACACTATGAGTGTACCACTTAGTCTAACTTGTCGCAAGTTGACTTATCAACAGTCTTGTTTTTCCTAGCTTCAGCAGACTTCTTACCCATCTCTTGGTAAAACTCCACAGGTCGTGGATTCTTTTTGTGCATCTCTTTAGCCTTCATACTAAAGTACATACTTATTGCTCTGTCGTTTTCGTTTTTTGCCATAAAGTATAATCTTCTGAAATTTCTTTAGCTGTTAAAATAATCTCCTCTGTCATCTTGTCTAATTCATACTCTTCTATTTCTCTTTCAAATGTTTCTACTCGACCAGTCAACTGTAGCTTTCTAGTTTGTGCAGTTAGAATGTGTCCGTTAAATTCTCTTGTCTCTTGTAGAAATTCAGTTTCAAGCCATTGCAACTTTACAAGTGGATTGTACTTTCCATACTTTAACTTTACTAATAAACAATAGTATGGAAGTTGTTTGTGTCGTCGAACCTTCAGACGATCCCACGGCACTTTGCCGTCCTTTGAAAGGTGCCCAGACTTTATTTCAATAATCTCTAATGTTTCTTCTGTGAATCCATCAAGGTACCCTAGTAGTTTTAGTCCTTCCTCAAGTTTTGTTTCAATTCTTTTCTCTGCTTTCTCATAGTCTGCGACACCCTCAATCTTCTCTCCGTCCTCAAGGGTTTTTGCAATCTTCTTTCCAAAGATAGTTTCTGCTGTATTAAAATCATCAATACCTAGATAGTATTTATTTCTAAATCTATTCTTATCTGACCTCCACAAAGTGAATGCACTATATGACAAATATCCTCGTGGTAAGTTATACATATCCACAGAGTACCACTTGCACAAGCTTATCGCAAGTGCTATATTAAAGGTGCTGTGGAAAACAGCATTTATAACTAATACAAAATATATGTCATACGATTTTAAATCATACAAAAACGACACGCTAACTAGACCTCGCGACGAAGCATGGGGAAACTGGAAATCTTGGAAAGATGCAAAGGTAGGAGAAAAGGTACAAGGGTTTATTGCTGATGCTTTTTACAGACCTGCTGAAGGAGATGATTTTCGAGAACAAAGAGGAATTACACTTAAACAAACTGACGGAGTTCTTATCAACGTTGGTGTTAAGTTTCTTCCTTTTGTACTTGTTTCAACAGACAAATTACGAATAGGAGATCCTTTAACAGTTGAACTAACAGAAATACAAGAACCTGCTTCAAAAGCTAAACAAGGTGCAAAAATCTTTGGATACTTTGGAGCAAACATTCCTGAAAGTGAAGGGAATAAAACTGTGAAAGAACTTACTGACGAAGATAGAATTGCAGGTGGTACAGCTATCGCTGATGAAGCAGAAGCACCAGTAGAAGGAATAGAAGCGTTTTAATAAATAGACTGGGAGTGTTCGACAGGGAGTGCGAGAGCTCTTACCACCGACACCTTTGGTCGTTATGAAATAGTCACAGATAATGTGGCTATTTCTTTTTGTATTTAATTACGTGATGAGCTAGTTCACTTGCCTTTATAAAATCAATACTCTTACAAGTCTGAAGCGCCAATGTTTCTGACTCAATCACAACAAACCCTTCGTTGAAGTTTATAACTATAAAAGTTGGCTCTTGATATGCGTACTTATAATCTGGAAGTCCTGTGGCACCTTCAGTTCTCACAAGGACACCTTTCTTTGAATATTTTAGACCTTCTGCAAAGTCGCGTTGGTCTTGTGACCATTCTTTAAGGTTAAAGTTTTTCTTTCCTCTTGTGTCTTTCATTTCAAACCAACACTTAAACTTCATTGGATTGGCCATAAGCCAGTGCCTAAATAAAATAGCAGATTTGCTCTCGTGCTTAATCATAGTGCGTCATTAAAGTCATCGCCTCTTTCAAGTGTTTTAAAAACTCTTTGATCCATACTGTTTGCATAATTAGTCATTATATTTATATAAACATTTTTCTTAATGTTGTTTGCTCTTTGCACTCTGCCTTGCATTTGATTGTAGTCTTCCCACTTATAATCATTTGAAACAAAAACAACTGCCTCGCACTTTGGCAACTCCCACCCTTTAGAAATACCTGCTTGAACTATTAACATATATTTATCTTTTTCTCTTAGGCTTTTCATTAATTCATTTCTGTCTTTTGTTTGGCCATTAAGTACATAAGCCTCTGGAAATTCTTTCTTTAGTTTTTCTATGTGCTTAGTCCACTTCGCTACTACAATCATTGTATCAAATTGAAGTGTGTAATCTCTTACAGCTTCAATCTTATTATCGGCAATTGTAATGTCAGAAGAAAACTCATCTCCTAGCAACACTCCATTTTCAATCTGGTGACGTTTGCCATTTTGAGTGGACTTGTCTGGGTAATCAACAACAACATCTTTAAGGTATTCTTTTTGCTCTGATGTTAGCTCTACGTTTTTAGAAATGTAAGTCTGGTCTGGTACATCATTCCAATCTTTAAGTGACCCTGTGTACCCTAGCTTGTTTACAATGTTTGCAATATCAATTTCTATTCCTTCATAATTCTTCACTGCATAAATATCAGTCCACTTATTCATTGGAAGTTTAAAATAAAACTTTTCTCTAAACTCATGGTACTTTGAGAATTTTATTCTATTAAGTAAAACTCCGGCAGCAAAAACAGTCAAAGGTGTTTTGATGATAGTGGCAGTGATGGGGTAAAATCTTTTTGGTTTTGTTTCTTCAAGAAAATCTCTAAGCTTTAGAAATATTTTAGAAGTTCCAGGGTACTTGATATTTTTCTTTTGTACTTCTGAAGACCTCACGCCCATAGCCCAAGTGGCTTCGTCTAAAATAACTGTTTCATATCTTTTGTATTGAAACTTATTTAATCTAAAATCTTCTTTTGAAATTACAGTGAGGTTTAGCTCTTTGCCCATTTTCCCTAATTCATTTTCCCAAGTGCAATCTTCTCTTTGTTGTTTCTCACAAATAACTAACGTGTCGCCTTCTGCCAGTGCTAGTGCTATGCGAGTTTTGCCAGAATTGTGCGTTATATAACTATATTCTTTCCCGATACAATATGTGTATGGTGCATTTTTGAGGATGATTGTGTAATACGGTTCTTGTTCTGTGACCTTGTAGGTCGTGTTGCAATTTCGTAGAGATAAGGTCTGGACACTTTGGGAAATTTTTCCTGAAGGAAATTGTATATCACTTTTCTTTCCTTGTGTTTCGGTAAGGTTTTTATCTTTTTCTGATAATAATCCCTTATCCAATCCCTTTCTTTCTGTGTTAGTAAACTTTTCTTGTGATTTATCGGAACAATTATTTTCCCTGTCTTTACTCCAAACCAAGCATTGTATTGCACCGTGCACCATTCCAAGTTCTCCACTCTGTTGTCGTCTCTCTGCCCGTTTATGTGATTGATTACTGGAAACTTCTTTGGATTTTCCAGCCAATTCTGCCCCACTATTCTGTGTAGTTTGATTGTCTTTCCATCCATCACTGTCCTTAGATAACCGTTCGCATCGTGAGCAGGTTTCATTACAGCAACTATATTTCCCCCGTGTTTTCTTGTTGTTAAAAGTCTGCCCATATTGCTTACAAAGTAATTCAAGCTTTTCCCTTTGGCTTGTTTCCATCTCTCCCCAGATAAGCTGATAGATTGGATAAAAGCCCTCTCCGTTAAAGAAGGGGTGATCATAAGTGACTTTGATTGTTTCTTTTTCATTAATCAATTCTATCATAGGTTTAGGTCTAGTGTTAGTCCTAACCACTTCTAATATTTCACCTTCCACAAATTGATTTGTAAATTGATCAAAAGACAAAACTTTATCTCCTGGATTTAATGAGTGGACTTCTTTTAACGAAGAGTCGAACATGCGAACAAGGGTATCTTTAGCTAGACATCCACAGCCGAGCCATAGCCCTTTCCACAAAGGATTGTCTTCTAGAATATCTTGTTGGTGCTTATATAGTTGCATTAATTTAGTTATTATACACACTTGCGATAGGTTATCCACATATAAAATTTTTAAGGTGTGGACATCTCGTGGTATATTATTCTCATACAACTTAATATGACTGACTTACTACAAAACTACTTTGAAAGTAGAAAAATAACAAAAGCAACACAGGAGCTTTTTAATCTTTCAATCAACGACAATATTATAATACCGGTACACGATCTCAACGGAGAATTTTCTTTTAACAAGTACCGGCGCTCACCACTATCAAATGAGCAACCTAAATATTGGTACGACAAAGGAGGTAAAGTCACATTGTACGGATGGCATGAAGCTCAAAAACATTCAACAATACTTTTGACAGAAGGCGAACTAGATTGCCTAGTTGCGTGGAGTCATAACATCCCTGCAATAACTTCAACAGGTGGTGCAATGTCTTTCCAAGAGGACTGGGTAGAACTTCTAAAGGACAAAGACATTATCATTTGTTTTGATAATGATGACGCAGGTGCACGTGGCACTGTGCGTGTCCTTAATTATTTGCCTAACGCAAAGGTGCTTTTGCTACCAGACAGAGCAAATGTAAAGGACATTTCAGACTATGTATCATCAGGAGGTGACTTACACGCACTTCTAAAAACAGCAAAGCATTTTAGAAATATACAAGAAGTGTGTGGGGACAGAAGTGAAAGAGTCCCTTTGTATAGACCACACCTATTCCACGATGTCTACATTGCCACTCACACAGTCATTGCACCTAAGGACGTGCCATTTAAAAGTCAGGCTTCTGATGCCATTACAAGAGCAAAAGAATATCCAATGACAAACCTTATGACGTTTCATCATAACAAGGCGCTGTGCCCTTTCCACAAAGAGAAGTCTGGATCATTTACATATTATCCAGAGAATAATTCTGCTTACTGTTTTGGATGTAGCAAGGTGGCAGACAGTATTGAGATTTATAAGATAAAAAACAATTGCTCTTTCACACAGGCCGTGGATGAGATTAACAAGCTACAGGTATGAAACTCCAAGAACTAAAGAATAAGATACAGGAGTACCAATACTTTGAGGACACAAATGTCATCAACGCATCCGTCGCCTCTATCATTTCAAATAGTCTAAAGCTTGGTGACCCTGTATGGCTTATCATTATCGGTGCATCGTCTGGAGGAAAGTCACAAATCATCCGGCCACTATCACAGTCACATGAAAAGTTTATCCACAAAGTAGATGATATTACTGAGAACACTTTCCTATCAGGAGCAAAAACAAAGGGAGGTGGGAACACGTCACTACTGCTACGTCCAGGTGGAATAGGTACGCACGGTATCATCTCTATCTCTGACTTAACTATTCTACTATCAAAGGCAGGAGAGTCACGCGCCGTTATTATGTCGCAACTACGGGCACTGTGTGATGGTGAAATGACTAAGCACTCTGGAAGTATGGATAAACCATTACACTGGAAAGGCTACCTTGGTATTATTGCCGGTTCAACGCCGTCTGTTTACCCTGCCTTTGAAGAATACTCTGACCTCGGAGAACGTTTTATTTATTACAGAATGAAAGATTTCGATGCAGAAAAGGCAACGCACGTGGCACTATCTCGAAAGCTATTTGGCTCTGCGCTTAATGACACACTGTCTGAGGCTTATGCAGAATACATTGAAACAATGGTGAAAACCTATGCAGAAAATGACCCTATTGAGTTAAGCCAGGAGGTTAATAATCGACTTGCTAAAATATCAAAGTTCTCTGAGGATGTGCGTACTGCTGTACACAAAGACTGGAAAGGAGAGAAGATTGACAGAATACCAACCCCAGCGTACCCGATGAGAGTGGCCTTGCAGTTGGTGGCTATTACACGTGCCTTGTCACTTATGCGACACAATGAGTGCGGGAGCTATGAGCTGATTGAGGAAGACTTAACTATTTTGGATTGGATAGGCTACTCACTTGCGAACGAAGAGAAACGCGCGTGTCTTCGTGTCTTTGCAAGTACAGAATTTGAAACTTCACTTTCAACACAAGCGATTGCTGATGTTGTTGGCCTTGATACTTCTATTGTGGGAAACTTCTTGCAAAACCTTTCCGCAGTCAAAGTTTTAAAACGTACTGCGTTAGGTGGCGCGTTGCGTTGGGAATTTGCGAGTAAAGACTCTTATGATCTTGTGAGAAGAATTGAATCTATAAAAGAAACAGTAGAGATTGATGAGCGTGACGTGACCACAGAAGAGCTAGACACACACAATGAAGAAGCTAATCAAAACTTCGACAGAGAGTTCTAGTCAAAGAGTGGTTGAATTCGGCGTAAAATGCCCTCTGGCACGTATTGTTTCTCATAAACGATAAAACCACTGCCTGTGACAATTACACAGTGCAGTGGCTTACCTTGAGTGCTTATAAGATATTTCTTATTTACAGTCCAATAACCATAATCATTTTTGATTTCTATCATTTAACATAAGTATAAAACTCTTTGTGCTTAGTGCCTAGCGAGTTATCACCACTTATTGCGCGGACGGCCTCTCCCGTACTTTAAGTCTAGTGAATGTCCCATGTCCCTAAACATTTTTAAATAGCGATTGATCGTCGGGCGACTTTTGCCTGTGATAATACATATCTGCTCTATGGATAGTTTATGTGTGTTGATAATGTGCACAAGCTCTGACCATTTCTCAATGTGCAAGTGCTCCATCTTTGGCAGTGTTTTCTCTGCCCTTGTTCGTCGTCCTCTCTCTTTCTTTAGTTTAGTCATTTTTCGTCTTTTAATTTTAACAGGATTTGCCTTCTTTTCTCTCTTCATAGCTCTCCTTTTTATAAAGCCTTCGTTTAAGATTTGTAAATTTCTCTCGTGTTGATTCATAGTGTTGCTTGACTTTAAACCCATTCTCCTGTAACCTATACCCGTCGTGGTATAGGGAACTGGAGCATAGATATAGCCTTTTTATTTAATTATTTTTAATCCTTTAATGTTTAGCTTTCCTTCTATTTGTGCGAGTGTCATTTCTATAACCTTTTCTTCTTCAAAGTAAGGTATAAGTTCTGTGTGAGAGTAGTCTGCACAAAAGTTTATCAATTGGTATGCTCCTCTCCTGTTTGTTTGAACTTCATCAACGATTCCTGTTTTAATAATCTTAACTTTCATGCCTACTGGATATGGTTCAAAGTCTAAGTGAAAAGGTGTAATGTCTGTACAGTCTTTGCAAACATCTTGTAAGTATAGATAGCCACATTCTTTCCCCATATTTTGTTTTGCTCCTTCTAAAGTGTCATACCAACCACTCTTTCTGTAATCTCCGTCTTCGTCTTTCGTCGGTGAGATTATTTTGTGTCTTCCAAATTCACTTTTCACACTTACATGTATTCCATGTTTCAAGTATGTGGTTATGATTTCAAAGTTTGTCATATTTATTTATTGTTTTAATGTGTTTTTGTAATCTGTCCATTGTCTGTTTGCTTCTAGTGTATCTTCCTGCCCTTTTGTCCCCTTTCTTATACCGATACACCTCGCCTTTTTTTAAATTGTTTATCGTGCCGTTGCTATACATACGATCTCTTAAAATTTCTCTCTCTATCTCTGTCAACAATCCCCTTTTTCTATCTAGCCCAAATTGCTCACAATACTCCAAGCGCGTTATGCCGTGTGTCATGAAAATGTGTGCTCCTACCTTTCTAAAATACCGATGGCATAAAAGACACTCAACCTTGTCTGGCCCAGGTGTGTAGTTGCCTTTCTTTCGCATCATATATTCTCTTTGTTGTTCTTTGGTGTGTGGCATATTATTTTATTGGCCTATCCTCTCGTCCTTGCCAGTTATACGTTTTCCAGAATATTGTTTCTATAATTTTCCCAAGCACGAGCGCGATCAAAAATGCGCCTAGAAAATTAGTCTGTGCCATTGCTACTACGAAAATTATTATATATATCATTGTGTTTAGTTTTTACTATACAAAAAAGCGCCTCCGGGTGGTGGCGCTGTGATGTTAACGTGTTTGCGTTAAGGTGTTAGCGTGTTTTTTGTAATTGTTTCAGTATGCTTATAGCGTTCCTGCGGATCGTTTCATTCGTAGAGCTTAGTAGCTCCCCGAGTGTGACCGTTGCGTGATTCATTCCTTTACCCCAGCCCATTGTAATAGTTCCACGTCACCAGGCTCTATGTGTTCCACCAAGCTTTGTAACTCCGCTATCTCTTCATAGCTTATACACTCGCTCCTGATCTGTTCTCGTAGGTATTCTAGTCTTTGCATAATGTTTTATTATTAATGTTGCGTAATGTGCAACCGGCACGGCACAATTGACTTGCGCCGTGAGTGGTTAGAGATTATCGCTGTTAGTAGCCCTTTGCTGTTTTCATTTATAAAAACGATCGGCTTTTATTAGTGATAATTTTCATTAGGTGTAAAATAGTGACTGTATTTAGGATTCTGTTTTTGTGCGTGTGTGCCTGTATTGTCAAAACCGTCAAAATAGCCCTTGCCCTTAGTGAGATCACTCTCACACCATTCTTGCGCCTGTTCCTGTGTCACTTTATAGTGTATTAGTTCTTTTTTGCCTTTTTGTTTAAATCTGATGATGTCTTTAAGCATATAATTTGATTACTTCATTTATAAATTCCTTGCTCTCCATGTCCTGCATTTTTGCAACTCCGGTTATTTTAGGTATTCCTAACACTCCCTTTGATTCAATAGGTGCAACTCCGGTTATTTTTTCTATTTCATTCTTAAAACGTGTATCGCCTCCAAAAGTTTCCTTAACAGTCCACGACATTGCATACGTGCTAGTTGTGTCTATTAAGTCCACTTTGAAAATGCAATAGCTCCAATTTGCATTGCTAGGGTGATTATATCCAACTTTGCTGTATGTAATTATTTTCATATAAGTATTGTGATTATAGTTAAAATGATGACTGTTGCTGTTAAGGTGTATAGCTGTTGATACATAACTTTTTTGACCTGATCCTTTTTCCACTCGCTTTGTGTTGGGTTATACATTGTAGGTATTATCATCATCATAATGAAAGTGGTCGCTAACTTCAAAATTTTCTGTGTCAATATCTTTTAGAATATGTTGTACTACAATAATTGAAACCTCATTCACTTCTGCTAGTAACTCTTCTACTGTGTCCGGAGTTAATGCCATATAGCCGTCATAAGACTTATTATCATCAAGCATTTTTTGCAATTCTTGTTCGTTTGTTTTGATATATGATTCAAGTATTTTTCTATCTTTTATCGTTGCATAAAGGTCAATGCTATCCCCCTCAAAGTTATACGCTTTTGGACTGTAATAATCTAATTTAACGAACTCTATCCCAGCCCTCGCAAGTGTTGATTCTATCTCTTCTTGATAAGCTGATTCAAAAGCGTATAGTATTTTTTTTTGGCTCTCTTCTTGGTCTATGTCCTCATATCCATAAAGGTTGAAATCTTTTTTAAATATGCTTGCGCCGTTGTAAATCATATAATTGTGATTAGTTAATTGCTTATAGTGTGAGGCGTTTTGTTCTATGATGTCTTTTATATGGTGCATAATAAGGGTTATTTATGATTGGTGCTTTTCACACCTGCTATAATGATACATTAATTGATACATTAAAGCAAGTTGTTTTGATAGAATAGTGGGGATAAGTAAGAACGTGACAATAGGTAAATAAAAAATTATGTAGTAAAATAAAGTTATGTCAAAC
>Ga0209414_1001736_pt1 | contig 10139 bp, 8 predicted proteins | sample LakVidmifraction_4_FD_181154 | JGI IMG/M metagenome (GOLD analysis project Ga0209414, IMG submission 181154) | Hypersaline microbial communities from Lake Vida, Antarctica - Brine Hole Two &gt;0.2 micron (SPAdes) (version 2) | ecosystem: Environmental > Aquatic > Non-marine Saline and Alkaline >... | reverse complement strand
TAAATCCCAGAATGAATATTCATTAATTTGCGGAGTAGAGTCACCACCGGCTTGAGCAGCAGCATTGCCGCCAGGCGCGTAGTGGAAACCGCCAATTTTCCGTGCATTAGTTGCAGGCGGTGATGTAAAGCTGGTGGTTGCTTGTAGTGAGCCGTCTGTTTTTAGCCATATCGCGTAGTCAGTGCCCGTGGTCGCTGTTGGCATCGTGATAGCTGTGCCTGACGCGATCGTTAATACTGAGCCTCCTGCTTCTGCGTAAAATTCCTGACTAGTTGTTGCTGTGAAATTTCCTGTCTTTGTGAAAATAACAGTTGAAGAATCTGTTTTTTTGAATAAATTAACACCCACTCCCGAGATAAGCGCATTAACTTCCGTTTCAGTGTAGGTTGTGGCTTGGTCTGCCTTGCCGCTTAAATCTTGATCACCCGTATTCGTTCCGCTCAGGTTTGGTGCGGTTATGTCACCCGTAAAAACCTGTCCAGCTGTAGACGCGACAGTTGTTCCGATATCTGCATCAACTAAGATGGTAGCATCGTATTCCTGTACGCTAACACCAAGGTCTGCCTCTAATAGCGCAGTAGAGCCGGCTGTCCAGTAAGCAAGTGTTGCCCATGCTCCTACGCCATTGCCCACTTTAAATTTAGTCGTATCTATTTCAAAACCCAGCTCACCAAGAGCAAGGATAGGGTTAGCAGAAGTCCAGTTGGCTGCGGTATCTCTTCGTAATTGTATAATGTCAGCCATTATGCCGCCCCTCCGTTAATTAATTGTGACGCTGTGTACACCGCTGCCGCATTGCCGCCGTCCACATTGATGTCTGCCTTAGCGGAATCAATATCTTTAAGCCAGTTATGTAAATTGCTAAACCATGTCTTCCATCCTTGAAAATCAACAATGTGAAATGGGGGCGGATCAAGATTCATAACCCCACCTGCACGTCAATATCTAAAGACTCTAAGAATATCTGCTCATCACCTGCATAGTCTAAGTGATAGTTCCTTTTCATAAAACGACCGCCCTGATGCGCTACTTTTCTTGTTTGTGAAGTATCTATGGTTACGCCAATATCAAAGTTATTACTTGTTTCATCCGAATGCTTAATAGTCATTATTTGGCTATTTGTGGTGTTTTCCATTTCAAGCGTCTCACTTGCCTGAAACTTCCACGCGCTTGTATCACCATCCCATAACCCTGTTCGTATAGACAGATCAATATTATCTGAGCCTGTTACATCCGAGCGAGTATAAACGCCGGCCTCATAAACACCAGCCTCATAAACACCAAAGACTAAAGTCGTATCAACAGGGATTAGCCTATCATTAACAGCAATTACATCGCCATTAAACATCAACCCTTCACCTGTTCTAGCGGCGATAGTGGCATTATGACCACCTGTACGCTTAGTCCATGCCATTAATGGGAAGGTCGTATTGGAATTCAATGAAGTCTTCCAAAATCCCCATATATTCGTTATAGTATCATAGGAAATGGTTGATTTAGGCAGTATCGAGCCTTCAGACAACGTATAGACATTCATCAACAAAGTGTCGTGACCCATCGCAGATAGACCAGAACAATTAATATTTAGACCTGTGATTGTCAGACCTTGCGTGATATAAGAGTTAATTGCATCATTTGAAATAGGCGATACCTGAAAACTTTCTAATTTATAGACCTGAACCTGTCCAGCGTCTTTAGAGCCAAGAAAGTAGATAACATCGCCATTCTCCCAAACACTTAAACCACTTACACAGCCAATGTTATAAGATACATCAGCACGTCTATTTAACGGGCTTCCTGTCTGATTTCCAGCGTCATAAAAGAATTCTATGGTACGTGTACCAAAAGCAACAATGTGGTCGTGGTGCTTGCCTAAATACACCCCTTTGTCGTTATCCCGCTCTGCCTCTAAGAAGCTAAGGGCGGCGAATACTGTCGGGTCATCAACATTCGAGTTATAAATAATCCCGTCTTCATCCATAACGAACAGATAAGAGTTTAAAATTACGCCACCATGGACAAGAGTGGTTGGGAAGAACCCTGAGCCACTTGTAGGTATTTGAGTTACCGTTGCCGCAGGCGTATTAACTACCCATCCTTCGTTATTCTGAGCATCTAAAATAACAAGTCGAGGAACGCCAACAGTCTCTAGTATGGTAACGCGCTCTGTACCTGCTGTTATCTGACTTCCAGATCCGCCTACCGCTCCACCATCTTGCGTAGACTTATAAACCGTATCGTTATTAACGATAAATATATTAGACTCAATTTCCCAATAGTAAATGCCTCTAGCTCTCGCAGGCAGCCCACTAATAGTTGTCGAATCCTCAGTAATATCAATAGCAGGTCGTTGAGTAGCTACATATCCCTCACCACGCTTATTTAGCACACAGTTAGTTGACCCTGAATTGTAGTCAGTAATCCCCGCCCCTGAAAAGGCTTGAATATCTAAATCAGCGACTGGACTAATCTTCATCGGTTCCCATCTTGGCTAGTGTTATAGCCGTGGTTGCTGTAACCGTTAGCATTCGCCAATTCAGTGGTTGATACTCTTGATTGAACTGATCGGCCAGTGATCGCATTCTTAGTGTCCTCAGCGGCGATTAGCATTATCTGAGTAACGCGATTAGCTGCGCCAAATTCAGGAGCTAAAGAAACAGTGAGATTAGCCTTAAAATATGGTTCATAAATGTCGGGCAATGGAACGTCTGTCGTACCATCAGCAAACTGAGTTAGCGCCTTCATTGAGGTTAAGACCAATGTGTATTCTTGCTCAGTCGTAGAATCGAAGTAAAAGGTGCTATCAGGATAGGTCTGTCGATAATACAAATATTCAGGTCTTGATACGGCAGTTAAGTCGTTTAACCGTGAGAAGATGTTGTTATCAACAATTTCAAGGGGGTAGGTTTGATTATTAGCCCTAAGAGTCGCGTTTAACACTTCCTCTGGCTTATCAGTAACATAATCACCCGTGGAGCCAAGAGTGAACTCCTGTGTGCCCGAAGCAATCACTATCTCTTCGCGTGTATCCTCATAAATGAGAGGTACTTGAGCAGATATTAGCTTAACGAGGTCGTTTAATGCTTCCAGACCATCAGCATATTCCTGAGCAGAAGGAGAAGCGCCGCCTGTTGTAACAAGCAGCCTTCTTAATGCTGACGCAATGATTTTATTGGCTATCATTGATACTACTCAGATTCTTTTTCTTTCTTATTATACGCCCTTTTCTCTTTAACTTCTATCGGTTCCCATCCAATAGACTTGCAATGTTCAATGGTTGCAGGCTCATCGTTAGTTTCAATTTCCTGACCGTTTTCTTTTTTCCAATTCATGTCGTTCTCCAAATTAATAAAAAAGGCGGGGGATTTCTCCCCCTACCAAATAGCTACTTACTACTACGACCCGAATCCGCTGCCAGCGAAGAAGGGGTTAAATGTAACATAAGCAGGAAGCAGGTCGAAACGCACTTTCTGTTTGTTAGCATCACCGTCTGCATACTTAGAGACACGAATCTGCATACCGTCTTTAGTGGTAGCGATTGTGTCTGTAGAATACAGCTTCTTCAATGGAACAGAGCCGATACCGAAGGCTTGTTTATGGAAGAACATACTAGGCTGATAAACAGTCGATGCCGCAGGGTTAATGATTGTTACAACATCACCTGATGCGATTGCTGAATCAGTCGTATTGTACTGACCATTCGCTTCAAAGATACCTGCACCTGCAACAGTAACATCACCAGCACCACCCGTTAAAGTGACATTGGTAGTAACTACACCAGAGAACAATACCTGTGCGCCTGTGCCATCAGTGAATGACTCACGGGTAGATAGACTAATACGATTACGGCCAGTGATGGTGATAATCTCACCTGCACTAATCGTATCCGCGCCAGCACCAAGTCCTGTTACAGATAGAACCTGAGTCATACTATCTTTAGCAGCACCATAAGTTACATTAGGAGCGGCGCTCAATGTACCCGTACGATTTGCACCTGCTGATAATGTACCCGAAGTGTAAGAAGCAAGAGCAGAAGACTGTAAAGCTATCATATTGCCGAACTTACGACCTACTTGAGCATCCTGCCATGCAGTATTGGTGATGTCATCAGCACCATTAGCGAGCGAGTTTGCTACATTAGCAAGATTCGCTGTGACATAAGGGTTCATCACGTAGTAACGCTCACCTTGACCGGGCACACCCATTGAAGTCATCAGCGCATCACAGTTAGCCACATCAGACCAGGCATCAACTGCTGTGCCAGGTGTGCCGGAGTGAAGATTACCGTTTTTGTACATGTACCTGCCGAAGTCGATTTCCAAATCAGTGATAAGACGTGAAGCAGCAGGAATACCCACTAATTCATCGAGTTTATCCATTTTCAGAGCTTCATCAACTTCATCAAAGTCCATGTGAACTGTGAAGTAGTCTTGAACTATACCAGTCGCTTTACCTACGGTGATGTCAGAACGGTCTACCGATGAAATATTACCAGTTGCTGTGCGGTCTGATTTATGGTCGATTGGCCGACGGAAATCAGCCGTTGTGCCTGATTTTGGATTAAACACACCAGATAGTAACTGGGTGTCTACTGCTTTTGTTAAAACCCGTTCACACTCGAAAGCCTTTAAAAACGACTTGGCAAGGGGTACGGTGGTGTTACTGTTTAAGCTGTTTGTTGAAGTAGCCATTAGCTAGTCCTCCTATTCAAATTTCATTCCCGCAAGCAAAGGGTCTTCTTTTTCTTTGTTTGAAGAATCCCCCGCATGTTTGCCCGTTTTTACAGGGTCAGGCGCGGATGTTGTTTTTTTAAACTTAGCCCCAAGTTTGTCTATTTCACGAACCTGAGCAGTAAAGCCTAGCGCAGCAATGCGGTGGGACTCACTGGGGTTGTCACCAAGAAAATAGGCAATATCACCACCTCGTTTTGATTCCATTATTGCTAACGCCATCGTATCGGTGATATTGGCCTCTTTGTTATAGGCAACAGCTTCAAAGTCATGGTATTTCTCAGACGCATCATCTACCTGATCTAACCAGTCTTCGTGAACTTCTTTGCTTACCTGTAGTCTCGGTGCTTCCTGAGTTTGAGGTCTAGCCTGTTCCTGTTCAGCGGGTTGACTCTTATTGCTTTGCCTGTAATCGTAGAGACTATCTTCATAATCTTCTTCGGTATCAAAATCAACCCTGTTTGGCCTTGCTGGTTTTGGGTTAATCACACCATCTACTTTCGCTTCAAGTGCGTTATATTTCTCTTCTTGTTGAAGTCTTAAACGCTCATTCTCAGCCTCTAGTTCTCTGTTTTTACGTCTAAGGCGTTGTTTAGCATTCTGGTTACGAGACTGTTTCGGCTCGTCCTCGGCTTCTTCTTCTACAGCCTCTACTTCATCAGGCACTTCCTCGGCTTCTTGACCTAGATCAAGTTCTTCGGCAGGTTCTTCAGTTATTACAATCTCTTCATCGAGATTGTCTGTCTGCACAGCATCATTCATGGTTGTATCCTATTGTTGTGGTGGTCTCTGCTGAGGCATACTTTGCCCCTGAGAGGGTGATTCGTTAATGGATGGAAGCGAAGACTGCTGCTCACCCATCTGATTAATTATTTCATTCGCTCTGGCACGTATTTCTTCATCTGAGATCTCTGCATCATTCATAATCTTCATTAATTCGACATTTATCTTGTCATCATCAGTGAATATGTCAGAGATAACCTTCATCCTTTTAATATTAGTTTCCTGTTGTTTAATACTTACTTCCTTATCCTTACGCTGCTCAGTCTGAGAACTTAAAGCCTGTTGCACAGCTTGCTGGATTTTCTGGTTAATCTCCTGTTCAGTTGGTGACTGGTTTGTTAAAACATCGGCAATCTCATCAGCGCCCGGCCAATCAAGGTTTTTAGCAATAATTGGCAGAATCTTATTAGCGATATTCGGCGCATACTGAACAAGCTCCATCATAGACTCTGATGCCATTTGTCTTTGAGTGGTGTATGAAGCGCCAACATCTACAGCAACGTCATATTTACCCATTGATAAGTCGTACTGCATAACAGACGAGCCGCTTTCGTCATCAAAAACGACCTTATTAATCTCAATCATCTCTTCCTTGTCATCAAACTTTTTGATTCTCACTGCACGGCTTGAGTCATAGACACGCGGTATCATATCGACCAAAATCGTATAACTGTGTTGCAAGCTCATTGCTCGGTTGTCGTGGAAATGGTATGTACCGACATCACCTTCAACCTTACGGGCGTTAATCGCCTTGCCAGACCTTTCATTGCTTGGCGCACCGAGAGAGGCTTTATACATGCCGCTTGCTGCGTCTATGTCCTGGTCAGCTATTGATGCCTCACTTATCCAGCCTTGAGATGGTTGCGGTGCAGGTTGGCGCATGGGCGGTGGAACGCCCGGTTTGTTTCTATAGTACAGAACACCAAAGTTCTTATTATTCGCCTCGTCCCAGTCTTTTCCATGATTCCCCATTTGACCCTCTTCCATGATGTAAGGGGCTTTAGGTGCAAGTGCTACCTGCTCAATACTTGCTGTACGGGTGTAGTTGTAAATTCTTTGTGGGTCTTTGGCATAACGGATAACGCCTCGGAATATGTCTTTACCCCTAACATTCAAACACTTACCATAACAAGGGACGATTGGTATGTATTTAGTAGGGATTATGCCTCTATCAAATATCTCGGCGGCGCTCATTTCATACCATTCGCACTTAACCCCTGTTACTGTGCGTTTCTTCTCAGGGACTACGCCTTTTTCAGTCAATTCATCACGAATATCCATCGAGTCGTCTTTAACCTTAATGACCTTTCCTTCAATCAGCCATAAGATATGTTTTTCAGGCACTAAGCGATAGTATTCAGCTATTCTAGCTTTATCATCGTCCTGCCATGCCTCGTACTCCTCTCCCTCGCCAAACTCCCAATTAGCATCAGGGTATTCTTCTTTATCAACCATTGAGTCGATAAATCCCCATTTAGCATCTATCTTAGTAACTTCCTGAGCTGAGGGATCTAAGCGAACTGTAAACGAGTTTTTAATCCGCTTAATTTTTATATCTTGGTCAAATGAGTCGTCACTATTAAATTCAGTGACTATTCGCCAGTACCCTCTACCGTGACCCACGGCGTGATCGAAAGCTGTATCATAGGCTGCCTTAGCATTACTGGTTGATTCAATATTCTTGATTATCCCGCCCATGACTTCGGCAAGTGTAAATGATGAGGAATAGCTGTTTGTGGAGTCTAGTGGGCGGATAATAGCGCCCATACGGTTCATACGCTGGTCGCCTGTTACCTGATCGACCCTTTGCTCTAATTTATTAATTGTTAGGCAAGGTCTGCCCTCTTTTTCGCGCTCTAATCTGGCATTTTCTTCCCACTGGTCACCGTTTCTGAAATCGACATCGTCTAATTCCAGCTTACGACAGTCACTTTCAGCATCATCAGCTATCTTCCAGCGGCGTAGAGCCTCTGCAATAATCTCAGTATCTTCTGTTACTTTTTTTACTTTCTCTTTAGCCATTATGCCGACATCCAGCTCGATGAACTATTATTTGATCGGTTAAACATCATCATCTCTTCATTTAGCGATACAGCATGTCGAATACTCATTAATGCATACCTTGCCGCAGACATAAAATCATCGTCAACATCGACTATCTTCCCTTTCTTCATGTGATATTTACGGTATTCTTCAAAAAATTCAGGAACATCAGCAAATACCTTCAATCGCCTTGTTGACATTCTTGTGGACATCTCTGTAATACCGGGCATTATCTGAATACCGCCTAGTCCTTCTCGCTTATATGCGCCAGGAGGGTTGGTAAAATGGCTATTTTCACCATTCCCCATATACATATTCACGCCAGCACTTAAATACTGGTCTTTCGTCGTCTCACCCTGCCCTGTGACCTTATTACCATCGTGAGGCCAGATAACAGGAATTGTGTCCGAGTTTTTCTGCATAATGATGTTTGCAGCTATCGTGGGTATTTCAGCCCCAACTATCTTAAATCCATCATATATATAAGCTACGTCCTTCTGTGGGTCATAAGCTAATCGTACAAATGCAGTCGGATGGGCTGTTGTGCTTAGTCCACCAAAGTCTATTGCATCAATAAACTTGAAGTAATCAGGAAATTCAAAGGGATCACAACTAATCTCTGATTCCATAAAGCCAAATACAAGCCCTTCACCAATCATCGGTAGACCCAACATACGGGTTTTAAGCATCCACGGCGGATTGTCTTTTTCAAGATTATCAATCGTCTTCTTATTAATATGCCCTAAATTGCCATTTCTTGTCCGTACAGGCTTTAATTCAAGTCTTTCGCCATCAGTGAAGGTGTATTCACAGCCCTCGCCCGCTACATCAGCAAAAGTGGCGCTGTGCATTGACCAATCTCTGCGAACTTTCTTCAATACGTCAGATTCGCCTTTCTCTGGTGTAAACGTCAATCGAATTCGACCAGCTGTAGCAATACAACCTCGGCCCATCTGAGCAAGAATATCTAAAGGGGGTTCTTCATCACCATGATATATATCAATGGATGAACCCATCCACGACATAGCACCCGACTCATAAGAACTAAAAGTAACCTTTGACCAACCATCTTCAACGCCATCGGTATGATGTTTTACCATCACATGCAAGAAAGCATCACTTACACCACGTTTTAAACTGATTCTTTTCCAATCTAGACACTTTTTAGGTATCCATGCTGTCCCAAATGACAATTCTTTATCTGTCGGGTCGCCAAACAAGAACTTTTGCAGAATATCCCGCGTTAGTTCGTTATTCACACAACCACATACCATTGATATAGGCCGGTCATAACGATGACCATCATACCAGTCGGGATATAAGCCCGTTAAGTCCATTGCATCTAGTGCGGTAGCACCTAACGAGTTATGATTAACAACCCCGCCGGATAAATAATTATGTACATCTTCCACTTCCATGTCGTATAATGTATGTGTACCAACCGGAACGACAGATACTATCTGGTTTAAATCAATAGACAATGGAGAAGAAGATGCCTGCAAAGATTCATATTGATGAAGCGCTGCTTGTTGAAATGATAGAGAAGGACATTCAGAATTACCTGATTGCTGAAAAACTTGGAGTAAGCACTTCATGTTTAATTCAAAAAATGCGTAAACTCGGTTTAAGGAAAAAGCGAACTGGGCCAAAATCGGGAGACCGACACCCAGACTGGAAAGGCGGAACAATGATGTCAAAAGGCTATAGGCACATTTATTCGCCAACGCACCCGTATAGGCGTAAATCGAATTACGTTGCTGAACATCGTCTCGTAATGGAGGATATACTCGAACGTTATCTTCATCCACAAGAGGTTGTTCACCATATTGACGGAAACCCATTAAACAATCACCCATCCAACTTGCAGCTTTTCTCAAATAACGGCGAACATCTAAAGCATGAATTAACCGGGAGAGTGCCAAATTGGACGGATGAAGGGAGAATACTTCTTCAGGAAGCGATTCAAAAATCTCTGAAAGTGAGAGGTATTTCGACCCAACCAGTATTTGATGCCCTTTTGGTGACTCAATCCAGCGACCATCATTAAACGTTACCCTGAAACATTCTTCGGCAGGCTTAACTATCCAGTTCAGAACCTTCTTTGGCTTTGCATCTGGATAGGTTAGGACTTCTATGTCTTTTCCCCAAATTTCATACAGCCTTTTAGTCCCCTTTGATGTTTCTATAAGTCCTTGAATTGATTCGCATTTTCCGGTTTGATTACTACAGACAAGCCCCACGCGGTCAGAAGCGTCATTCATAAACACTTCCTGATAAGGGTAAGGGTCAAAACTCTCTAATCTATTCTCAAGATTATATTGTTCTCTAACCCTTAATAATTCGAGCAGTCGCTCTTTGTCTGTACTCATATGCCGTGATAGTACACCATAAGTAAAACTTATGGCAAGTATAGGAGTTATTTAAGACACATTAATCCTGCCGCAAGACGCAAAGTTATCTTTCCATCACTATCGATGACAGTATATAAGCGAATACGAATAAACCTAAATATTTCGGAAAAGTTATCGTTGGATAACTATACACATTCCAGCCTGCTAGAAAAACCCCATGGCCCCCCCATAT
>Ga0209414_1001735_pt1 | contig 10140 bp, 4 predicted proteins | sample LakVidmifraction_4_FD_181154 | JGI IMG/M metagenome (GOLD analysis project Ga0209414, IMG submission 181154) | Hypersaline microbial communities from Lake Vida, Antarctica - Brine Hole Two &gt;0.2 micron (SPAdes) (version 2) | ecosystem: Environmental > Aquatic > Non-marine Saline and Alkaline >... | reverse complement strand
AATTTTAAGGATTCCATATCAATTAACCCAATTCCAATAGGTGATAATTCATACAAAGACCTAAATTTTTCCTCATTTTCTTTTATAAGAAATTCTGCAGCTTTCCTATCGGTGATATTAGATTGTGTCCCAATCATCCTCAAAGGTTTGCCCTGATCGTCCCATTCTACAATCTTACCCCGATCCAAAATCCATTTGTATTGGCCATCTCTACATTTAACACGTTTTTCTATTTTGTAATCCGGAGCTTTTCCTTCAAAATAATCCATCACCGCCTGATCCGATTTTTTTCTATCCTCGGGGTGAATCCTTTCGTCCCATTCTTTTACGTCCGTTAAGGCTTCTTCAGCATCAAACCCCAGCATATTTTTTGCCTGATCAGACATAAATTGTTTTCCTTCCGGAATGTTCCAGTCCCAAACCCCGTCCCCCGATCCTTCCAGTGCAAACTGCAATCGTTGCTTACTTTCACGAAGTTCATTTTCAATATGTTTAGAACGCGAAATATCTGATACTACCGCTAAGTAACCTGTAATTTCCCCACTTTCATTTTTAATGGAGGTAATTGTCAATTGAACAGGAAACCGAGTTTTGTCTTTGCGGATATAAGTCCATTCTCGAATATAAGATTTTCCTTCTTTTGCTTTAAATGTAAAAACGTCCAACCCTTTAATTTCTCTGGAATGTTTTTCTGTGAGTTCCTTCCCCCGTTTTAGAACTTCTTCTTTATCGTGAAGAAGTTGTATGTTCATATTTTGTTTAAATTCATGAGATGTGTATCCCAATAAGTTCTCAGCGCCCTTATTAAATTTTCGCACAATCCCATTGAGATCAATTTCAATAATTATAACCTTAGTGGTGGCATCCATTACGCTCTGAAGCTCACTAAGACTTTGCTTCAAAGCTTCTTTTGCAGCCCTGTTTTTTGTAATATCATTTATTTGTGCCACAAAATACAAAGGCTCTCCCATACTTCCGCGCAACAGGGAAACATTGAGCAAACCATAAATAATACTCCCGTTTTTATGAATATATCTCTTTTCAATTTCATAGGTTTCCCGCTTGTGCTCAACTAATTCATTAAGTAAAACCAAATCGGTTTCAAAATCTTCCGGATGTGTAATTTCCTGAAAATTCCTATCTAACAATTCTTCCTGAGAAAAGCCGATAGTTTGAGCTAAATTTCGGTTGACCTTTAAAAACCTCCCTTTAAGAGAAACCATAGCCATTGCGTTTGGGGAATATTCAAAAGAATTTTTAAAGAAATTGGCATTTTCCTGAAGCTGATTCTCCAATTTTTTACGCGATGTTATATCCTCTATTTGGGTAATAATTAAGTAACCAACCTCATTGGGTTCAGAAACAATGGATGTACTTACATTACACCAAATAATTTCTCCTGTCTTTAAAATAAATCTGGTTTCAATTTTATAGTTGTCTATCTCACCAGATAATAATCGATCCCTGTAAGAAATTGCAGTTTCCAGATCTTCCGGATGCGTTACATCCCTAAAAGTTAAATTTAAAACTTCCTCCAAATCTGTGTCCTTATATTTAAAGATGGCAAGGGCTGCAGGATTTACATTTAAAATTTTACTTTTTGGCCCAACTAATATAATACCGATAGAAGATTTGTCAAAGATTTGTTGAAACTTATCCTTACTAAATTTCAGTTCCAGTTCCCGCTTTTTCTTTTGATCAATATCCTGAAATGCACCGCTAATTTTTACACAAATCCCATTAATAAATTCAGGTTTCCCAAAAGCACTTACCCAAATTTCATTCCCTTTGGCGGTAACAAGTTGTAATTCTTCTTTAAATGGGATTCCCTTTTCAACTGCGGTCTTAAACAAATATTTTATCCTGTCTCGGCTTTCACCATCCTTATAAAAATTAAGAGCAGTATCCAGGGTTGGGATGTAATCCCCGTCCACTTCGTGAATATCCCTGGTGATTTTGTTCCAGCTAAGTAATTGATTCGTCAAATCTATTTGCCATCCGCCAATGCGTGCAAGCTCACCAGCTTCCTGAAAAATTTCGTTGGTTTTATTAAGTTCTATATTTTCCTTCAGCAATTGCTGGTTAATATTTTTATTCCTGCTTAAATTGGTATGTAGTATTAATAGTCGCGATATTTTTCCTGCTGAATTCTTTACAGCTTTCCCTTTTCCCTGTAATAGAACAAGTTCCTGCGCCTTGTTTCTAAATTTAAAAAATGCATCAAAAGATTTTTCAGGATCTGAAGGACATTCCGCAAATAATTGAATTGCGAGGTCCCTGTCTTTTTCTGATGACTTAAATGCGCTTTCCTCCTCTTCCACTGCATAATCCAAGTTTTTCCAGAAAGAACCGCTTATCCATACATTCCCGGGTTGTTCCAGATCACAATACCATATCCCGTCAATAACACTATCACTCAGCCATTTAGAGATTGACAGATCCTTTTTAAGGAGATCATAAAATTCGGTTTGTAAATAATTGGGGGCGTGAGACATAATAGGTTTTAAGTTATGGGGTTTGCCTTTGATTTTGTTGCTAATTTATGCTTTAATATACAAAAAAACGCTTTACGATAATTTTCTTAAATGTATCACAAGACTATAATTCTATTTACATCCATTAATTAGAGACTATTAGTAGATTTGTTTGTTGGTTTAACAACATATTATAACCAAATTAATAAATTAAAAGTGATGGCTCTAGTTTAATACTGCAATGATATTTTTGGTCATTCCTGAATACAATTTGGTTTTAGGTTGATCAAAACCTAAAAAATTCAATTATTCTTTTTAGGCTAGGGCAAATTAATTGAATTTTTGGTCGTTTGTCCTTCCCCCTTCCATAAAAGATGCCAAAAAAACCGAAAATTCGAGTTTTTGAGCATAATAGCTATTTTAAACTAGAGCCAAAGTAATTAAAAGGATAGTCTAAAATAATCCCTTAATACTTAAGAATGTAGCAAAATTAATGGGTAAATGAATATATTTGTTTTTTGATAGAAAATAGGCTATCAAAAAATCAAAATTCTTTTATGAAAAGTGATCCCTCCCATAAACCTCTTTTGTTAAAAAAATTTAAGACGGCAGCTAGATCATTCGCAAGCTTAGCCCTTATATGGCTGATTTTAATCTTGGTTTTTAGCTTTATTGAAATCCTTTTTAACAGTTTTAGTCATGGGTTACCAACCGGTTTTTTCACGCTGATATTCTGGAGTTGGTACCTGGATCTGCAATTTTGGTTTAAATGGGTGTTGCTGGGTTTCATTATTTACACGCCTGTTTATATGTTGTCCCCCAAAATAGCGCGCTTAAGTTTTCAGGGGTTCATTCTATTGTTTCTTATCGTGCAATTATTATTGTTAAGTTATTTCAATACAGCAATGGTAATGCTGGGAGCCGATCTTTTTGGCTATTCACTTCAGGAAATAGTACAAACGGTAGGAGCTTCGGGAGGAATCCCTCTGGTTTCTGTAATTTTCTTTATCAGCCTTATCTTAATGGTAATTTTAGTGCTTAGGTATGTACCAAAAAAGTTGAATTTTCATTTATATCTAGCATTACTAATCCCCTTGCTATCGTTCTTATTCCTTGTATTTGGGGTTTCCAAAATGCCGGGGAGCGTTAATCTGAAATCGGATTTTGCCAATAGCCTGGTCACAAATAAGTCAGATTATTTTTATACCGCTTCTTATTCACACTATTTCCCTGAAGTATATGAGACCGATATTTACTCAGACAACTATATTGCCGCTTCTTTTAATAGATATAGTAAGGCCATCCCACTTAAATATGTAGATGAAACCCAATATCCCTTTTTGCATGAAGCCGGAGCAGGTGATGTTCTTTCTCCTTTCTTTAAGCCGGAAGAAAATGCTCCCAATATTGTTATTATTTTAGTTGAAGGTCTGGGAAGGGCTTTTACCAATAAAGGGGCATATCTTGGAAACTTCACGCCTTTTCTTGATTCTCTCTCTGACAAAAGTCTATACTGGAAAAATTTTGTAAGCACAGGAGGACGTACTTTTGCGGTGTTACCTTCCCTGCTAGGTTCTCTTCCTTTCCTTGAAAATGGTTTTTTAGGTCTTGGAAATAAAATGCCTGACCAACTTTCCTTGATGAATGTCTTGCAGTTTAATGGTTATCGGACTTCATTTTATTATGGCGGGGATGCATCTTTTGATAATATGGGCCTTTACCTTGAAAAAAATAATATCGATGAACTGAATGATATAAATACTTTTCCTACAGGTTACAAAAAATTACCCTCAAACAATGGATTTACCTGGGGTTATAATGACAATGAATTGTTCAGGTATTACCTCAATACGCGTCCAGCAAAAAAAGGGCATCAGCCACAATTAAGTGTGATTTTAACTGTGGCTATGCACAGCCCTTTTCTTATAGACGAAGCAGATAAATATTCTGAAGTTTTTGAAAACCGGATGGATTATCTTGGATTCAATGAAAAGAAAAAAAATACTTACAGGTATTACAAAAAGCAGTATTCCAGTATTATGTATACAGATGATGCGTTAAAAACTTTCTTTGAAGCTTATAAGAAAAGGGAAGATTACAACAATACAATCTTCCTTATTACCGGGGATCATAGAATTCCTGAAATTCCAATGAGTACAAAAATTGACAGATATCACGTTCCCCTTATTATTTTCTCTCCTATGTTAGAACGCACTGCCGAGATTGCCTCGGTTTCTACTCACTTTGATATTCCCTCGAGTATACTTGCCTTTTTAAAAACCAATTTTGAAATTCAAACCCCAATGCAAAATAGTTGGTTAGGGCAAGGTCTGGACACCACAAGGAGTTTTCAAAATTTACACCAGGTTCCGCTTATGCAAACCAAAACAAATATGATTGATTTTATTATGGGGGAATATCATCTAAATGGAGATAAGCTTTATAAGTTAAATGAAGATCTTGGGGAAGAATTGGTAAATGATAATGAAAAAAAGAATCAATTGATCAAGGCATTCAACCAGTTCAGGAAAAAAAATAATGTGATTATAAATGGCGGAAAGATTGTCCCGGACTCCTTATTCAGAAATTATACTATACAAAATTAAGCCTTAGGATTTATTTGCAGAATAGTCTTTCAGAATATTACTGAGCATAGGCCGGTAAAAATCCCAGAAAAAACCCGAGCGATCCATAGGATTATTTTTATCGTAAAGCATAGCCTTAAAAAAGCTGATTCCTTTAAAATAGGAAGTATTCAAATCTATAGGATTATCGCTAAAATCCCCGGAGAAGTAGTAAAAGTGATAATCCTCTCCCTTGTTCATTGTTACCGCCGGAAATTCTGAAGGAATCCCATACTTCTTTAATTCGGCCAATCCCTTCTGGTTAGCATTAACTTTAAAGCTCGCGACCGTTTGGTTAATAGTTGGTTGCGGCACTATAATATCAAACCAAAAAGGGTATTCTATCTTCTCTGGCACACCCAAATTTTCCATTGCATTAGGAGTGCTCAGAATAAGTGGCATGGGATTGGTTAGGTGCGTATTATCTTCCAAGACCACTACCTGTTCATTGTCATTTACAAAAGCAATTCCCGATCTTTTGAAGGGCCACTGGTCCTGATGCGATTTTTTGTAATTGTCAATCAGCCATAATGGGATTTCTTTATTTACCTCAATATCCAAATTATCAAAATACCTCGCTGTCCACCCGGTCCATTTTATTGCGAACAATTCTTCAAAACGAGCTCGGTTTTCAAACTTGGTTGGTGACCCAATGGTATTAAATTCAGCAATTATCAGTTTGTTTTTTGCTTTCATCAGGCGTAAAAATTCCACATCTTTATCGCTCAATCCACCGTATAAAATTCCCCAAGGTCCATTTTCACCATGAAACCAATCATTGTTATAAATACCATAAGTATCCGTAAAATACACCAGATCGGCATCTTTACTTAATTGAATTAACTCATTGGAAGAAAACCTTTCCAACCCCTTCAACTCAAACTTTTCATCATTTAAGGGAAAAAATCCATAGTAATCATGAGCAATCTCATAAGCCTTTTTGGATGTTTTGGTATAACGCTGGTGATTCAGTATCCAATTAAAAGAAATGTGTTGTTTTACCTCCCTTGTTAAAACAGTTTTGTCTATTATGGCTGCTACCAATTTTGTGTTCGGCGTAAATACCCAACCCAGCCACATCCATAATGGGATAAGCAATATAAAAACCGGGACGCCAATAAATAAATATTTACGCATAGTTAAAAACGTCTGTTATAACCAATACCTAGAGAAAATTGATTCCCCCGGGTTCCTTGCTGATATTCCTGATTTTCGAAAGAGGCTTTAACCGAGACAATATTTAAAGGATTGATGGATTTATTATAACCTAAAGAAATGTTGCTTGATTTAAGCTTATAGGTATCGCCATTATTAAAAAGGATATTATTCGCCGGGTCATCCGGAGATAGCCCCGTGCCTATTGTAAAACTGAGATAATCCTCGGCTCCGGCCAGATAATAGCGAATTTTTAATGATACCGATTGGGAAACTGAGTTGTTGGAAGGTGTTAAATAGGTCCTGAGATTAAACCAGTAATTTTTGTAATACTTTCCAATGGAAGCTGTGTAAATCCAGGTTTGATCATTAAAAACTAACAACCTAAACCCAGCTTCCGCTTCAAAAGCCATTGGAAGGTTAGCGTATAAAGAAAAGCCTGCCCTGTATTTCGGGAAGACCCCATCGTTTTTAGCTATTCCACCATTTACATAGGCGTAAAATACTTTTGAAATTCTAGGGTAAGCATCAATCTCAAACTGTGTCCCATCAGTATTAAATCTATTGGCATAATTAAGCCGGGTGATAACCGATCCAAATTTGGTTTGTCTTCCGTAGTCTATACTTGCCAAATGCCAGGGATCGTCAAAACGCTTGTCAAAATAAACAAAATCATAACTTACTCCAATTTTATTTTTGGAAGAAACATCCTGGATTCTTGAACTCAAAGCTCTTGCATCCGTATTTTTGGGGTTTATTTTCAGCAGCTTGTTCAAAGTTTCATTTCCCTCTGTATATCTCCGTAAATCAATTAAAATTTTAGCTTTTAGTACCAAAAGGTCCTGAGATTCCGGGTTGTATTGAATACCATCTTCTACGATATCAAGAGCTATTTTAGAATTATCGTTCCAGTATTCCAGACTTCCATAAGCCATAACCGCATCTTCATAGCCCGGATTTTTTTCCAATACCTGCTTAAACTCCTTTCTTGCATTTTCAACCTCGTCTGTCCAGGTATATAATCTTCCCAGAAATATCCTGATATCGGCATAATCTGGGCTTAATTCCAGTGCTTGTTTAGTTAAGGCAAATGCCTGCGGATAATTATCATCGTCGAAAGCTGCTTTCCTGGCATTGATGAATAATTCGTCAGATGTTAGAGTATCCTGCGAATAAAGCGAGTTAATGGGAGAAAAAATAAGCAGAATAAAATAAAGACCACAAAGGATCTTCAAACTTGGTTTTTTTGCGAGGGGGAATATTTTAATCACAAAGTAGGTTTTAGTTCTCTGCATTCAAGGCTAAATTACTAGCATTGACCAACAAGGGCGCAATTTTATTTTCAAAAAGCGTTGAGACTAGATTAAATTTAGTTTCATAGCCTTTTTCGATAAAAATGGAAAGATATATAATTTAAAAAACTATTGCAATATAAAATATAATGAAAAAGCCACGATCCCGTCTTTGGAGACAGATTCGTGGCTTTGTAAATTATTTTTAGTCTAAGACCAAAAAAAAGTGAATAGCTATATTTTGGTTTCGAAAAGAGTAAATATTGAAATGTATGTCCGCTTTGTGTTCTAATAAAAATTTTTAACTTCAATAATGCCAAATTTTTGTTTCCCCGACCCTCTAAAGGGAGCAAAAATTTTGGACTTATTTAAAAATTTTGAGAATATGCCCACCCTTTAGATGGGGCAAAGGCATATTCGGCTTTGAGATATAAACAATTAGCTCTTAGGACTCTTAACGGATATACATATATTGAGTTTTAAAATTTAAATCCTATAATTTTTGAATTTATTCTTTTCACCATTCAAATTTTACCTCTCATTCCTTAAGCATCTGAATTACACTAGCAAACTAGTATAAAACCCTGAACCAAATGGTATTCTTAATACCTTTTAATTCTTTAATTACTGTTTTATCATAAGCCTTATCAATATCTGTGATCACATACCCAATAGTTTCGTTGGTTTTTAAATATTGTCCAACCACATTAATGTCCAAGGAAGCAAATATCCTGTTGATCTCTGCCAATATTCCGGGCATATTGCGGTGAATATGGATCAATCTGTGTGCGTTTTCCAGCACCGGAAGTTGAAGGTTTGGAAAGTTCACACTGTTGGCGGTACTGCCTGTATTGATGTAATCAATAATTTTTCCCGGTACAAAATTACCGATATTTACCTGTGCTTCCTGTGTGCTTCCTCCAATATGCGGAGTAAGGATTACATTGGGCAAATTCCGAAGCGGAGATTCAAATTCTTCTTTATTGGTTTTAGGTTCTTCAGGAAAAACATCTATTCCTGCCCCTTTTATTTTTCCAGAGATAATGTGTTTCTGAAGCGCATCAATATCCACTACATGACCCCGACTGAGATTGAGAAATACAACCCCATCCTTCATTTCCTGAAATTCCTTGTCCCCAATCAGGTCCTGATTTTCATTTCTACCATCTACATGCAAAGTTATAATATCTGCTATTTGCAAAAGCTCGTGTAGCGAGTTACATTTTGTAGCATTCCCAAGGGCAAGCTTTTCAATTATATCATAATAATATACATCAAAACCAATAGATTCTGCAACCACCGATAATTGTGACCCAATATTTCCATAACCTATAATGCCTAATTTTTTTCCTCTGGTTTCATAACTGTTATCTGCAGATTTGCTCCAATTACCTTCATGCATTGCCCTGATTTTATCCGGGAGGTTCCGCATAAGCAGAATAATTTCACCAATTACCAACTCTACTACAGAACGGGTATTGCTGTAAGGTGCATTGAACACCGCAATACCTTTTTTGAGACATTCATCCAGATCAATTTGATTGGTGCCAATGCAAAACGCACCTACTGCAATTAATCGGTTAGCATTGTTGAGCACTTTTTTGGTAAGCTGTGTTTTGGAGCGTATTCCCAAAACCGAAACGTCTTTGATCTTTTCAGCTAACTCATCTTCATCCATTGCACCGGAATGAGTAATAATGTTGTAACCTTCCTCTTTCATCAATTTAAAAGCATCGGGGTGGATATTTTCGAGTAGTAAGATGTTAATTCTGCTCTTGGGGTAAGAAATAACTTTATTCATATTATGCATAAATAAAAATTCGTCTAAACTAGGAGTAATATGGTCTGCTTTTTCCAACACATTAATGCGTTCCACATTTTCCGTAAAAGCGTAAAATTTGCTGGCAAGTCCGGAAGCTTTTATTTCGTAATCTGTATAACCATCTCCAATTACATATACTTCCCCTTGCAGGTTGATCCGTTTTATTTGTTCAACCTTTCCCTTATTTTGAGAAAGTACATTTTTGCGATCGAAACCAATAATTTTTCCGTCAATATCAAATTCAAAGGTATTGGCAAAGACATTTTCTTCTTTAATTCCATATTCTGCAACTATTGGAACTATAAATTCTTTAAAGCCATTGGATATTATGTAGATATTTTCGCTGTTTTCCGTAAAAAAGACTTTATTTCTAATGAAAGAGGTTGAAATGCTTTTTTGCAGTTTTTCTACAAGTGTCGGCAGATGTTTCTTATTGGCTTTTAACAAAAGAAGCCTTTTTTCAAGCGAATCCAGTAAGGATATTTCACCCATCATTCCTTGATTTGTCAATTCCTCTATCTCCCGAAGATTTTTCTCTTTGTCCCTATCATTTGCCAGGGAAATTTCGCCTAAAATATCAAGAGCTTCTACTCGTGTAAATGTGCTATCAAAATCTATAACATAATTTTTGCTATTCTTCATATAAAACTGCTATCTAATAAGGCTCAAAATTAATACATTAATAATAGAATCATAGCTCTTTTTCACTTAAAACCCCTTAATATATTTATATTAAACAGCGACGCCTATATTTTTAAAAAGAACCGAATGCC
>Ga0209414_1001733_pt1 | contig 10144 bp, 16 predicted proteins | sample LakVidmifraction_4_FD_181154 | JGI IMG/M metagenome (GOLD analysis project Ga0209414, IMG submission 181154) | Hypersaline microbial communities from Lake Vida, Antarctica - Brine Hole Two &gt;0.2 micron (SPAdes) (version 2) | ecosystem: Environmental > Aquatic > Non-marine Saline and Alkaline >... | reverse complement strand
AAGTCCCCGGGAGCGAAGAGTTTATTCTAGCTATTCCCAATCCTGTATATGACTATATCGCACAAGACATTGAGTCAAAATTAGAGAGTGTTAAGTCTGAAAGTTTGGGTGATCACTCTATCACTTATAACCAATCAGCGGAGCCTATTAAACTGTTAACTCAATACCGTAAAGTGTTTCCGGATGCCGGGGGTGAGTACCAATGGGTGATTTCATAGATAGGTTTTACACATCGGGACATAAAATACAACGGGTAACTGTAACGCAAGACAGCTACGGTGGGACTGTGAATGCTTGGGCGGACCATTTAACAGTAGCAGGAAAACTATGGGAATTAAGCGGAGATCAAAAACTATCCGCCGATAAAGAAACTATCTTCTCAACCCATGAATTCGCAACCGACATTGCTGACATTAAAGGCACTGACCGATATGTCGACTCTGATGGTAATGCTTACACAATCAAGGCAATAGCCACACGCAAACGCCAAGATGGAACGGGGCATATGGAGCTAGATCTTGAAAAAGTCACTTAAAAAGGGTGAAATAATGAAAATCGAAGGCTTGAAAGAACTAGAGCGTAAACTCAATAAGTTATCGAGCGCAGCGAAGAACGATGCCAAACAGGAAGCATTGCATGCCGGTTCTGTGTTAATACACGGGCAGGCGACATTAAACGCTCCGGTTGATACCGGCTATCTAAGATCCTCGATTGATTTTGAAGTCGGGTCGGAGGATGCAGACATATTTGCCACCGCTGACTATGCCGCAAAATTAGAATATGGGGGAAGTGGTCAAGCTGCTCAACCTTATTTGAGGCCAGCCCTTGACAGCAACAGAAGCAACCTCATTAAAATATTTTCCAAAACATATGCTAAACATTTGAAGAAGTAAGAAAGATATGCCAAACATTTAAGGCGGTGATAAGATGCCACTAGAGGCGGCAATACTAAATTATACGAAAGCACAAGTTACATCCGTAAATAATCGCGTCTATGGAGTTGTGGCGCCGAACGGGGTGGGTACTCCATATATCAGATTTATAACCATGACACCTGATTTTATACATTCCATGGGTGATGATTCTGGGTTAGCGATGTCGAGGATTCAGTTTAGCGTATTTGGTGCCGGTTATGGAGAAGTCAAAGGCGTGATTGAGGACTTAAAGAAAGCGTACCGCAATTACAGGGAAAGCGACCCAACGATAAAAATGGGCGGTGAGCACTGGGTACAAGCGACACTCCTAGACAGTCAAGGTGATGACAGATATGAGGATGACACAGGATTGTATCACACGCCGATAGACGTCCTCTTTTGGCACGTGGAGGTTGATTGATATGCAGACGATAGCCTTAATTATATTAATTGTCACACTACCGTTAATAGCGTTTTTTTTGTTTATGCTAATTAAACGACCAAAATTTAAGACGAAAAAACCAAGGATAAAACGTGGCAAAAACGGATGCGCGCACAGAAGCAACAAAGAGCTTAACGTTACTGCGATGGGGGACATTGATGAATATTATCTATGCGAACTATGCAATCAAAAAGTGAAAAGGAGTGATTTGAATGAGTGAACTTGCAGGAAAAATCAATATCATATATGTGTTGACGGGTACGACAGCGATGACATCGAGCACAGGCGCAAAAATTAACGGCGTGAATAGCTCAACTTATAATCGTTTAGCGGAGATATTAGAAATTACACAATTCGGAGACGATTATCAGAAAAGAATAGCAGGCCTAAAAGACACCTCTGTTAGTTTGTCAGGGAATTATGATCCAGATGACACAGGTGGACAACTAGATTTAGAGCCAGGTGATTTTGTTTATATCGGCATATATCCCGAGGGTGTAGGAACAGCAGGGAAGCAAGTCCCTGTGATTATTGAAAGTTTTGAACAGTCATCTTCTGCGGATGGTAAGCAAGAATTCTCATGCTCGCTGTCAGGTAATGGCGCACCAGTAACTTTACCAGCGCAAACATAAAAGGCAGTTTAATAGTGTAAAGGAGGAAAGATGAGCGAGTTGGCAGGAAGATTGGCAGTAATAAAAGTAAGTGGCGACCCAGTGACGGCGGTGACAGCAGGGTTGACTCACATTGACGATAATACATGGCAAGTAACGGACGAATTAAAACAAGTGTTAGACCGCGACACTGAGCCAACTTTAGAACAAGACAATGGCTTTGACGGGTGGGCTGCAATTAGCTATGCAAGTGTCAATAAGTTAAATGGTAAATTTACATTTGTTGGTGCTGGGTTTTCTGATACCGAAACGATACGCATAAAAACAGGCAACTATTTGCCCTTATCAAGCGCTGCATACGCACACGATTACACGTATACCAAACAAGCTAATTTGATGGAAGTAAACCGTTTTGGTGAGACACATAAAAAAAGAATTGTAGGCACTAAGTTTAGTAGCGGATCACTTAACCAATGGGATGTAACAGACCCTTATTTTGCAGATGTCCTAACGTCAGGTGAACCCATAGTCTTAGAATTGCGCGCAAGCACGGCCGGATATCCGCAAAGGCTTTGGGCGTTGATTGAAAGTACAGAAATGAGCGCGGCGTTAGACTCACCACAGGATGAAGCGGTTAGTTTTATTAGCACAGACGAATTACTAAAATTGGGGGATTAATATGAAGCGTTTATCAAGGGAAGATATTTTAAATTCAAAAGATTTGGAACAAAAAGAAGTAGAAATAACTGAATGGAAAGGATCTGTTTTAGTGCAGGCCTTATCTGGCAAAAAGAGGTCGGACATTATGAACTCCTGTATGAATGATAAAGGGAAAATGGACCTAAACAAGTTGTATCCTGCTTTGATGGTCGCTGGATGCTTAGAGCCAGAGTTTAAAAAAGCGGATGCAGAAGCATTGAATGAAAAGAACTCAGGAGCCATTGAAAAGGTGTGCAAGGTCATTAGCCGATTATCAGGTATTGACCAGGATGACGTGGAAAACACTAAAAAAAACTAAAGAGCGGTGAGCGCTTATTTTATTATGTGCTTGCCGAGGAACTAGGTTACGCTTCCGTGAATTTTATGTTGGATGAAATGACAAGCAAAGACATAACAGAATGGCAAGCGTTTTACGAGATAAAAGAAGATGAACGAAAGAAAGAAGAAGGCAAGGGGTGATGGTAAATGTCAACTGTAGCTAGTTTAAGCGTTAAATTGTTAGGTGATACAAAGGGCCTAGAGAAAAGTTTTGGAAAATCCGTAAAAACTGCTACCAAGTGGGGGCTGGGTTTAGCGGCCGCCGCCGGTGTAGCAGGTGGAGCGGTGCTAGGCGCGATGACTAAGTATGGCAACTTTGCTGATCAGATGCTTGACTTGTCGGCTATCACAGGCATCTCGACTGGTGAAATGCAAAAGTGGCGGCAAATAGCCGTAGACTCAGGTGTTGACTTAGATCTGGTTGCTAACTCCATGCAGACGTTCAACAAACAATTAGAGCGAGGGAACGTACTATCTCCAAGACTAGCTAAAGGTTTTGAGGCTATGGGAATAAGCGCAGAAGATTTTAAAGGTATTGACCCGGACCAGCAGCTAAGAAAAATTGTTGGAACTATGATGGAACTAGAGGGGGCCGATAGACGAGCGTTTGCCAACCAGATGAATATGGCGGAAGTACTGCCCATGGTTTCAGAATTAGAAGCGAGCGGGAAAACACTTGACGAGGTCATGGCTGGCATCGACGTGCCCTTTGGTGAAGAAGAACTTGAGAAGATGAACGAGTTCAGGAAATCATGGGATGACTTTAAACAAAAGATATTTGAGGTACTCGGCGAGGCTTTACAGCCATTGTTTAAATGGTTCAGTGAAAATATGCCAATGATTGAGGAGAAGACAAAAGCGGCATTTGACAAAATGTCAGAGGTTATGACCACGGCAATCGAGACAATAAAAAATATCATTGAGTGGTTTAAAGAATATAAAGAAACTATCGTACCTGTTATAGAAACAGTCGGCGCAATTTGGGTTGCGACTTGGGTTGTAATGGCATTAAATAGTGCCATAAATGCCGCTAAAATAGTCATATCTTTTGGCTTGACAATGGCAGCTGCTATCAAAGCAGGTGTAGTTATGGTGGCACAAGCAGCCGTATTTGTAGCTAAGTGGGTGTGGATGGGTGTACAAAGCTTATTGCATGCAGGAAAGGTTGTTTTGGGATGGGTTATGACCGGTGCAGCCGCAGTTGCAAATGTACTTGTTATGATTGCACAATCGGCAATAATGGTCGCTAAATGGGCTTGGATGGGCGTACAATCTTTATTCCATGCAGCCAAGATGGCGGCCGCTTGGGTTCTTGCGCTGGGTCCTATTGCCTGGGTTATTGCTACGGTTGTGGCTCTGGTTGCTTTGATTGTAGCTAATTGGGAAGAACTAAAGTCGGCAACGGTACGTATATGGGAAGGTATAGTAAGTGCCATTCGTGGACCGGCGAACTCTATTATTGGCATAGCTAATGGTATAATAGGGGCCTTTGAAAAAATGGTCAATTCCGTTGCCTCCGCTATTAATAGCATACCCACTTTTAAAATTCCGTCTTGGGTGCCTGGTATTGGCGGAGGTTCTTTCGGACTGCCCAAAATACCAAGAGTTAGCATGGGGCGCATACCTACTTTGGCAGTCGGAACCAATATGGTGAAAAATGATGGGCTAGCTATGCTTCACCAGGGCGAAGAAGTTAGGCCTGCTAATGTTGCCGGCGGTGGCTATAACGGAGGTAAACAAGAAATACGCGTATACCTCGACGGACGAGAATTGACCAACGCTTTAGGCCCTATGATGGTAGACCAAATACGGGGCAAAATGGGAAGTGCAAACTAATGAGAATTGAAATTAGTGGCGTGGACTTAACCACATACTACGCACAAAAAACCCTGAGCATTGAAGATGCTATAAATGACAGAAGCACGGCTCATTTTAAAATGATAGATGAAACAGGGGCGTTAGATTTAAAAGATGGCCAACCGATTAAAATTTACGATAATGACAATACCCTCATATTTGGGGGCTTTCTATTTTTCCCGAAGCGATTTGTGCCTATTGCCACGAGTGCCGTTATATACGATATTGAAGCGATTGACAATCACGCTATATCTGATAGGTTTATCGTGGCTGAAGCATTTACCGATACACTCGCAGGAGATATTGTTAAAACGCTTCGCACTAACTACTTAAATGCAGATGATATAACCATTGGAGATATACAAGACGGGCCTCTCGTTGAAGCTATATCCTACGCTAGAGTTGGTAGTGTATCGGACGCCATGGATGAACTTGCAGAAATATCAGGGTTTTCGTGGTGGATTGATCATGATAAAAAACTATACTTTGTACAACGAAACACGTTTACCGCACCTTTTGGACTAACAGATACAGCACCAATCAGAAGCGTTAATTTAAGGGAAGATAAGTCACGGTACAGAAATACACAATATATCAGGGGTGGCTTAGACCGCACGCAAGAGATAGTAAAAGAAAAGCCTACCCCTTCTCCTGACGGCGTTTCTAAAACCTTTATCACTCGATTTCCGATTGCGACTAAGCCAAGGATTTTTATTAGTGCTAGTGCCTTGTCGTTTGATGGGGTGGATGATTATGTTTCAATACCTAAAGTTTTACCGGATGACGGAACTATTGAAATTTGGTATTACCCGACGTCTTTTTATAACTACAACACAATCTGGGATAACTCAATAGACCCCAATCAATGGGAATGTTGGATTTACGCAGATGGACTTTTAGCTGCTAAGAGTGGTGGAGCTAATTTGCTTTTTGATCTCAAAACACTTGGTGGTGTAAATGAATGGTATCAAATTGCTTTTACATGGAACAAAGTGGGAAATACAAATTTATATGTTAATGGTATTTTAAGAGCAACGCAACCTACAACCTGGGTTACTCCTGGGACTAACTTTTATTTAAGTGGAGGTCATGCAGGGAACAGTGGGGGTACAGGTACGTCAGATGATCTAAGGATATGGAACGTAGCCCGAACCCAAGCCGAAATCCAAGCCAACATGAACAAAGAATTGATAGGCAACGAGACAGGATTAGCCGGCTATTGGAAGTTTAACGAAGGGTCTGGAACAACAGCCATAGACAGCACAGCAAACGGAAACGATGGCACAATAAACGGCGCAACATACGTCACGGAGGATTTATGGGGCGTAGAGGTAAGTCCAGATGATATAGGAGTTAATGGATTTGATACCAACAAGAAATATTATTTCACCTATAATACAAACAATATCACGCAAGATGACAGTGAAACCGTTTTGAGTACTGAAGTTTTAGAAATCACTTATATTGGGCTGTATCCTCTTTTGGTCGTAGCACAATCCGCTGATGCAATTAACGATAGAAAAAGCATTGAGGGCGGTACAGGGATATACGAAAATATAGCCAATGAACCCAAAATAGATCAACGTGAAAACGCTCTAACAATCGCAAACAGCAAATTAAGGAAGTATACAAAAATTGAACGTGAAATCACTTATCAAACTTTTACAAACGGGTTAAAAACAGGGCAATTGCAAAATGTAAATATGGATAAATACAAAGTTGAAAATGGCGAGTTCTTAATTGACCGTATGACTATTACGGATTTTGACGGAACGGGAATGCTACTGTATGACGTGCACTGTGTAGATGGTGAAGCGTTTGGAGGATGGACAACATTTTTCAAACAACTAGTTAAAGAGGCTGGCAAACTAATTATCCGCGAAGACGAAGTTTTGGTTATATTGCAATTGAGCTTTGAGACGCAAGGCTGGGGAGAAGACACGCAAAAGATTGTATTTTCACTTCCTATCCCGTCAGAAACGCTATATCCATCAGAAACTTTTTATCCAGGCGAGGGGGAATAAAATTGAATAAATCTGGTTGGTTGGGTCAATATGAAATCATTGTCACCCATCACGATGGAAAGATTGAAAAAGAAAAACTGAACAATAGAATTACGAATGCAGGCTTAAACATGATTCGGGATTCGTTAAAAGGCGATGTAACAGACTTAGAATTGAAGTATATCGCGCTAGGCACAGATGGCACAGCAATAAATGATAATGACACACAGTTAGGAGCGGAAGGATTTAGATCCACATTTGTAAAAAAAGAATCGCCAGGGGTAGGAATGTTGAAAACAACAGCCCTCGTCTTAGACAACGAGTCTCTTTTACATATTAAAGAGTTAGCCATATTTGCAGGTGCAACCGCAACATCTACCGCAGATACAGGCATAATGCTTAGTCGCATTTTATACGATCGAGATAAAACGAATCTCGAATCAATACAGTTTGTACGGACAGATACAATCGATAGGGGGTAAATTATGGCTTTAGGAGATTATACAAAAACAGGATATAATAACGGAACTGCACCGCCGATAAGCGCGCCAAACCTGAACAACAACGAGGACAAAACAAAAGAGCTTGATACAGAGCTTACTGCGCACGAAGCAGATAACGCAAACCCGCACACCGTAACAGCCAGCCAAGCAGGGGCAGAACCAATATTCTCAAAAAACAATGCGTTCAATAAGAATTTTGGTGCTACAGCCGGAACCGTCACACAAGGAAACGATAGTAGGTTATTACCCGATGTACCCGTAGGTGCGAATATTTACGGCAAAGTAGGAGAATGGGAGTTAACTGGGATAGCCGGTACTGTTATTTCTAGTTTTGCGTCGCCGAGTACATACCCACGCGGATTAGCATTTGACGGTACGTATTTGTGGAATGCAGACGAGAACACAGATATAATTTACAAACTTAATACATCCGGTACTGTTATTTCTAGTTTTGCGTCGCCGAGTACATACCCACGCGGATTAGCATTTGACGGTACGTATTTGTGGAATGCAGATGCCAGCCCAGGTATGATTTACAAACTTAATGCATCAGGTACTGTTATTGCTAGTTTTTCGTCGCCGAGTACATACCCACGCGGATTAGCATTTGACGGTACGTATTTGTGGAATGCAGATAGCAACACAGATATAATTTACAAACTTAATACATCCGGTACTGTTATTTTTAGTTTTTTGTCACCGAGTACAGGCCCTGCGGGGTTAACCTGGGACGGCACATATTTGTTGAATGCAGACGAGAACAAAGATAGAATTTACAAACTTAATACATCCGGTACTGTTATTTTTAGTTTTTTGTCACCGAGTATAGGCCCTACGGGGTTAACCTGGGACGGCACATATTTGTGGAATGCAGACGAGGACGCAGATAGAATTTACAAACTTAGGATCGAGCATTCTTACATCCTAGTAGCCTAAATAAAAAAGGAGGAATATAATCATGTTTTACAAATTACAAATCACGAAGGAAAGTAATAATTTTATTTATCCAGTCACAGATGTAGAGAAAATAAGCGGTGCAAAGTACAGTAAGGACCTGGACGCCTGCGTCTGTGTATATCCTAACACCATATCAAGCAGTGCTGACGTTGAGGAAATTACGGAAGCTGAATACAACGCCTACCCTAATTGCCGTGTCAATTTATCAGCTGCCCAAATACAATCGGACGAAGTAGACACCGTAACGGTTACGGTATCAATGCCAGAAACAAGCATTGACGAGGAAGTAAAATTGTTTGTTGATGGTCAACTTGTAGATTTTACAACAACGGATACTAACCAGGCAGTTTTTGAGTTAACCGCAGATAGCACAATAGCCGGAAGCATCTTAGAAATATCGGCTGAAAGTGTTAGTTGGAAGCTAAGCAAAAAAGCATTGTTGGAGGTGGTGTAAATGAAAAACATAAAGTACACCAAAAAGGACGGGAAGGTACAGTTATCCAAAGGCAACACAGTAGAAGCCGCAGTAAAAGAGATACAAAAAATCATGAAAGCAGATGGTAAAACAATTAAACAGAAATTGGTGTAACGAGATATTAGCAACAGAACACATTAAAGGCAAGCTCATCTAAGGAGGGCACAGATGTCAGACATTTGCACAGAAAAACATAGACAAGTAGATAAGCAATTTGATGTTAATGAGAAACGAATTAATAATCATAGCGATAGAATTGATAGCCTTGAAAATTCCAGGGCAAGCACGGACATCGAGATCCGAAACCTAATCGAGCAAATAAGGTCGCTGGTATCGACGATCAAGTGGATGACAACCAGCACAATAATCACGCTGGCTGGTTTCTTGATTTGGTATATCCAAAAGTTGGGAGCGTAAAGGAGGGGGGCACAAATGATAAACATTAAAAGAGGAGACACGTTCGCTTTTTATGCGAATATTGCAGATGAATTAGGGGAACCGTTAGTTACAGATATTGCAAATTTAAAAAGTCAAATAAGAGACAAAAAACATGCACTAGTCGAAGACTTGACAATATCTACAACGGGAACAGAAGGTCAATATTTTTTTACTGCGACTAACACAGATGGCTGGCTGATATTAGGATATGATAACAGAGATCTAATAATGGATATTGAAATGAGGCTCGGCGGGGTAACCACATCGTCTGAAACTATTGAAATTAAAGTGACCAAGGATGTGACCTATGAGTGAGATTAATGTAGTAATACAACCATTAGTAGAGACAACACCTATTGAAATTTCAATGACAAAGCCAGGACCACAAGGCGAAATTGGACTAACAGGACTTACAGGTGAAACAGGTGCTGATTCTACGGTAGCAGGTCCACCTGGGGCAGACGGTTCAGATGGTGAAGATGGTTTAATTATAGACCAAAACTTATTAACAGGTGTCGGCGAGATAAAAATATGGACAGGCACACAAGCAGAATACGACAGTATAGTAACTGTGAATGAGCAGGTGATTTACTTTGTTAGGTAAAGATGTTTATTTCAGGGGTTTGAAAATTGAAAAAGCATACCATAAAGGTGAAATGATAATTGGAGAGGCATTTAGTCTTGCTGGCAGACTATATCTTTGTGGGTTTGGCCCGAATAGTAATTGTGAATTAAATATAGATACTCTGGCAACAATAAACACAGTATCAAGTTCATTTGGTTATCCTAGTGGTATAGGTGGAATTAGTGGCAGATTATATCATTGTGATAATAGCTCGGATGCCAATTATGAATTAAACATAGACACTCTAGCAACAATAAATGCTGTATCAAGTCCAGGTATAA